>Ga0315293_10000991_pt1 | contig 27224 bp, 27 predicted proteins | sample YL17G13_20_MG_FD_203071 | JGI IMG/M metagenome (GOLD analysis project Ga0315293, IMG submission 203071) | Sediment microbial communities from Yellowstone Lake, YNP, Wyoming, USA - YL17G13_20 | ecosystem: Environmental > Aquatic > Freshwater > Lake > Sediment | place: USA: Wyoming | collected...
CATAACGGGGCGTGTGCAGGGGGTCGGTTTTCGGCCGGCTGTGTATCGGCTGGCTAATCGGCTGAGGCTTACCGGCTTTGTTTACAACGATGCAAAGGGCGTAACGGTCGAACTGCAGGGACCACGGCAAAGTATCACTGAATTCTTATCTTGCCTGCGGTCGGGAATGGATAAACCGCCACTGGCGGAAATAAAATCCCTCGAATCATCTGACGTGGCCGTCGTAGAATCTGATGACAGATTTGTTATTCGCAAAAGTGATTCCGAAGGGACAGCTTTATCTCAGGTAACGGCTGATATTGCCGCCTGCAGGGATTGCCTTACAGAACTGGCTGACAGTGAAGACTTTCGGTATCGGTATCCGTTTATAAACTGCACCAACTGCGGCCCGAGATACTCGATAATCAAAGGCATTCCTTATGACAGACCCAACACTACGATGTCGGTCTTTGCGATGTGCAACAGCTGTGCCGCTCAATACAAAGATGTCGCGGACCGGCGTTTTCACGCTCAGCCCCTTGCTTGTGCTGTATGCGGGCCGAAAATCTGGCTGACCGACAGCAAAGGGAAAACTGTAAAGACACAAACCGACAGTGTAATCGCTGAAACTGCCCGATTACTTCGCTCCGGAAGGATTGTTGCCATAAAGGGAATCGGTGGATTCCACCTCGCTGCCGATGCGCTTAACGACCACGCTGTCCGAAGGCTCCGGCAGCGCAAAAGGCGGGACCATAAGCCATTTGCGATGATGACCGACAGGATTGAAAAGATAAAAAGGTATGCGGTTGTGAGTGAGCCGGCCCGGCGGCTGTTGGAAAGCCCGCAAAGCCCCATCGTATTGCTGCCGAAAAAGGAGAATTCGGCGATAGCGGCATCAGTTGCCGAGGGTGTTAATACGTTCGGCTTTATGCTGTGCTATGCGCCGCTGCATTATCTGCTTTTTGCCGAGGGTTTGGAAGTCCTTGTGATGACCAGCGGAAATATGTCGGATGAGCCGCTGATTTGCAGAAATGAAAAGGCCCTCGAGAGGCTATCTTGTGTTGCTGATGCCTTTTTGATGCACGACAGGGAAATTTATCGGCAGGTCGATGACTCAATTGTGCATTTCATTGATGATGAGGCGGTGCTTCTCCGACGGGCGCGTGGATATGTTCCGACGCCTGTTCTCACCGGCGAAAATACGCCGCTGGATATATTTGCCGCAGGGGCTGATTTGAAAAACACCTTTTGCTTCGCAAAGCAAAATCAGCTTATATGCAGTGAGCACATTGGTGATTTGGAAGATGCGGAGGTTTATCATCACTATGTCAGTTCCATCGAGCACCTTCGCAGGCTGTTTGAAGTTGAGCCGAAGGTTGTTGTCTGCGATTTGCATCCGGGCTATTTATCAACGCAGTATGCGATGTTGAAAACCGATGCGAAAATTGTTCAGGTTCAGCATCACTGGGCCCATATCGCATCGGTGCTGGCTGAGCACGGCCTGAATGAACCGGTGATAGGTCTTTCATGTGACGGCACCGGCTACGGCCCAGACGGAAAAATTTGGGGCTGCGAGTGCCTGATTGCATCGTTGAATGATTTTGAACGATTTGGCCATCTGGCATATTATTGCCTGCCCGGTGCTGACAAGGCGGGCAAAGAACCTATAAGGCCTGTCTTGGGGTTGCTAAAAAAAACTTATGGCGACGACTTTAGTGTAGATAAATTCAGATGGCTTCTTGGTAGGATTGAAAAGAGCGCAAATCGGAAATCGGGAATCGTATTGGAGCAACTCAAAAAGCAGATAAACACTGTAGAAACTTCGAGTCTTGGACGGGTTTTCGACGCGGTTGCCGCTATGCTTGGCTTGGGTAGTTACAATCATTTTGAAGCGCAACTGCCGATGGCACTTGAAGCGATTATCGAAAGCGGCGTTGAAGAGCACTATGATTTTGAGCTGACAAATAGAGCCAACGAGCCGTTGCAGCTTGATTTGGATAAGATGATAAAGCAGTTAATTGCCGACATTCAAAAAGGCTTGGCCAGCGGTGTTATCTCGGCGAAGTTTCACAATTGCATTACCATCGCCCTGGTGGCGATGGCTAAACAAGCCAGAGAAAGTACGAAACTCAATACGGTTGCGTTAAGCGGCGGCGTGTTCTGCAATCGGTATCTGACGAGTCGGCTGATTAGATTGTTGAAGAAAAATGATTTTTCTGTATTATTTAATCGCGAAGTCCCCTCGAATGATGGCGGGATATCTTTAGGGCAGGCAGCAATCGTCGCTCGTCGCCAGTCGCTCGTGACTCGTGTAGAGGTTGGCAATGTATAAAGAACACCCGATATTTGAACCGCCTGAAAAGGATGCCAAGATTTGGCGATATATGGATTTTGCCAAACTTGTATGGATGTTGAATCACCGGTGTCTTTTTTTTACCAATGTCGATAAGCTTAAGATTGGAGACCCATTTGAAGGTTCTTGCCAACCCAGCGAACTTTTGAAAAGCGTTCCGGAGCTGGTAGCGAAAGATTTTGCAGGAAAAATGGGTTCCTGCGGACCGCCGCTGACTGTGAACTGCTGGCACCTGAATGAAGATGAATCCGATGCGATGTGGAAATTGTACGGAGGCGCCAATGAGGGAATAGCCATTCAATCAACATTTAGTAGGATGGTCCAAGCTTTTGAAGGGTTTCCTGATAGTGTGTATATAGGGAAAATCCAGTACAACAAAAAATTTAAAGGTATCGATATATTCAAACCAATTCTTACCAAACGCACGTGCTTTAAGCACGAAGAAGAGTTACGTGCGGTTATATGGGAAACATCGAAAGTAACTGAGAGAGCTAATGATGGGTCTGTTCTGGCTGAGGTTGACCTTAGAGCATTGATTGAGAATATCTATGCGGCACCATCTTCTTCCGGTGAGTATAGAGAAAAGGTACGAGAAATTGTCAAAAAATTTGGCTTAGAAATACCGGTACTACAATCTGAACTTGACAGACAGCCACTTTACTGAAGTAGGGAAAGTTTTAAAGATCTTGAGAAATTATGAAGGTAAAAGATTACAAAGATTTGAAGGTTTGGCAAAAAGGTATCGAAATAGTTGACAAGGTTTACGCATTAACGGCTAAATTCCCCAAAGAAGAATTGTACGGACTGACCCTTCAAATGAGGAAGGCCTCTGTGTCAATCCCATCAAATATTTCAGAGGGATTCGTAAGAGGCCATACTAATGAGTATAGGCAATTTCTTCGCGTGTCGTTGGGGTCATGCGCCGAATTGGATACCCAGTCGATTATCGCGAATCGAAGAAAGTACATAATAAAACAGGAATTGGATGAATTAGCAGAAGATATAAATTATGAAAGCCGTATGCTTGTGAGTCTTATCAATAAGCTTTGACGAGTCACGGGGCACGAGCGACGGGAAACGAGCGACGAACTATGTGTTTGGCAATACCGGCGAGAATAGTGGAGCTTCAAGGAGATAAGGCAGTTGTCGATGCTATGGGCAACCGCTTCAAGGCCAGGACTACGCTGCTGAGCGGAGCTAAATTAGGGGATTTAGTGCTTGTGCACGCCGGCTTTGCCATCTCACTCGTGGACGAAGAAGAAGCTAAAAAGACCTGGGAGCTTATCGCAGAGATAGACAATTTCGAAGAGACACCAAATAAAATTTCGGGATAGAAGTTACAGATTTAAATTTCGGTATTCGGATTCGCTTATTGTATGCTCGAGAGAATCTACAAAGCACAGACTTTTATGGACTCAGCCTGTAAGCGGCTCGGTCGGCAAATCAATATAATGGAAGTCTGCGGCACTCATACGGTTTCTATTTTCCGTAGCGGAATAAATACGACCCTGCCCAAAAATTTGAGACTTTTGTCGGGGCCGGGCTGTCCGGTCTGCGTTACCGACCAGGGCTATATCGATACTGTTTTAGTATTGGCGGAGTGCGACGATTGTTTAATTGCTACTTATGGCGATATGATTCGCGTCCCCGGCAAGGATGGCTCACTCGAAACAAAAGGCACAAAAGGCAATGTGAGGGTCGTTTTGAGTAGTGACAATGCCCTGCAGTTGGCAAGAGACAATCCTGAAAAGGTCGTTGTGTTCGTCGCAGTCGGTTTTGAGACAACGGCGCCGGCAACAGCGGTGGCCGTCAAAGAGGCAGCGGCGGAGGATATCGGGAACTTCTGTGTTTTGAGCGGGCACAAACTTGTTGTGCCGGCGATGCGTGCTCTTTTATCGGGAAAAAACCATAACATAGACGCCTTTCTCTGTCCGGGACATGTCAGCGTTATCATCGGCTCCGGCGCTTTTGCCGAGATTGCAGAGCAATTCAATCGGCCGTGCGTGGTGGCCGGCTTCGAGCCGATGCAGATTATCGAAGGACTTGGCGAAATCTGTCGGCAGCTCGCCGAAGGAATCGCTGAAGTAAAATCAATATACACCGCAGTCGTAACCGAACGGGGCAACACTGTAGCGCAGAAGATTATTGCCGAGTGTTTTGAACCGGCGGATGGTTACTGGCGAGGCCTGGGTAAAATCGAAAAAAGCACGCTCAAACTAAAGGATAAATACAGTCGCTTTGATGCTTTTAAGCGATTCAATATAACCGAAGCTCCCACTGAAGACACAGGTGGCTGTCGATGCGGTGAGGTATTGTGTGGGCTGATTGAGCCGCCGCAGTGCGAGCTGTTTGGAAAAGGCTGCAGCCCCGATAGCCCTGTCGGCCCGTGTATGGTAAGTTCCGAGGGTGCCTGTTCAGCCTGGTTTAAGTACAAAAGAGAGAGACGCAGGCAATGAAGTCAGCCGGGAAAGACAGAATTTTGCTTGCGCACGGCGGCGGCGGCAGATTGAGCGGCGAGCTTATCAGACATCATATTCTGCCGAGCTTTTATAACGATACTCTCGCCGAACTGGCCGATTCCGCAAAGTTAAACCTCACTTCCAGCTCGATTTGTTTCACCACCGATAGCTACGTCGTCAAGCCTTTATTTTTTAATGGCGGCGACATCGGCAAACTCGCTGTTTGCGGCACCGTCAACGACTTGGCTGTCGCAGGGTCGGTGCCGGTCGCCCTGGCTCTGTCGCTGATAATCGAAGAAGGCTTTGAATTTGAACTGCTGGAAAAGATATTAAGCAGCATCAGCCGAGCCGCCAAGGCCAACAACGTTAGTATTGTTACCGGTGATACCAAGACCGTCGAAGCCGGCGCAGCGGATAAGATATTCATCAACACGGCGGGTATCGGAGTGAGGTTGGACGGTGTGGATTTGGGTTTTGACCGAATCGCGGTCGGTGATAAAGTCATTATCAGCGGCACAATAGGCGACCATGGGATGACTATTATCTCACAGCGGGAAGACATTAAATTTCAATCTCAGTCCCGTAAGGGATGGCCAAGTCCATTAAAGAGCGACTGTGCCGGCATAGCGGACCTGACCTGTCGGCTGCTGGAGGGCACAAAAGGAATAAAATTTATGCGCGACCCGACCCGCGGCGGATTGGCAGCTACACTCAACGAGATTTCGAGACAGAGCCGTTTGAGTATTGAAATTAACGAGGCGGATGTTCCTGTAAATCCGACGGTCCAGGCGGCGGCGGATGCGCTGGGCTTCGATGTGCTGACAATCGCCAACGAAGGCAAATTCGTCGCAATAGTCTCCCCGGAGTCGGCGGACGATTGTTTGAATATCTGCAGGAAGCACCCATTAGGTAAAAAGGCAAGTATAATCGGTGAGGTTGTGGAAGCGACTGATGCGGCCGTTGTGGAGATGATAACCAAAATCGGCGGCAGAAGAATTGTGCAGATGCCGTACGGGCGGGAATTGCCGAGGATATGCTGATGCACGAGACGATGATGGCGCAAAGCCTGCTTTCGATGATTTCAGCCGAGGCCGAGAAACGCAACGCAAAGCCCATCATCGCCAAAATCAGTTGTGGAGTTCTCAACGCTGTTAACGATGATGTGCTTTGTTTCGCATTTGATTCCGTTGCCAAAGGCACAGCCTGCGAAGGTATGAAGCTTGAAATAGAACATAAGCAGATACAGGGACGATGTAAAAGTTGTGCAGAGATTTTCGATGTTGAGCTTTCTCAGCCTGTATGTCCAAAGTGCGGCGGCGAGGATTTTGAATTGCAGCCTGATGCGGCACTGGTGTTGGAGGAGATAGAGTTTTCGAAGGAGTGAGGATATGTATAAAGTTGAGATTGGCAAAAAGATTCTAAGTGCAAACGAAGAATACGCCGCAAAAAACAGCCGACTGCTTACTGAACAGGGAAAATTGTGCCTGAATATGATATCCTCGCCAGGCTCGGGTAAAACAACGATTCTGGTCAGAACGATAAACGAATTGAAAGACAAAATTAAAATCGGCGTCATCGAGGGCGATATTCAAACCGATATTGACGCTAAAAGGATACAAGCAACCGGCGCACCGGCGGTTCAGATAAATACCGATGGAGCTTGTCATTTGTCGGCGGCTCAGGTTGGTAGTGGTTTGGAAAAGCTGCCAGTCGTTGATTTGGATTTGATTTTTATAGAGAACGTGGGCAATCTCATTTGTCCATCTGCTTTTGAACTGGGGGAAACCGCCAAGGTAGTCGTTCTTTCGGTGCCGGAGGGCGACGACAAGCCCGTAAAGTACCCTGCTACCTTCGCAAGGTCAAAGGTGCTGCTCATAAACAAGATTGATTTGCTGGGTGCACACACGCAGGTGGACTTCAACCTCGAACGAGTGAAAGCCGACACACGCAAACTAAACAAGAGTATCGAAATCTTTCCGCTCTCAGCCAAGACGGGGGAAGGGTTTGCCGCGTGGTGCAACTGGCTGTTAAGGGCAGTGGAAAAGCTGCGTTAGAATCTCATCGTTGTCCTGTACAGTTTGTGTTTGCGGATATACTCGGCGACGGATGGAGCAAGCATACCGCTTACGTCCAGACCGGCGGCCAATCTGCCTCGTGTCCGCGTGCTGCTTATGTCAATCAAGGGTGTTTGGATGATATTTCGCTGTAGTTTCTTAATGCGTTGTCGGCCCCAGAGGGTTTCGAATTTCGCAAAGTCAGGCGGTTTGCACCCGCCCCTGTACATCACCGACAGCTCGCATTCGTCAATCAATTCCGTAATTTTGTACCAGAACGGCAGCTCATCAATCCCGTCGGCCCCCGTAAGCCAGTAAATTGAAGTCTCACCGCCGAGACGTTGCTGAAAGTCCCTCACCGTTTCCAGCGTATAACTCGGCTCAGCTTTCTTCAGCTCGCAATCACTCACTTCGAACCTTTCATCGTCGGCTGTTGCGAGGGTTATCATTTTCAGTCTGTCACTTTCGCCTGCTTTCGGAGAGGAACCTTTCAGTGGTGAGCGCTTCGCGGGAAGGAAGATGACCTTTTCCGCATCAATCTGTCTTGCTGCATCCGCAGCGACAGCCGTGTGACCGAGATGAATCGGGTCGAACGTGCCACCAAACAACGCTATTTTTCTTTTGGCCATAACAAACTAACAGACAAATTGTGGATTTTTTGAAAAAATATTGAAGAAAAAAGTAAAAATTTTTTTACTCATAAAAAGCCCTGACGAACCACAGGAATCGACAAGGAGACTACCTGGATTTTATCTTTGGTTACAATTTTTTGCAGACCCGAAGCAAATATAAGTTGACAAAGAGCAAATTTTCTTCCGACACCGGAAGCCGCCAAGCAAGGCTATAAGTTCAATAAAACGCATTTTCAGCGAGGAACTGCAAGATCAAATTTCCGGAGTTTTGCAAAAACGAAAACTGAAACTGAAGGTTGAGTAAAAACACTGTCGCAGCAAAACACCTTCTTACCATTATATCAAAAGGTATGATAAACAATACCAGAAGCTGTGTAAAATGCGGATAGTAAAAAATTTTATGAAGGATTTTTAAACATTTGGACGATAAAAATTGTAGCAGGTTATTAAGTTTTGTATGATTTGCTTAATGATATCTTTGGAAATTAGTTATGTTGAGATGTTAATTTGAATGTTGATGATTTAATCAATCGAAAGGCGGTGATAAAATAATGGCAAAGAAAAGAAAGAAAGCAGCAAAAAAGAAGAAAGCAACAAAGAGGAAAGCAACAAAGAAGGGAAAGAAGAAAAGATAGTTTAACGAGTTAGCCAACAATTCAGTATTGCAGCAACTTATGATAAGATGGAAGGCTCTGCCATGGCGGCGGAGCCTTTCGTCTTTTTTAGTGTGGTTGCAGGCAGTTGCCTGTCCTGATAACCCCCGAACAGCCAGCCAAATATACCAGCCCCGTCTCTTGCAATCGATGCGGGATTTCTTATACTGGTTCCCAGCGACGCCATCCGGAGCGGATTTTTGCAATGTACGTAATCGAAAAGACTTGGAATATGGATTATTTCAATTACAAAAATGGCAGATTATTCGCGGAAGATACCGACGTCCAGGAAATCGCCGCCAAGGCAGGTACGCCGGTTTATATCTACAGCAAGGCCACTTTCATAGACCATTTGCAGAAGATTCAAAAGGCCTATAGTCAGCTCGATACAACAATCTGCTATTCCGTAAAAGCCTGCGGCAATATCAATATACTCAAATTTTTGGCCGAGGCAGGCATCGGATTCGACATCGTCAGCGGCGGCGAGCTGTATCGTGTTCAGCAGGCGGGCGGCGACTGCTCAAAGGTAGTTTACGCAGGGGTCGGCAAGACCGACAAGGAAATCATCGAAGCACTGAACGCTGACATCGGCTACTTCAACATCGAGTCGGAAGCCGAGATGGAAAACCTGATTCGCCTGGCAAAACAGCAGGGAAAACACCCCAAAGCCGCACTGCGAATCAATCCCGATGTTGACCCGAGAACGCATACATATACCACCACCGGCAAAAAGGAAACAAAGTTCGGTGTCGATATCGAGCGGGCAAGAAAGATTTTCGCCGACTACGGCGGTAATGATTCGGTGGCTCTTTGCGCAATTCACATACATTTAGGCTCAGCCGGCCACACCGTCGAGCCTTATGTTGAAGCGATAAAAAAGGCGTTGGCTTTAATCGACCGCTTACGCAACGATGGATTCACCATTGAGGCTCTGGACATCGGCGGAGGGTACGGCGCTGATTATGTAACTGCTGAATCACCGACCGCCGCCGATTACGCCGCCGCAATTGTGCCGTTGTTGACGGGCAGGAATCTAAAGCTCATTCTCGAACCCGGCGCAAGCATTGCGGCCAACGCCGCGATTTTAGTAACGCAGGTTTTATACCTGAAAAGCAGCGGCTCGAAAAAATTTGTTATAGTCGATGCAGCGATGAACGACTTGATTCGTCCGCCGTTGTATGGCGCATTTCACTTCATTTGGCCTGTGAAGACGGCTAAAAAATTTGTGCCGCAGCGCCGGGACAAGGATTTGCAATTAGCCGGCACTGAAGTTGTCGACGTGGTTGGACCGATTTGCGAGAGCGCCGATTTCTTTGCACAGGATAGAGCGATTCCACCCGTTGAGCGAGGCGACCTTCTTTCCATTTTTACCGCCGGGGCATACTGCTTTACTATGAGCAGTAACTACAACACCAGAGGCCGCGCTGCCGAAGTCCTCGTCGACGGCAGCAAATTCTCCGTCATCCGAAAACGCGAATCCTACGAGGATTTAACCTCACTGGAAAAGTGATTAGTTCATAGTTCATAGTTCATTGTTCATAGACAACTAACGACCGACGAAATGATTTTCACTTACGCGGCAATCTTGCTGCTCGGCTTAGGTGCGGTGATTTTGAGAATAAGGACTGGATCCCCGCTGGAGTTTACCCCATAATTCTATACAGGGCGGGAATGACCCTTGCTTACGACGTGCAGGGGCAGGCAATCTTACGCGGAAATAAAAGGAGAAGTCGGCCGTTAAAGGCCTAATGGCCGACGGAATTTATTACCCAATTTCTGATTTTTTCGGTCATCTTTTTTGCCTCGGTGGCAGCATCTTTGTCATAGTGGGCGGGCCAGTGGACGGGATAGCGGGTATCGATATAAAAAGGGTTGAGGAAGCGGCAGGCATCCTGAAGTTTTTCGATACGAGGGTCTTTTTGCCTGCAGACCTCCAATAGTTCCATCAGATTATGAATTGGTCTGAAATCTAATTCGTTGGCAACTATAAAGGTCTTAAGATATTTTTCCGCTGCCTGCTGAAAATGAAAGCAAACTTGCGCAAAGTAATTTGTGTCCTCGATACTTGCACAGGCGAATCCGTAATCCTCCTCCGCCTTTTCAAGCCATTCTCTGACAATTTCAGGCGGCTTCATAAAGTACTTTCCCTTTATCAAGGATGTTTTTTATGAACGGGTCGCCCAATTTCAGCCGTCGGTCAAGCTCTTCAGGCCTATATACAATAAAATCAGTAGCCAGCCTGTACTTGATAAGACTGTCCAGTTGCCGAATTCTATCCACGCCGAGGTTGGGAACGTCTCTTTTAATAATAAACAGGTCGATATCTGTTCCTTGATGTATTTGCCCTTCAGCCAAAGACCCAAAAAGAATAACCTTCTCGGGCTTATACAACTGTATAAGCTGGTCTACGATATTATGTATCTCTTTGTCGAATTGGCTTTTAGATACCATTTACGCAGTTCCTTTTTTACTATTCTACCACGCTGCCGCTATTATAGCAATTCGGATGAGTCATTCTGTATCATTTAGAAATGTCGTTCGACAAAGCTCGTATCAACTTTGCCTTTTGCGAACAGGTTGTGGGAAATAATGTCCAAGCAGGCTGGTATCGTTGTTTTGATTGGCTCGATGACAAACTCGCCCAACGCCCTTTTCATTGTGTTTATCGCCTCAGCTCTACTATCCTGATAAGCTAGGAGCTTACATACCATCGAATCGTAGTTTGGTGGTACGGTGTATCCCTGATAAACGTGGGTATCGACTCTGACGCCGGGGCCGCCTGGCTGGATGTATCTTGTAATTGTGCCGGGAGAGGGAGCAAAATTATTCTTCGGGTCCTCAGCGTTGATTCTGCATTCAATCGCACAGCCGGTATGCTTGATGTCCCGCTGGCTTAGTTCGAGTTTTTCGCCGGCGGCAATTTTTATCTGCAGCTTAATAAGGTCGTGGCCGGTTACCATCTCGGTAACAGGGTGCTCGACCTGGATTCGGGTATTTACCTCGATGAAGTAAAACTTTTTATCCTTATCTAAAAGGAACTCAACGGTCGCGGCATTGACATAATTGGCCTCTTTAATAAGCCGCAAAGCGGCCTCGCATAGTTTTTCTCTGTCACGCTCATCCAGAACGGGGCACGGCGATTCCTCAATCATCTTTTGATGTCTCCGCTGGATGGAGCAGTCCCTTTCAAAGAAATGCACCGCGTTACCTTCGTTGTCGGCCATTATCTGCACTTCGACGTGTCTGGGTTCAACGACATACTTTTCCAGATATAGACTGCCGTTGCCGAACGCGGCTTCGGCTTCAGCCTTGGCTGCGGCAAAGGCCGAGCGCAGGCTCTGGTCATTATGTGCGACCCTCATACCACGTCCGCCGCCGCCTGCCGCAGCCTTTATCATTACAGGATAGCCGAGCTTGTTCGCAAGTTTTACAGCCTGTTCTTCTTCGACGGCGCTCTCGGAGCCGGCTGCAGTTGGTACTTCGACTTTGTTGGCCAGCTCGCGGGCACGCACCTTATTGCCCAGCAGCTCCATTGCTTCAGCCGGCGGGCCGATAAACGTCAGTCCGCAGTCCCGACATATCCGGGCAAACTCTACATTCTCAGCCAGGAAGCCGTAGCCCGGGTGAATCGCCTCGACATCCATAACTTCGGCGGCGCTTATGATACGCGGGATATTCAGGTAGCTTTCAGCAGCGTTGGCCGGCCCTATGCAGACAGCATCGTCGGCAAGCTGCAGGTAGGCCGCATCTCTGTCGGCCTCTGAGTAGACTGCGACCGCCTCGACGCCCAGCTCGTGGCAGGCACGAATGATACGCAGCGATATCTCACCGCGATTGGCTATTAGGATTCTTGAAAACATATGCTCGTATTGCGTATATCGTATTGCGTATTGCGTGTTTTTTCGCGTCATACGCATCACGCACGACGCACCACAAAATTAGTCCGGCTTGACTTTGAAGAGCACTTGGCCGTACTCGACAGCCTGGCCGTTGCTCACTAATATCTCGGCTATTGTTCCACTGGTCTCGGCTTTTATTTCGTTCATTACCTTCATTGCTTCGATAACGCAGACAACCGTCTGCGTATCCACATGTGAGCCTAATTCTACAAATGGGGCTGAATCAGGGCTCGGCGTGGCGTAAAAGGTTCCGACAAGAGGTGATTTTATCAATGCCAGGTTATTTTTCTGCGTCTGGCCGGCAGCAGCTGCTTCAGCGGCTGAGGCTTGTGTTATATCCACAGTGGGTACAGCTGCGATATTCGCCCCAGCCACCGGAACAGCCATAACGGTCGGTTGTTCCGGCTGGCGACGCTTCAGAAAAATCCTGTCGTCGCCGTGTTTTATCTCCACCTCGACCAGGTCGTTTTGTTTCATTATTTCGATAAGTTCGTTTATTTTCTGCAAATCGTCGTTTTTTAGCGTCATTGCCGCACCCCTTCGCAATAAAAGTGTCGATTGACCCCGTAAGTATAATCGCACAAGGCCTTTTTGCAAACAATTTCTTGCCTCTGTTGTGGGCGTGTGGAGCGTTAGGGGAACTTTATCCGCCGCAGGTGGAAGCTTCCGGTTATTGTGCGGCTAAAGTATTTCGAGGCCGACCATTGTGATGTCGTCAACTCCGGATGGTTTGAGGCCTTGATTCTGGACGAGACGGTTGAATTTCTCCGTCATCTCAGCGATTGGTAGATGTGTGAGCCGGCGGAAATTTTCCGTGAAGTTAAAGCTGCCCGCGTCGTCGAAGCTGCCGATAAGGGATTCGGCCCCGTCGGAATACAGCAGCAGTTTGTCGCCTATGTGAAGTTGTATGGTCTGCTGAGTGTATTTAGCGTTCTCGAAGATGCCGAGCAGTGAGCCTTGTGTTTCCAATCGCCGCGGTTTTTTGCGGGGCCTTATGAGAATCGGGTAGGGATGCCCGCCACGCGCATAGGTCAGCTCGAAAGTTGCTGTGTTCAGCAGGCAGTAACAGCAGGTAGCGAATCGATTGCCGGAAAATTTCTGGTCGGTCATTCTTAAATTGAGGTTGGCCATGACTTCCGCCGGTGAGAATATGCGATAGCTGCTGCCGGTTGTCTGACGCATAACTAACGCCTGCTTTATAAAGATGGTCAGAAGCGCTGCCGGCATTCCGTGGCCGACTACGTCGGCGATGTAAAAACCTATGTGCTGCTCGTCGAGCCGGGCAACGTCGTAAATGTCACCTGAGACACATTCAGCCGGCAGGAATATCGCTGCCCACCGCAGCCGGTCGTTGTCCGGCAGATAGCTCGGCAGAAAATCCCGCTGGACCTGCCCAGCCAGCCGAAGCTGCTCGGTCAGACTGCTCATAGCAGCCTCAGCGCCTGCAGGGTTTTGCGGCAATTCAACCCGCTTGCGGCGGGTTTTTGTATTAGCGCTGACTCTTCTCATTAGTTTATAGGACTCCGAAACAACCATAAACCGCGTAGGGTACTGCTATGGAAATTTCGGCTTATCAGGGTCGGCACTTTGCGTTTTTTTGTTTTTTCCGCCTGGGAAAAACTCGATATTATCCAGGGAACAGACCGTGTGGCGAATCCGGAAGATAGATATCAGCCGGCGAAGATAGCGGAGCCTATGCGAAGGATGGTTGTCCCTTCTTCAATGGCGATTTCGTAGTCCGAGCTCATTCCCATACTCAGTTCGGTGAATTCCGGCCCGACTATCTTCTCGCCTTTCATTTCCATAAACAGCTCTCTCGCCTGGGCAAAACAAGCTTGAACGATATTCTTGTTATGCGTCAGTGGTGCCATTGTCATAAGACCGACTAATTTCAGGTTCGGCAATGTCTCTATCTGCTCAACTAAGTGCATCGCTGCTCCTGTCGGAACGCCGTACTTTTGGGTCTCCATAGAGGTGTTAAGCTGCAGTAACACTCTCGGGCACAAGTTTGCCCTCGCTGCCGAATTATTTATCTCTTCAGCCAATCTAAGTGTGTCTACCGAATGAATCAGGGAAACGATGGGTAAGACCGTCGTGACCTTATTTCGCTGCAAATGGCCTATCATATGCCAGTTGATTTTTTTGGCCGCGGCGACTTCAAGCTCGCCGCGTTCCAGAGATTCAGCTATCTGAGCGGAAACCTTTTTCAGCCGCTGAGCGTGATTCTCGCCGAGCTCGGTCAGGCCCAGACTAATAACTTCCTTTATGGCTTCGATATCGACTGATTTGGTAACGACAACGAGTTTTATTTCACTTCGGCTTCTGCCGGCGCGAGAGCAGGCTCGCTCTACGGTATCTTTTAAGCGGGACATTCGCTCGGAAATCGTCGCCATAAAGATAACTGTTAAGAATTCAAGTTATAGAAATTCAAACTGCCAGACCGTTCTTAAAAAAATATCAGGTCGCAGACGTTTTTGCCAGTATAAAAAACACTACGGCAGGAATTTTGAGATGTTTTTTAGTTTGGCGGGCAGATACTCACTGACCACAAAGTCCAGGCCGTGCTTGGCGAAGGCCTGCTGCTCAACACGCACTCCCATCTTCAGCATCTGATTAATCGCATCCTGCCAGGGCTTGTGACATTTCACAAATGGGTCGTTGCGCAGGGCGTCCTTGGCCCTTTTTATGTCAACCTCTTTTAGCGGATGGGTCGGCAGCTTGTAGGTTATGATATCCTGCGGCGTTACCCCTAAAAATCGCGCGATCGGCACACAGAAAAACCTGTTCAGATGGGCCGCATTGCCCGAGCCTGCTTTCAGGGTCCTGTAGATATTGAAATAACCATAAGGGTCTCCGTCGACGAAGGCATAGACAGGTATCTTCAGTTGGTCGGTCAATCTTCTTATGAACCTTCGGCAGGCGCGTGTCGGCACGCCGCCCATACTGACGAGGATACAGTTGACAGTCTTCCAGTAGTCGTATTTGACTAATCTCTGGAACATCCCCGCCGTCTCGATGGCGAGAACAAATTTCGCATCGCTTTTGAATCGCAGGTTCTCGACGTCCGTCGGCACCGAATAGGCACCGGAGCCGAACTTGGTACAGTCGATTTTGATTTTTCGTCCTTTGGCGTCGGCGTCGATGACGATGAGCCTGCCGGCAATATCGCCGCCTTTTTCCTCAGGTATGAATTTCATCTGTTCGCGGTTGATGCCGAACATCGCCTCGATATCGTCCATTATGCTATCGGACTCTGTCTGCTCACTGAAGCCGGCCTTGCCCCAGTTCTTGGAGATATAATAGGCCTCTCGTTTTGTAGCCATATCGTCTTTGTCGATGAGCTCCTTGGCAAGGGACATCATTTTGAGGCTCTGTGCGAATGTTTTTACCGTGCCTACCGTCAGGGTTCGCTGTTTGTTTTTGCCCAGCATCTCGAAGTAGCCTACGTTTGCCTGATATTTGACGTTGCGCAGCGAGCGAAGGGGCGAAGACAACGTCGGACTTTTGTTGTTCAGAATCTTCGAGTGGATATTCTCAGCAGTTTTGACTATCTCTTTTGCTACCGCAGGGGTTTTTTGCCTTGGCATTGGAAAGCTCCCAGCACAGGGTTTTTATTCGTCTGTTGCTACTCTGCGAAGTAGCTCGCTACGTAGCACGAGTATAAATTACGCCGGAAAGCCCGAATATTCAAGTTATTTCGCTCTGCAGGGCTGGCTTCGCAGCCGGGTTTTGGCCCAAAAAAAACCCAAAAAAACAGCAATTTTTTGCTTGCATTTTATCCTCAGAACTTGTATACTGATGTTTGATATGGGTGGTTAGTTTCCCAGAAGACGGTTTTTCCCAGTTTTTGGGGAAGAGATTTTTCATTGATGAGGGTTAGTTTTTTTGCCTGTTGGACTGATGAAATAAAGCTCCTTAGGAGCTTATAGACCTCGGCGAGGCAGCGTGGCACGCCGGTTTCCCCCCCAGCCGGTTCCACCACCTCGCCATTTTTTTGCGCTTATCGAGCAAGCCCTTGGCGAATTTAGGAACCGCAGCCCGGCTTGAACCCTGCAAAACTCTTGCGGAAAGCAAGGAAAACGACAACAGCGGTAAAGGCTGCTGTACCGCCGAAGATGAAAGTCGCAGCGGGCGAGATATGCTCCCATAAAAATCCCGCTGCAAGACTTGCCGGAAACGCCGCCATACCCGTTACGGTATGAAACGTTCCCAGAGCAGTTGCTTTAAGGCCGGCGCCTGCAAGGTCGGACACAAACGCCCGCTCAGTGCCGTCAATGGCCGCAAAGACCACGCCGTAAAGCGCAAACAGAACAACAAAAAGCCACAGTGAACTGCAAAAAGCAAAACCCAGCGACACAACCGCGAACAGGCCAAAGCCGAAGATGATAACTGCTTGACGACCGATTTTATCTGAAAGTGAGCCCAGCGGCACGGCCAGCGCACTGTAAAAGACGTTGAAGAGCACATACAAAAGAACGGGGGCGGCAACCGACGATTTGCCGGTAAACAGATGCTGTGCCCTCATAACGAAAAACATGTAACTGAAATTGCCCAGGGCAAAAATGCCGGAAACCAGAATAAAGAGTTTCAGAGGTTTAGGAAGCATTGCCAGACCGATTTTCAACTTTGCATCTTGTCGGTGGACCTCCGGTTCTTTGACAAAGCGAAGCGGGGCCAGCGCCGCCAGGCCGGTTACTCCTGCGACAAATATGATGGTTCGAATCTCTAACCCGGCAAACCACAGAAGCAGAAAGGCCACGGCTGAACCAAGAATCGCGCCGATAGTGTCGAGGCCCCGGTGAATCCCGAACCCCCTGCCACGTCGGCTGGTTACCGATTCAGCTATGATTGCATCGCGCGCAGCGGTACGCAGGCCCTTGCCAACCCGCTCCAGTGAAGCAAAGACGACTGCACCAAGCCACGTTTTTGAAAACGCCAGCAACAGCTTGAAAATTGTCGAAACACCATAACCCAAATAAACGAATATTTTTCGTTTGCCGGTCTTGTCCGACCAGTAGCCGCACATCACTTTGAGAATACTGGAAAGGCTGTCCTGCAACCCGCCCACCAGACCGATAATCTGGCCGGAAGCGCCGAGTGACTGCAGAAACATCGGCAGAATCGGCATTATCATCTCACTGCTGAGGTCGTTTAGGAAACTAACGACGCTGAGCAGGATGACGTTGCGGAAACCGCTGTTCTGGCCGTTGTTTTTCATAGGGATGATGAATGCTCACTGCCCGCGGACCTGTACGAATACTTTTCTGCTGCGTGGGCCGTCGAATTCACAGAAGAATATCCCCTGCCACGTCCCCAGTGCCGGCCTGCCGTCCTTTATCAGGATCTGTTTACTGCAGCCGACAATGGAGCTTTTGCAGTGGGCGTCGGAATTGCCTTCGCTGTGCCGGTACCCCTGCCGTTCTTGGGGTATAAGTTCCGAAAGCGTTAAAAGTATATCGTGCATCACGGATGGGTCAGCGTTTTCGTTTATGGTTATCGCCGCCGTCGTATGCGGACAGTAGATTATCGCATCGCCCTCAGTTATGTCGGCTTGACTGACAATGGCCTCAACTTTACTTGTTATGTCGATTGCCTGGTTGCGCTGTTTGCTGCTCACGCCGAAATCTTTTGTAACAATTTTCATTACTGCTTTCCTACATTTGTTCGACAACCTCAATACCCAATAGTGTGCTCAAACCGTGTTTGATTGTCTTTGCCGTCAAATCACAAAGTAGTAACCTCGTCGGCCTTTTATCAGGCCCAGCGTCTAAAACCGGACAGTTTGTATAAAACACGCTGAACTTTTGCGCCAGTTCGTATAGATAAGAGGTTAAATAGTTCGGCCTGTAATCGCCGACAGCAGCCTCTATCGCTTCGCCGTAGCGAATAAGATGTTTCGCCAAATCCAGCTCACTTGCCCCCGAAAGGCTTTGTCGGGGGGCCGGCTCACCTAAACTCAGTTTTTTCACGCCGGCGAGTTCGCGATCAACGTCTATACTCTTTTCCCGTGCCTTTCTCCCAATTGATTTTATCCGGGCATACGCATATTGCATATACGGCGCTGTATTGCCCTCCATCGCCAGCATCTTATCGAAGCTGAAGATATAATCACTCGTGCGATTATTTGAAAAATCGGCGTATTTTACCGCTCCGATACCGACCGCCTTAGCGATTCTGTTTTTTTCTTCGTCGGACAAATCAGGATTTTTTTCTTCTACGATTGCCTTTGCTCGTTCGACTGCTTCATTGAGCAATTCTTTTAATTTCACATTTTCGCCTGAACGGGTTTTGAGAGGTTTTCCGTCTTCGCCCAATACCGAACCGAAGCTAACGTGGACTAATTCTGTCTTCTGTCCTCTGTCTTCTGTCGTCTGTTTTACATCCCATCCAGCCATTTTTGCTACTGCAAAGACCATATCAAAATGCAAACTCTGCCTGGCATCCGTAACATATATGATCTCATCCGCTTTCAGTTTGTCCACTCGGTAACGAATCGCTGCCAAATCCGTCGTCGCATACAAATACGCCCCATCGCTCTTTTGCACTATCACCGGCAGCGGCCTTCCCTCCTTGTCCTTAAACCCCTCCGGGAAAACACATATCGCCCCGTCTGATTCCACTGCTAATTTCTTCTTCTTCAACTCCTCAACAATTTTAGGTAAGTCTTCTTTATATTCGCTCTCACCCCGCACGTCTTCAGGTTTTAGCGTTACGTTCAATATGTCATATATTTCTTGGTAGTGCCTTTTTGATTGCTTTACAAGTAGATTCCAACGACCCATCCATGTTTGATCACCTGAATATAAACCGACAACAGCTGCACGAGATCGAGATCTAAAATCTTTGTCGATTTCAAACAATCGGTCTGCTTCTTTGTAAAAAGCCTCAAACTCATCTAATTTACGCGGAATAACACCCATCACTTCTCCCCCAAGCGCTTGGGCTTCTCTTCTTTCAATAGATGCAATTAGCTTTCCGAATTGGGTACCCCAATCACCGATGTGATTTTGGCGAATGACTTTGTGGCCTTCGAGTTCTAAGAGTCGGCAGATGCAGTCGCCGATGATTGTGCTTCGAAGATGTCCCACGTGCATTTGCTTGGCGATGTTCGGCCCGGAAAAATCGACGACGATAGTTTTTGGTTTGTCGGCCTTTTCTATGCCGAGTCGGGCAGGGTTTTTATTTATTTCCAGAAGGTCCGCAGCGACAAATTCCGGCTTTAACCGCAGGTTTATAAAGCCGGTTCCTGCAATTTCAGGCTCTTCACAGATATCACTGAGCTTGTCCGCCGTGGCGGAATCGAGTTTTGCAACGATTTGCTCGGCTAATTTGCGGGGATTTATTTTGCTCTGCTTTGCCAGCGGCATTACCCCATTGACCTGATAATCGCCGAACTTCGGGTCCGTAGCCGGCCTGACGATAGCCGGGGCCTCCTGCCCAGCCGCTTCCGCCATCGCCGCAGAAATCCTTTCTTCAAGTATGTAAATAACAGCTTTCATTATTCAATAGTTAATCTTTCTGCGTCGCCCCAGAGTAGTTCCAAATCATAGTAATCGCGGTATTCGCTGTCGAAGATATGTATTACGACGTCGATAAAATCCAAAAGAATCCATCGGGCCTGCTCATAGCCTGCCCTTCCGAATCGCTGCAGGTCCTGTTCTCTGGCCGCCACGCAGATTTCGTCGGCCACGGTGCGCATCTGCCGGTCGCTTGTGCCGGTCGCAATTACGAAGTAGTCGGTCGCAGGTGATATGCCTTTCAGGTTCAAAACTACAATGTCCATGCAGTGCCGACCGGCTGCTATCCTGGCCGCCGCCCGTGCAAACGCCGCTGCCTCTGAGATTTTCCTCTTTGCCAAATCACACCCTCATTTTTCAATAAAAAACGGGGCGGCTCAAACGAGCCACCCCGATAGATTACACGTAAACGCTGTAAGCGTCAACTCCGGCCCCGGCACCTTAGTGATTGCGCAGGTGCAGCCATTGCTCTACAGTCGGCGCAAACTTGAGTATGACGCCCGTGAAGACTAGGCTGACCATACTCATCAGCTTGATAAGGATATTCAGGCTCGGCCCGGAAGTATCCTTGAAGGGGTCGCCGACGGTATCGCCTACGACCGCAGCCTTGTGGGCGGGTGAACCTTTGCCGCCGAGGTTTCCTTTCTCAATAAACTTTTTGGCGTTGTCCCAGGCGCCGCCTGCGTTGTTGAGCGTAACGGCCAGCACAAAGCCGCACGCCATAGCGCCCGTCAGAAGTCCTATGACACCCGGGATGCCGATTATGACGCCGGCGGCTACCGGCACGATAATCGCCAATAGCGACGGCACGATCATCTCCCTTTGCGCACCGCTGGTGACAATTGATACGCAGCGTGCATAATCGGGTTTCGTCGTGCCTTCCATAATGCCCGGCATTTCCCTGAACTGACGGCGGACTTCCTCGACGATTCTGCCGGCGTTTCTGCCGACGGCCTTCATCGCCATTGCACAGAACAAAAACGCCATCATACAACCGATGAAGATGCCCGCAAGCAATCGCGGATTCATAATCGTCAGGTCATAGGCAGCAAGTAAATCGGATATATGAGCCGTCGCAACATTGACAGTTCCTTCGACGTACCTGCCCGGCGACGAGAAAAGAATGTTCCCGACCTTGTAAACCCCACCGGGACTCTCTGAGGCAAGCCGGGCAATCCAGATACGAATTTCTTCGATATTGGCGGCGATAAGAGCCAGCGCCGTCAGGGCTGCTGAGCCGATTGCAAAACCTTTGCCCGTCGCAGCGGTCGTGTTGCCGAGTGAGTCGAGGGCGTCGGTCTTCTTGCGAACCTCAGGCCCAAGCCCTGACATCTCAGCGTTGCCGCCCGCGTTGTCGGCAATCGGGCCGTAAGTGTCTGTCGAAAGCGTAACACCCAGCGTGGCCAGCATACCTACTGCCGCAAAGCCGATGCCGTATAACCCCATTGCCATATCGGTAAAGCCGCCGGCAAAGGCATAGGCGGCAATGATGCAAGCAGCTATAGTCACAACCGGCAGAGCTGATGACATCATACCATTCGCAAAGCCGGTAATGATAACCGTGCCGGCGCCCATTTGGGCCTGGTCTGCAATCTCGCGGGTCGGCCGGTATTCGTCGGATGTGTAGTACTCGGTGAATTGGCCAATCAGGACGCCGGCGGCCAGACCGACAACCACCGCACCAAATATGCCCCAGCTTATCCAGCCGACCATAGCAAGAATCGCCATCGCAACGACGACGAGGATTGAGCTGGTCAATGTCCCCGTAAGAAGCGCCCGCAGCAGGTTTTTCTGCGAAGCGTCCTCCTTACAGCGAACGACAAAGATGCCGACGATTGAAAGAATCGTGCCCAGACCGGCGACAACCGAGGGGGCAAGAACCGCCTTCAGGGGGTCCATTCCCATTGAAGCCAGTATATTGGTTGACAGTGCTGCACCAAGTGCCGCGGCGGCGAGGATTGAGCCGACATAGCTTTCAAACAGGTCGGCGCCCATACCTGCAACGTCGCCGACGTTGTCGCCGACGTTGTCGGCGATTGTTGCTGGGTTGCGGGGGTCGTCTTCAGGAATACCTGCCTCGACCTTGCCGACCAGGTCAGCGCCTACGTCAGCGGCCTTGGTATAGATGCCGCCGCCGACACGGGCAAAGAGCGCCTGCGTCGAAGCACCCATACCGAATGTAATCATTGTTGTGGTAATCTCCGTAAGCTTGTGTGCCGGATCCATACCGGCCCTTACTAACGTCAGCCCCCACAGTATTAGACCGTCTCGCATATGTTCAGGCGTGTAAACCAGCCGGTCGAGAAGCCAATACCAGATTGCGATATTGAGCAGGCCGAAGCTGACGACCAACAGACCCATCACAGCGCCGGAACGAAAGGCAACCTGAAGAGCCCTGTTCAAGCTGTGTATTGCGCCCTGGGCGGTCCTGCTTGAGGCATGTGTTGCAGTCTTCATACCCAAAAAGCCTGATAGTGCGCTGAAGAAGCCGGCCGTGATAAACGCCACCGGCACAAAGGGGTTCTGGATGCCGTAGTATGCCATTCCTGTAAAAAGGAGAAACAGAACAAGGAACACGAGGGCAACAACCCTGTACTGGCTGAACAGATAGGCGTATGCGCCTTCGCGGACGTAGCCGGCGATGGCCTCCATTTTCTCGTTACCCTTCGGCGCAGTCATCATTTTCTTGTAGAAATAATAAGCGACGAGCAGTCCCGCTATTGAACTTAATGGTGCGACCCACCACAGCCAGGGTATACTGCCTTCTGCTACAACGGCGCCTGCCGGCTCCACCTCAGCCGCAATGCACGTCGTGGCAAACGCCAAAAGACAACCTGCAATTCCAATCCTGTTAGTTTTCACTTTTTGTTCTCCTTTTCAATTTTATACGCCTATGGCGTAAACACATTAATAATGTTCATTCGGAAACGTCCGCCGAAGGCGAAACCCCTCGGGCTCGAAGGCCGCGAGGCCTGCGGCTCGCCTCTGGCGGAAAGACGTAAAAGTTTAATAAAACCGGCGGGCTTTGCAAGTATTTTCCGAACAAAAAATACCTGCCCCCAAAGCCAGCCAAGTACATCATCCATTCTTCCGGCTTGAGACCAAAATACCCTCCTATTGCGCCAAGCAGGATTTCGATTATAGCTACCGAAAGCCCCAGTTTCAAAGACAGCAAACTCGAGACAAACACCAAAACTCCCATAACCAGCGGGGTCACATCTGCATTCATTCTTTTATCTTCCTAAAAAGAAAAAAACCTCTATCAACCTTTCGATAGAGGTCTAAAAAACAACCTCTACCTTTTACGAGTAGAGGTTATCATCCCTATTTTAAGGGCGGTTACTCGGTGAACCTCATCACCGCCTTATTTGTAATAATACGGCAACCGGCGTGAATTTTCAACATAATTTTTCGATATTTTTTGCCGAACTGCCTTGACATTTACGATTGCAATACAGATAATGAAAAATAAGGGGATGGAGTCCCCCCACACAATCGCCGCATTGGCTGATGACTCCTGCCAAAGATTCCAAAACACTTTTGTTTTAGGAGTACTTGAGTGTAGGAGTTCGTCAATGAGAGTCACGAACACATATCGCTCTGAGAAACACGTATCCTGGGACAGAGAATCAGGAACCTCGCAAGACTTCAATGTCTTTTCGAATAATTTAGATAAAATTTCGGACATGGTTTATCCACGAGTGTGATATTGATAAATAACGATTTCTGTTTGCTTACAAAAAAATAAAGGAATATCTTATGAATTGTGTAATAGCATCTATTCACGCTTTGGAAATTCTCGACTCTCGAGGCAATCCTACGCTCCGCGTTTTATTACGACTAAGTAACGGGATTACAGCATCATCATCTGTTCCGTCGGGTGCCTCGACAGGAGGGAATGAAGCTGTCGAGTTACGCGATGGCGATAAAAAACGTTATGGCGGCAAAGGAGTGTTGAAAGCCGTTGATAATGTAAATAAGCTCATAGCTCCACAAATAATCGGATTGGACCCTGTGGATCAGGCACAAATAGACCGCCTTATGATTGAGTTGGATGGAACCTCGAACAAAAAGAAGCTTGGCGCAAACGCAATACTGGGGGTATCGATGGCGGTTGCCCGTGCAGCGGCAAAGTCGGCAAATCTGTCGTTGTATGATTATTTAGGAGGGCTTGATGCCTTTCGTTTGCCTGTTCCAATGATGAATATTCTTAACGGCGGCAAGCACGCTGACAACAGCGTTGATTTCCAGGAATTTATGGTTATGCCAATAGGTGCGCCAACTTTTGCCGAGGCCTTACGATACGGCACGGAAACATTTCATACACTAAAATCGATTTTGAAAAAGAAAGGCTACTCAACAAGCGTTGGAGATGAGGGCGGATTTGCTCCCAACCTTAAAAGCAACGATGAGGCATGCGAGGTCATTGTTGAGGCCATAGAAGCCGCGGGCTACAAGCCCGGCAAGGATATAGCCATAGCTCTTGACCCCGCTGCAAGTTCCTTTTACGAGGACGGCAAGTACAATCTGGCGAAATCTCATCAGGGCACTAAAACCAGTTCTCAAATGACGGAACTATACAAAAAATGGATTGAGAAGTATCCAATCGTTTCTATCGAAGACGGACTTGCTGAGAACGATTGGAAGGGGTTTAAAGAGCACACTGCGGTTCTGGGCAAGAAGATTCAAATCGTTGGTGATGATATCTATGTCACAAATACACAATTCATAAAGAGAGGTATTGAGGAGCATACAACCAATGCTGTTCTTATAAAGCTCAATCAAATCGGTACAGTGACCGAAACAATAGAAGCAATCGAACTGTGTCGTAAGGCGGGCTGGGGTTATGTAATTTCACATCGTTCCGGCGAAACGGAGGATACATTCCTTGCTGATTTTGCGGTGGCAATGGACGGCGGTCAAATTAAAACCGGCTCAGCCTGCCGCAGTGAGCGAATCGCAAAGTACAACAGGTTATTGGAAATCGAAGCCGAATTAGGCAAGGCCGCTGTGTTCAGCAATCCTTTGGCATAGAAAAAAATGGGTCTAACTAAGGCCATATTCTGTATAGCAGCCATCTTAAGTCTCTTGGCGGCGGTTATGTCCTTTTTAACTTTTTATGAAGAATATGCGCATCACTATACTGACAAACGAAAATTATTGAAAACAGCCCTTGAGGCGGCTGTTTTTACTCTTGTTGTTTTTCTCGCTTTGGGCTTGTTGTTGGGAATTATATTACCGTTTTGTATTTAAGAAATATGTTTCGAAGAGCGTCTAATATGGGAAATCTCAGATAACATCAGGAGCTTATCTCGTGGATAGGACTATTCTTGAAGCCCGGCAACTGGTTAAGAAGTATTCCGGCAGAGCCGTTGTTGACCATATTAATATTTCGGTCGGTCAGCGGAGCATCGTCGGCCTGCTCGGGCGCAACGGCGCCGGCAAAACCACAACATTCAGAATGATAATCGGAATGATAACACCCGATGGCGGCTCGGTCATATTTCAAGGCACCGAAATTACGAAACTTCCTATGTATAAACGTGCAAGGCTTGGTATGGGATATCTTTCACAGGAACCCAGTGTTTTCCAGCGACTGTCCGTACGCGACAACCTGCTGGTCATACTCGAAACGATGTCAATAACCAAAGCCGAGTGCAATCGAAGAGCCGACCTTTTAATAGAACGTTACGACCTGTGTGAGGTGGCCAATATCCAGGCAAGATTCCTTTCAGGTGGCGAACGTAGAAAACTTGAAATTGCCCGGGCAATGATTACCGACCCTGCACTGATTTTGCTGGATGAACCTTTTAGCGGCGTTGACCCCATCGTTGTCCAGGAATTGCAGGCTGAAATTCACAGACTTACCGCTTCAGGAATCAGCTTCTTGATTACCGACCACAATGTTGAAAGAACTCTCGAAGTTGCCGACGAGGTATATGTAATAGACCACGGTAAGGTCATAGGCTCAGGTCCACCTAAGGAAATTATTCAGAACGAACTCATACGTAAAAGTTACCTTGGCCACATATTTAAGGGCGACGAATTTGACGACCATGTCCGGTGAGTTGTGTAAGAAGCAAACAAATGACTGATTTCGCTGTCGCAAAAATGGACAGCGGGATAGCGGAAGTAATTAGCAGGCAGATGCGGTGCTTAGAGGGGAAATGGTATTATGGGGCGCGGAAAAAAGGATCAGCGAGATAAGAACGAACGGCGAGAAGATGCTCTTCGACCCAGCCATTATCTTGGCTATGATCGTGATTCTCTGGGGCTGTACCTGCTTTCACGAGGAGCCTATAAAATTGCCGAGACACAATTTCGGCGAGCTGTTTGGCTCAATCCGTTCGAACCGGCATTCAAGAAACATTTAGCACACTGCCTCTTTAAGCTCGGACGATACACCGAGGCGCTTCAATGGCTTTCAAAACTGCCGGACAACGAAAAAACGGATGAGGGTAGTCATACGCTCCTTAAACTCATCGAAGACAAGTTGAAACTCAACGGCTCAAAAGGAAATTTATGCCGGGAAATAAAATAAGGCCTGAAAAGGCGGCCTTTAGATTTATCATTCTATTAGGCATAGTCAGCTTACTGGCTGATGTCACTTATGAAGGAGCCCGCAGCATCACGGGCCCGTATCTCGCCCTTTTAGGCGCAAGCGGAGCCGCAGTCGGCATTATCGCAGGATTAGGGGAACTGGTCGGATATGCACTTCGGCTTGTGTCCGGCTATATTGCAGACAGGACCGGCAGATACTGGCTGATAACGATTCTTGGATATGTGGTTAATCTGCTGGCCGTGCCGCTTTTAGCACTGGCGGGGCGATGGGAAATTGCCGCAGCATTGATGATTACTGAGAGGATAGGTAAAGCCATCCGGACTCCCAGCCGGGATGCGATGCTTTCGCACGCAACTAAGGATATTGGACGGGGCTGGGGCTTCGGTCTGCACGAAGCAATGGATCAAATAGGAGCGATGCTTGGGCCTTTAATCGTTGCCGTGGTTCTTTACGTCGAAGGTGGCTACAAAACAAGCTTTGGTATATTGCTGATTCCGGCGATTCTGGCGATAACTGTCCTTTTGATAGCCAGACACCTTTACCCTCGACCGAAAGATTTGGAAAAAAGTTCAGTCGCACTGAAAACTAAAGGTTTCCCGCTTGTTTTCTGGATATATCTCTGTGCCGTGTCCCTTGTCGCCGCAGGATACGTTGATTTTCCGTTAATAGCATATCATTTCAAAAAGGGGGCAATCGCCTCCGATGACTGGATACCCGTTCTTTACGCCATTGCTATGGGAATAGATGCGATTGCGGCGCTTTTATTCGGTCGGCTCTTTGACCGAAAAGGAATACCTGTTCTTATAGTCGCCGTCTCGTTGTCCTCGTTTTTTGCCCCATTTGTCTTCTGGGGCGGCTCTTATGCCGTTATCGCTGGGATAACACTGTGGGGAATCGGAATGGGGGCGCAGGAATCAATAATGAGAGCGGCCATTGCCAATATGATTTCGGCAGATAAAAGGGCCTCTGCTTACGGAGTATTTAATGCGGGCTACGGTCTGTTCTGGTTTCTCGGCAGTGCATTAATGGGCATTTTGTATGACATTTCAATGCCCGTGCTAATCGTGTTTTCGGTTGCAGTTCAACTGACCTCGATTCCATTTTTTATGATGGCAA
>Ga0315293_10000992_pt1 | contig 27216 bp, 19 predicted proteins | sample YL17G13_20_MG_FD_203071 | JGI IMG/M metagenome (GOLD analysis project Ga0315293, IMG submission 203071) | Sediment microbial communities from Yellowstone Lake, YNP, Wyoming, USA - YL17G13_20 | ecosystem: Environmental > Aquatic > Freshwater > Lake > Sediment | place: USA: Wyoming | collected...
GTTTGATAGCAATGTCGTCCGGTGCCGAGGCCGCCCGTTCGTTGAAAAATGAAAGAGTCGACAGTGTTATCAGCAAGTGGGACCTGGATGATATGAAGAACGGCTTATTCCTGAAGAGATTAAAAGCCGTAAAACCTGAAGTTCCTACAATAGTCTTTGTAAGAGCCGGCGACCGAGCTCAGGAGATTGCTGCTCGAAGCTCAGGGGCATCTGCTGTCCTGACTGAAGATACCACGGATGAATTCTTTCAGACCACCGTTGCCAATATACTTGGGCTTAGAGGAATTGTTTCCATAAAGACAATATCTCCGGCTGAAAGCGAAAAAAGTCAGTACGAAAAGATTGCAAAATAGCCATATCAACACTATTATTCTTTCTTTACCGCCGAATCGACTTCAGTTGCTGCTTGACGCCAATCAATCCGTTTATCAATGTCAATTTCTGCCAACAAATGAGCCGAACAAGCACACGGCCAGAATCTTTTCGGTACCAGCTACGGAGATACCCAACTGTCCTCATTGCGGTAAAGGTGTCCTCCGACGGACGGAAACTATTCATCGAGGAACAAGGGCGCCTCCATGACCAGATATCTGTTCTTGATAAGCTTACCCGTCCGTGAGCCACACACACAAAACGAACATTTTTCTTTTGTGTTACGCTTTCAGTCTGTCCTATGTATCCAAATGCGGTCAGAAGCAGCGGCATGCTACAACACTTCGTATCAAATAAGTATCCCTGTCTCATGAAATTTGCCTCCGATATCCACTTTCAGCCAAACAAAAAAAACCGCCCGAAGCTATCATAAAAACACGCTACAATATTAAACCGCCAAAGGCATGTTCACCGCGGTTCAGTCCAACCAAGTTTTGGTGTCGGCTACGCGACACAAAAACTCTTAATTCTTTTTGACGCGCCCATTGGTGGCTGGTTTTAAGCGCCCCTTGACATACGCACGAATTATCACCAGCTCGAAGGTCGTGTGGACGCACACGTGTTTATAACCACCTTAGCATATCATCTTTACAGGTACATACTACATATGTTGAAGCTTTCAGATGACCATAGGAGTTGGCGTACCATTCGGCGTATACTCCAGACACACACCTATACAACGATCTTGCTGCCAACGAAGAATGGGAAATTGTATCGTATCCGCAAGGCAGGTATCCCGGAAGCATGTCAGCAGGCTATTTACGATGTATTTGGCATAAACGGCAAAGACCTGCCTGCTAAAAAGACGGTCGTTCTACGAGACTCTAAATTGGCTACTTTGTAGTGTCCATTGGAGGGAGTCCTTATTTTACAAGCACTTACGAACCCATGTGCGAAACTTGGGTCAGAGCTTGCTTAGCAGAGACGATTGATTGCATGTCTCCATTATAGCACCATTTTGCTTGATTCTTCGCTTCCATTTCCGCTGACGTCAGACACTCAAACATAGGGGATTTTTCTGCTTTCTTAGACCAGACGGGGTATCTTGTCATAACTTATGTATATGTAAGCAGTTACAGATTTCATTGCTTTTTCCACAATCATAGGAGTTGTGATAAATGAAAGATTCGTAGCATATTTCACGGGGGGATAATTGATAAGAAATCCTCCATAAGACCCCAAAAAAAAATTTGTTGACATGATGCTTTAATATGTTGACATGTGACTTTAATATGGGTAATATGGACAAATTGGCAAAGGCAGGAAACTTAGGGAATGAGTCCAAGACTTTTTTTATAATTACCTGTGAGTATGGGCGTTTTAGGAGCTATGGGCAGATAATTGCAAAGACATATATTGTGGTGGAGGTAAAAATTTTTCGACCACCGACAGGGACGGAGTGCAGGAAATAAACGTGAACATGCTTTTTTTATCCGCGTGATGAAGAAGAAAACAGTGTGTCATTTTCGAAGGGGATACTGATGAAAAATTGCTGTAATCCAAGAATCATAAAACTGTGGATATTCTTGACTGGAGGATTTTTATTGCAATCGCTATTAGGCTGCCAGTCTCAGTCTCACCATTATTCTAGTGTCCCTATGGCAGAACATTCGCCGCTTGCGAGTGTGGCATTGATGTCCGGTGATGTTGTTGAGGTTAAGTTCTTTTATACACCCCAGCTTAATGAGATTCAGACTGTACGTCCCGACGGTAAAATTGCCCTTCAACTCGTAGGTGAGGTCGAAGCTCAGGAAAAGACGCCTGCCGATCTTCGGGCCGAATTGATGAGACTTTATACCCCACATTTAAAAGACCCAAATATTACTGTTATTGTTCGGACATTTTTCAACCGTCGTGTGTTCGTCGGCGGTCAGGTGATGAAACCAGGTGTCGTCGAGATGCCCGGAAAGCTTACAGCACTCGAAGCTATTATTCAAGCAGGCGGATTCGACATGCGAGATGCAGAGCTTCAGAATGTAATTGTTATACGCCATAAGAATGGTCAGCGATATGCATACTCCATTAACATGAAGCTCCCCCAGAAGGATGGTGAAATTCAGCCATTCTATTTGGAACAGCAGGACATCGTATATGTGCCTCAAACGCAAATTGCCAAAGTCGGTCAATGGGTTGATCAGCATATTAATAGGCTGATACCGCGAACCGGGTTCATTTTTCTCACGACAGAGGGTAAGAGTACAATTGGTATAGATACTTCGACACGATAATTTCCAAGGGAGATAGTGAGAATGTATAGCAACGAGGTGCATACTTACAAAAATGTGTGTTTATGAATGAATTCTCAGGAGAATTCGATATCGCAGCGGTATTAGTCTTTTATGAATTGATACGGTGAACGATATGATTATTACTGATAAACAGGTAAAACAAATACTAAGGAATTTGGCGGCGATCGGCGTACAGGCACCTGGCGGACTGGCTATCACGGATATCGGCATGACTGTTCGCTTTGTCAATCCTATGTGGGCAGCAATGCACGGGTACAATACTACGGATGAGCTGGTCGGCAAACACATCAGCATATTCCATACCAAAGACCAGATGGAAACAGATGTTATACCGCTCATGGAAGAAGTTAAACACAGGGACCAATTGACGGGGCTGGTAGAACATATACGAAGTGAAGGGACGGTATTTGTCACCAATACGAGAATAATTTCAGCCAAGGATGAGGACGGTAATGTTATAGCATTTGTTGTTTTTGCAATGGACACAACCAAAAACAACTCCGGCTACCAATGCTTAACTGGTCTGGACGCGGCATCAATCGCAGTAACTAATGATAAGCTTCAACAACAAATGCCAGAGCAAGGGATAGAATCAGATTTTCAAGTCATAGAGGAAATTGCTGATATTGAAAGCGAGTGTGAAAAGCAGCTTGAGAATGTCAAAGCAGAAATAGAACAGGCAATACCTGAGCAAAGCAACAAAGCCGATGAAAAAGGAAAAACCTATAATGGTGAGATAGCCAAGAAAGATGTGGAAACGGCGGGGGAAAAAACCAACCTCAGAGCAGAACCAGAAGAAGCAGCGATCTGCGCCAAAGATATAGAACATGTCCAGTTACAACCTGAATTGCAAAAAAGGCCAGGAGACCAAGCGGAAACGAGAGCTGCGTTCCAATCAGAACAAAAGGAGTATGACGAGAAACTGCCTGAAGCCAAGGACAAGATAAACGCTGCCCGAGAAGTCGAAAGGATGGCGAATGCAACATCTGAATTAAAAGTGAAATGTCAAGATATTGAAAAAACATGGATATATACACCCTTGCGGCAACAGGAGACGGAACAAGCCCTATCAGACACAGCAGTTAAGGACAGACCCGGCGAAATATCATTGAAAGATGTATGTTGCGTTTTCTTTCGACACAAGTGGAAGATGGTTTCATTTTTCTTTACCGTCGTTACCATTGTGGCTGTAGTTACTTATCTTTCCGCCGATGTCTATTACTCGGAAGCAAAACTGCTGTTGCGTCTTGGACGCGAGAGTGTGACCCTTGACCCAACAGCGGCAACTGGCCAGCTTGTTCCTGTCAGCCAATCTCGTGAAAATGAAATTAACTCCGAACTTGAGGTTCTTAAGAGCAGGGAACTGGTCGAAAAAGTGGTGGACTCCGTTGGAACGCAAAAACTGCTTGAATATCCAGACGAAAAGCATCCTGCTGAAAATAGTGGAGTTCATACTGTGGTTAACGGATTAAAGAATCTATTAAACCGATTTAATATAGCTGAGTCACTAAGCGACCGCGATAAGACAGTGCTTAAGGTTATGAAGAATCTTAAGATCGAGCACGTGAAAGATAGTGAAATCCTTAGCATCGCCTACAAGGCAAAGAGCCCGAAACTTGCTCAGGAAGTAGTCAGTAAATTCGTCGATTTGCATCTCGAAAAGCATATTGCAGTGCATAGAACACTGGGCTCCCAGCAATTCTTTGCCGAGCAAGCTAATCATTTGCAAGACAAACTTATGCGATCTGAAAACGAACTTCGGGATTTTAAAAATGAGGTAGGTGTTTCTTCGGTGTCAGAGCAGCAACATGTTGTTTTGACCCGTATCGCAACTCTAAAGCAGGAGATAGATCAGGCAGAGGCTGCATTAGCCACTTCAGTGGCAACAGTGGATGCTTTGCAGCGTGCCATAGCTGGCGTACCCGAAACAGTAGTCACTGAAGCGACAACCGGCTTCCCTAATTTTCGTTCTGACGAACTTCGTAAACAAATCTACACACGTCAGCTCGACGAACTGAAGCTACTGACCAGCTTTACCGAAGAAAGCGGAGCAGTGAAAGCAATTCGTCAGGAAATTGCCGCAGCGCAGGCGCTGCTCGACAAGGAAGAGCCCAATCGCACTCAGGTGACGCGAGGGCTATCTAAAACTCATGAACAATTGCAGGCGGCATTGCTTACCGAACAAGCAAATATCTCCTCCCTGCGGGCCAAAGTTGACATACAGAGAAAACAACTTGTTGATGTACAGGCGGAGGTGAAGAGGCTCAACGATGCAGAGGCCAAAGTAGCGATCTTGACACGGGAGGCGAATATACAGGAGGCAAGCTACCGAAAATACTCCGAAAATCTTGAACAAGCCCGTATAAACTACGCCATGGAAAGTGAAAGGATATCAAATATCAGTGTGGTGCAGGCAGCTACACTTCCCACAAATGCGGCACGATCGCGCAAGTTAGTCAATCTTGCTTTAGGGTTTTTCCTGGGTATTTTTGGCGCAATCGTTTTCGCAATCTTTTCGGAGCACTTAGATCATTCCATCAAGACACCTGCGGAGGCAGAAGAAATGCTTCAGTTGCCAGCGCTGGCTTCTATCCCGTGTGCTCGTGTTGGCAGAGCGTTTCCCATAGTAAAATTAAGAAAACAAGGTAAGCCCAGCGACAAAAACGTGGGGCAGATGCCAGCAAAGTTGGAGATACCGGCGAAAATCAGGGAAAGCTATGAGGCCTTTAGGGAGCGACTGCTACCGCACTCCAATGGTACAATGGATGCACCATATGTGCTTGCCATCATAGGCTGCCAGCGTCACCAGGGCGTTAGTGCAGTTGCTGCAAACTTTGCTGCCGCACTTTCGCGGCATTATAAAAATGGTCATGTACTTCTTGTGGATGCGAATCTTAAGTATCCTTGTGTCCACAAAGTTTTTAATACAAAGCTCTCACCCGGACTGACCGACATTCTTGCAAATGGCCAAAATAGTGTGGATACCATTCAGTCTGTGCCGACACAGAACATGGATATCCTTTCAGCTGGTACCCTAAATGGTGATCTTTTCAAAGACTTTGATTCCAATAGATTCACAGAGCTACTCAACTCAATGAAAGAACATTACCGTTTTGTAGTGGTTGACCTTCCAGCTTTAAGTGAAGCCAGTTCGGCGGCTCGACTTGCCAGCTTATGTGATGGTGCTGTTTTAGTAATTGAAGCCGAGCGGTTGCGTCGGGAAATCATGCAGAGGGCGAAGGTACGGTTATTAGAGTGTGATGTTAACCTTCTTGGAGTTGTCCTCAATAAGAGGCGATTTCACATTCCGGGCTGGTTGTATCGGCGATTGTAACGGAGCTTGGAGTAGAAGAAAAAAGCAGCGTAGAACAGATATTTGATAAGGAGATAAGACCATCGTTCTATCAACGTTCCTTAAATCATTTGTTACCGGCAAGCAACTCGGTGAAGAGCGTAGTATTCACTCTGTGGAGCGATTTTGTTCTCTTCTTGAGTATGAGCGAGCTCGTTCCGCCCGTAACGGTCATGTGTTGTCACTGGTAGTTTTAACCGTAGGTCGCTCGGACGCGGGAATAGTCAGGAATGGGCATTTAGCACGCGTACTGACCAGGCGAATCCGCTCTATCGACGAGGCCGGATGGTTAGATGGCCAGCATATAGGCATCTTACTCCCCTACACGTCTACGACTGGCGCGTGGAAGCTAACCGACGATGTCTGCCAAATAATAGGCGCCAAGGCTGCATCCCCACAGTGCGCTGTATATACCCACCCATTTAATTGGTTCTCTGACGATAATAGGCAATCGCCTCAGCTTCATTTCCGGGACATATTTCCAGAATGGAGGACAATAGCATCACCGGATTTTTCTGTATCCGCCAGATATGCCGATGGAGAAAACATTGACTTAGCCACTCAGCATTCTCATCCACACGAAAGAACAAAGAACTTCGATGCACAAGCGGAAGGTCTTCGACCATTTTTATCATGTCCTCTGCCCGCATGGAAGCGTGCTATGGACGTAGTAGGTGCGTCGTTTGCTCTTATTGTGCTGTCCCCCGTTATGGCTCTCGTTGCAATCATCATTAAAATCGTATCACCAGGACCAGCCTTTTTCAAACAACAGCGAGTGGGGTATATGGGAAAAAATTTTACCATGTGGAAATTTCGCACACTGAAGGTAGATACTGACGTGGCAGCCCATCAGTTGTATCTTGCTAAACTGATAAATGGCGCCGCCCATAATGATGAAAGTTCAACAAAACCCATGACCAAGCTGGACGGTAAACTGGAAATGATTCCATTTGGGAAAATACTGCGTCAAACATGTATCGATGAGTTGCCGCAGTTAATCAATGTACTCCGTGGCGAGATGAGTCTGGTTGGACCCCGCCCGCCTATTCCATACGAGGTGAGAGAATATCTGCACTGGCATAAAGGACGTATCGATGTTGTTCCAGGAATGACGGGGCTATGGCAGGTTAGTGGGAAAAACGGGCTGACTTTTAAGGAAATGACATGCCTGGACATTCAGTATTGGAGAAAAAAGTCCCTATGGCTGGATATAAAGATTCTGTTAATGACACCAAGCGTTATTTTTTCTCAGATCAAGGATAGCTTCCGGGACAAGAAATTACAAAAGAGAGGAGGTATCGAAAATGCTTAATGTTGCGGTAGTGGGATGTGGGTACTGGGGTCCGAATCTTATCCGGAATTTATATTCCCTTCCCAAATGTAAAGTAAAGCTGGTCTGCGATGTTGATAAAAAACGTTTGGCACATGTCGGGACGCTTTATCCCGGGGTGCAAACTACCTGCGAGTTTGATCATCTGGTCAGTAATGCGGAAATTGACGCAATCGTCATCGCCACACCTGTTCGCTCCCATTTTGAGATGGCTAAGAAAAGCTTGCAAGCAGGAAAACATATTTTTCTTGAAAAGCCCATGGCTTCGTCTGTGGCAGAGTGTAAGGAATTGATTGAACTGGCCGAAAAACAAAATCTGATAATTATGGTTGGGCACACTTTTGTCTACTCACAGTCCATTAAGAAAATTAAACAAATCGTTAACGCAGGAGATCTGGGAGAAATTCAGTACATTAGTGCCCGTCGGCTGAACCTTGGTCTTTTTCAGAAAGACATCAACGTGGCATGGGATCTTGCGCCGCATGACATTTCGATTATTCTCTACATTATGAAGGAAGAGCCTGTATCGGTAAATTGTCAAGGAAAAGCTCATGTAGCTCCAGGTATTGAAGATGTGACTAATATAACGCTGAACTTTCCTAATGGCGGTTTTGCCACAATTCACAGCAGCTGGCTCGACCCAAATAAAGTCAGAGAAATGACATTCGTCGGCACAAAGAAGATGCTCGTTTACGATGACATCGAGCCAATGGAAAAGATAAAAATATATGATAAATGTGTAAAGACCCCTCCGCACTACGATACATTCGCGGAATTTCACTACTCCTATCATTATGGGGATATGTATTCTCCACACCTCCAGCAGGAAGAACCCCTGAAGGTGGAATGCCAGCACTTCCTGGATTGCATCAGCAAAAAGGTAAAACCCGATTCGAGCGGCATAGAGGGCTTAAGAGTGGTTCAAATCCTCGAGGCAGCTTCACGCTCGCTTAAAAACGGCGGCGGAAGAATTGAGATTGCTCAGAAGGTCACACTTGCGTGAGTTAGAATGAGTCTTAAGCTTTTTGGAAAAAATGCGGTCGTTTATGCAATCGGGAATGTTGGTCTGCGGGCCGTTGCTTTCATGCTCATTCCTCTGTACACTCATTCGCTTGCGATGAGAGATTATGGCCTGCTAATGACTTTGCTGCTTACAAATGAATTCATGCTTATACCAATGAACTGTGGGATGCGACTTGCTCTTGTACGTTTTGCCAAGGAGTATGAAAAAAACAATCGCATTTCTGCCCTTCTTGGTACTTCGTGCTTCATGAATATGCTTGGTGGATTGGTTGTAACAAGTGTATCGCTGACATTCCTTGTTCCAGTGTTTCGCAGCGTCCTCCATTCCGCGGACGTTTCCTTTTACATTTGCCTGGTCTGTTGTATATCTTTATTGCAATCATTAAGTATTCACCTGATGGATTATTATAGAGCACGTAATGAATCTATTAAGTTCATGGTTGCCGGGCTTGTTTCAGCCGGAATTCTTCTCATCGCCAGTTATATCTTACTCTACGTATTGCGTATGGGTGTAATAGGTGCTTTATTGGCCAGGATTGCAACCTATGCGATTATTCTTTTGCCCATATCTTTTGATATATTTTCAAAAACAGGTGTTAGAATTTCCCTTAACTTGATTCCAGCACTTGCACGATTCGGTTTCCCACTTGTTTTTTCAATGTCCAGCGAACTTGTTATTATGGGGTCAAGCATATATTTTCTAAGTCTTTTTTCAGGACTTGAGGCAGTTGCAATTTACTCCCTCGGCCAAAAACTGGCGACGGTTTTAGCGATTGTATTAATATTGCCATTTCAAATGTCATTTCAACCGTTCATTTTTGCGAATCTGGACAATCCCCAGGTCAAAAGGCAAATGTCACAGTTGTTTACTTACCTGGTGCTTGCCATATCAGGTGCCTCATTTTGCATTCTTTTTGGCTCACGCTTGTTATTGCCGTATATTGCTCCGCCTGCATACTCCTCAGCATACACCGTAATTCTCTTGTTGCTTCCTGGAATGGCTTTTATCGGGGTGTATTATTTCGCAGAAACTATACTCACAACGATACGACAAACCCACATTATTGGATTAACGATGACTGCATGTGCGATCCTTTCCGTAATGTTAAATTATGTACTTATCCGGCTCCTGAATCATTACGGCGCAATCATTGCCACGAATGCTTGTTATATACTGGCTGGTTCGTCACTATTAATGATTGGCACTAAAAAGTTTCCCATACCCATCGAATTGAAGAGATTGGGCGTCGCTATAGGCTTGTTTCTTGGTGTTATCATATTGAATTTGGTCTTGCTTAAAGTAAATAATAGTACTTACTACTGGACAAGTATCATGGCAATATGTGCGATGGGGTGCATTCTTCATTTCGGTTCTTTTTATAATGAGCAAGAGAAGCTGCTTCTCAGCAATATGGCGAAAAGGGTCAGAACCATGCTACCTGGATTTCAGATATGAGGCTGCCCGCTCAATATTCCAAGTTTCACACGGGAAAATACCATAAATGAGTTTTCTTGAAAATTGCGATATCTTAACATTCACCTTGCTGTCTGCTATTGTTCTGCTTATTGCTTTATTCATTCTTTTTTATTCCTTAAAAAGATACGAACTGGCAATTGTTTTTATTCTTTTATCGCCATGGGCACATTGGATATTTACTCCAGGTGTTCATGAAGGCGACATAGAAAGCGCGGCTCCTGATTTTGGAACCTATATGAGAGTATCCATAGTTGTTTTAGTAGGAATCATTGGCGTATTTCAGTTTCTCAAATTAAGGTCAGGCGGCCGTAATGGAGTCCCTTTTTATCTGTTATTGCTTGGCGGTTTCGTACTCTATGCATTACTCTCGACCATCTATTCTATTGATAAAAAATATACATTTGTACGTTCTTCTGAGTTTATATTTTTTTTCTTTTTCTTGTTGGGTTTTTACTACTGGCTCAAAGACAAAACACGATTGGATAAGACTCTAAATATTTATTTTATGATTATGACCTGCGGCATTATTATAAACATAATTGCCCTCGTGCTGTTTCCGAGCCGGGTGTGGTCTTGGATAATGCCGGACCGTTTTCAAGGGATTCTTGAGCATCCTAATACTTTAGGTGCCTTTTGTATGCTGTCGTACCCTGTTTTGATGTGGAAATACAATAGCCTCAGCCCAATCGGAAAGGTACTGCTTCTATTTTTGTTCTGCACGGTTCTATTTATGCATACGTTGTCAGGGTCTCGTGCTTCCTTAGTAACATCTATCCTCGGTTTTTTCCTCTGGTATTTAATAATAAATAGAGCTAACTTGTACAGTTTGGCCAAGATATTGTCATTGGCATTGATAATACTCTCTGGTGTTGTTTTGCTGTTACAATATAGGCCAGCCAGTCTTAAGCGAGAAGCTGCAGATATAACCAATTTGACCGGCCGAACTGAATTCTGGCAAGGCTGTATCCAGCTTGTTAAGGAAAGACCAATAACGGGCTATGGGTATGGAGTAGGAGGTAAGATTTGGAGCGATCCAAGGTTTTATAAAGCAGGACAGTTCTTGTGGTCCGGCAGCGCCAGGGCTTCGCTCCACAATGGATACCTGTCCATGGCCATCGGATTAGGTTTTGCTGGTTTATTAATTTGGTTGAGTTTGATATTAATTCCTGCCTGGAAAGTTATGCGTTTAGAGCCTTGTGGCCACAAGGCTCTGGTTGTGGTCATCCTTTTTCAAGGCATGGTACTGAATTGCTTTGAGACTTCAATAGTTTCCGGCAGTCAGATTATTACATCGTTAGTGTTTTGGCTGTTTTTGGTTATGGCGCAAAGATTGCCGCTTCTCCCATCTCCTGACAGGGCGAACGAGTTACCCGCTGTCGGTTTCGTACCAACAAGAAGGAGGTACTATGCCGCATAAAGGAAAGTCTGTGCGCTACGTTCTTATAACACCTGCCCGAAATGAAGGGGCAACTATTGAAAAAACGATTAAATCTGTTATATCACAGACCATCTTGCCGCAGAAATGGGTAATAGTCAGCGACGGTTCCACAGACCGTACCGATGAGATTGTCAAGAAATATGTGGATAAGTACGATTTCATCTGCCTGCATCGGAGGGAGGCTGATAGTAGTCGCAACTTTGCATCGAAAGTTTACGCCGTCAACGCAGGAGTTGAACAGTTGAATGGCACTGAATATGACTTCATTGGCAACCTTGATGCTGATATAACATTCGAACCTGACTATTATGAAAGAATTTTTGAGATGTTTGGGGACAACCCCAAATTAGGCATTGCGGGGGGGGTGGCTCTTGAGCCCCATAAAGGAAAATGGTGTCCTCAGCGTACAAATGTAGAATTGAGTGTTGGCGGATATGGTCAAACATTTCGACGACAATGCTATGAAGATATCGGAGGCTATCTTCCACTAAAAAAAGGCGGTGAAGACGCTATCGCCGAAGTTATGGCACGGAAAAACGGATGGGAAGTAAGAGCTTGCCCTCAGTTGGAAGTATTTCATTACAGAGAAACCGGTACTGCAGGCCGGAGTTTCTATTCTGCAAGAATAAACCTGGGAACATACCGCTATTCATTAGGATACATGTTATGGTTTGAAATCGCCCGATGCTTATCACGCATGAGAAAATCATATATTCTCGCTGAACTATTTACATTATTGGGGTATATCCTGGCATTTCTGCGACGCGATGAAATTGCAGTTCCTGAAGATGTTCTAAAGTATATAAGGCATGAGCAAATATACCGTTTAAGAAATGCTTTTCGAATTCAGCGATCGAAGCCTGGAAAAATACAAGAGTTTCTTACTCTTTACAAATATCATCAAAAGCACCAAGTCGAGCATGCAGAGGAAGTAATAAGCAGCTACAGGAAATTTCAAACAAGAGTAGCCGAGCCATCCTCCAAGCCATTGGCCCATCGTCTTTCAATTCTTGATGTTGGTTGTGGTAAATTTTATCCTTTTAGTCGTCTCGCGAGCACAAATGGTCATATTGTAACTGCCCTGGATACCCAGTATGTCGCGACTGGCATTTGGAAGTATTTTGCTATGCTTCGTTACGATGGAATACAGATAACTGTAAAATCTGTTTTGCGTGATGCTTTCTTTCTCCCGGGGTTTAAAAAGAAGTTAAAGAGCAAGGAACAACACAATGCAGAGAATCCCAGAATTAAATTTGTTCGAGCATCAGCAGAAAACATACCGTTTCCAGATGACTATTTTGACATCGTTTTCTCCGGCAATACTTTTGAACATATTAAAAATATTGAAAAAGCAATTTCTGAATGCGCCAGAGTAGCTAAGCCGAATGGAATTATCTATATATCCGTTCATCCATACGCAAGTATTTCCGGTTCTCATCATCCTGCATGGTTTCATCCGGATTCAGATCCTCCCAAAAATATCCCACCCTGGTTTCATCTCAGAAACAATTACAACAAACTCGCCTGGCCTCTGGATTACGGTTTGAACAAATATAGGTTGGTTGATTACCGCAACATATTTGCGAGATATGTTGATATCCTGGCTGAGTTTTCCGACAAAGTCGAAGGTGCGGGATTTTTAACAGAGCAAATACGCCAGGAACTAAAACAATTTTCTGAAGAAGAATTATTAACAACCACTAAGATATTTCTGATGCGAAAACCTGCTGTCTCCGGCAAAAGAAAATAACACGCAAATTTTGAATGAGAGAGTTGTTCGATTATGATTGGCGTCTGTTGCAGGGAAAATGAAAAAGATATCGTTCGAGAATTTTTCGAACTGTTCAAGACCCCCTGGCAACTATATGCAGAAGGAAAGTCATATGAAGTTGTCTTGGTGACGGCAAATGAAATACCCAAGGTAGATGCAAACTTGTTAGTGATTGCTGGTTCGGAAATAAAGAAGGGAGAGGGACACCTGAATATTACCGGTGGTTCACAGCTGAGAAACGTTTTCGTGCACCAAGAAGGAGTTCAAGTTCCCATATATGGCAATGTATTAACATTTAATAAGGTTGGAACGACTTTGCTTTCTGCGACCTCCGGCTCTTATATTGTAGGACTAAAGGTCGAGACACCAGCATCAAAAGTAATTCGCCTTGGTTATGACTTGTTCCAGGAGATTGCTTTCTTGCTGTCTATCGGGCAGCCAAAGGAAAATGCTCGCTTTCCTACACTTGATATTCACATATCAATGTTACGCAACTGGATTCTAAGTGCAGGCATTCCTCTGATTGAGATCCCTCCTGTACCAAAAGATTATGACAGTTCTGTCTGTTTAACACACGATATTGATTTTGCAAGAGTAACAGACCATAAGTTTGACCATACCTTATGCGGCTTCCTTTACAGAGCAACGATTGGTTCTTTTTTGAATTTGCTAAGAGGCAGATCATCGATAAAAAACTGTCTAATAAATCTGGGAGCTGCCTTGTCTTTGCCACTTGTGTATATGGGACTTAAAAAGGATTTCTGGCTTCCATTCGAAAACTATCTTCGCATTGAGAAAGGACTAAAATCGACTTATTTTTTTATCCCTTTTAAGGGCCGTGCCGGAGATAAGGTAACCATGCCTAAAGTAGATTTTAGAGCAACACGTTACGATATCAACGATGTTCAGGACTGGGCAAAACTGCTGTTGGAAGAGGGGTATGAGATTGGCGTTCACGGGATTGACAGTTGGCATGATTCTGAAAAGGGACGGTTAGAGCTTAATGAGATTACTAAAGCCGTAGGAGTTAAAGTAGCTGGTATTCGTATGCATTGGCTGTGTTTTGATTCAAACTCACCAAAAATGCTGGAGGAGGCTGGATTCGCATATGACTCAACATTTGGCTACAACGATGCGATAGGATTTAGAGCGGGGACCGCTCAGGTATTTCGTCCCTTGGGGGTAAAACGAATTTTGGAGATCCCATTGCATATACAGGATGTTGCATTGTTTACCTACATGAATATGACCGACGAAAAAGCAAGTCAACGCTGTAAAGAGATAATTGACCATGTACTAACCCATGGCGGTGTTCTAACTATACTATGGCATGAGAGAAGCCCGGCCCCCGAAAGATTATGGGGGAATTTTTATATTGCACTTTTGGAGCAGTTGAAGATGCATCGCGTGTGGTTTGCAACCGCCAGCCAGATTACGAAGTGGTTCGAATACAGGCGTTCAATTTCTTTTATCCACGAGTCGCTCTCTGGTAAAGAGCTAAGTTTATGTCTTGAAAGCCCGGGGGAGTTACCTCATCCAGGATTTTGTCTGCGATTATATCCGCCTGTCTCTAAGGAAAGAGATTCGACGGTAAAAACCGGAACCTATATCGAAATTCCCTGGCTGGGAGAAAAAAGCATAACCGTTTCATTAGGGCAATTAGATTCAATCAGTGTACAATGACCGTCAAAAAAACCACAATGTATCGAGTTTGCCTGATTCGACATGGATACTATCCGAGGGACCCAAGAGTTTTAAAAGAAGTGCGTGCCCTTCTTGAATCAGGATACTCGGTTGATGTCTTATGCCTGCGACTCGATGGGCAGAAGAAAATGGAAGAAATTGATGGTGTACGTGTTTACAGGCTTTCTCACCAGCATCAGCGTGGTTCATTATTACGGTATTTGTACGAATATTGTTTATCGTTTTTGAAGATGACTGTGATGGCAACGTTGCTGTTTTTTCGCAACCGCTATCAATGCATTCAAGTTAACACATTGCCTGACGCTTTGGTATTCGTAACTATGATACCACGCATTTTCGGAGCAAAAGTGTTGCTGGATATGCAGGAACCTGCCCCAGAGCTGTTTGTTACCAAATATGGTTCTGGTAAATGCAAGATCTTCGTAAAGTTGATAATTTTATTAGAACAACTTTCTTTGAGGTATGCAAATGCCGTCCTTACCGTGAATGAAAGCCTTCGAGAAAGATTTATTGAGCGAGGTGCTCAGGAACAGAAAATACATATTGTCAGAAATGTACCCGATAAAGAATTCTATCCTATTGTGTTGAATCAGACCACTGGCAACGGTTTTACCCTCTTGACCCATGGGATGATTGAGAAAAGATATGGTCAGGAAGTAATCATACGTGCCTTGCCGCTCGTACGTGATAAAATTGAACAATTGCAGTTATTCATCGCTGGTTATGGACAGGAGGAATATCTTCGCAAATTGGCTGAAGAACTTGGATGTTCTGATATTGTTGCCTTCACAGGACTGGTACCTTTTTTGCAAATAAGGGAGTTAATTGCTGCCGCAGATATTGGCATAGTACCTCTTCTGCGTTCACCTTTTTCGGAACTTTGTCAGCCAAATAAACTTTTCGAATATATCGCCTGCAAAAGACCTGTTATAGCCGCTCGTCTTGGAGCGATTGAAGAAAGTTTCGATGATTCATGTGTAATGTTTTTTGAACCTGGTAATCACAAAGATCTGGCCAGGTGCATTGTCGAGCTTTATCAGTCCCCTGAAAGACGGCGGCATCTAATGGAAAACGCTTATAGCCGTTTCGAGCCTATTTGTTGGAAGGAGACCAAAAAGATATATTTGAATGTCGTTAATGACCTGACAGGCAGGAGGGTTAAGTAATATGTTTAATAACAGTTTCACAGGGATGTTTGCCAGCTTTGTTGCCGGCGGTAATAGCGTTCTTGTGATTAGTTAAAGGGGTTCTGAATGGAAGAAAAAAGTCAACTGACGCAAAAGATCGCACCTGACGTGAAGTTGGGTAAGGGAGTTAAAATCTACGACTTTGTAAACTTGTATGGCTGTGAAATCGGGGACTATACAAAAATCGGTACTTTTGTTGAAATACAAAAGGGTGCCAAGATAGGTAAGAATTGCAAGGTTTCCAGCCACACCTTTATTTGCGAAGGCGTAGATATCGGCAACGGTGTCTTCATCGGACACAACGTTACCTTCATAAACGACCTTTACCCAAGAGCCCTTGCCTCCGATGGTAAACTACAGGCTGATAAGGATTGGAAATGTATCTCCACAAAAGTCGAAGACGGTGCCTCGATAGGCTCAAGTGTGACAATTCTATGTGGTTTAACCATCGGGGAAAATGCCATAATCGGCGCCGGAAGCGTTGTAACCAAAAATGTCCCGCCCGATACAATCGTAGCGGGTAATCCAGCAAAAATCCTCAGAAGAATTGACGAACGAAAGGAGCAATAATATAAAAGTACCTTTTCTTGACCTTAAGATTCAATACGAATCAATTAGGGATGAAATAAATCATGCCATTCAAAAAGTCTGTGAAAATTGTGCATTCGCAGGTGGTTCGTTTGTTGCCGAATTTGAAAGGGCTTTTGCGACCTTCTGCGGCACAAAACATGCCGTCGGCGTCGCAAGCGGAACCGACGCGATATGGGCAGTTCTTGTGGCAATTGGAATAGGTCACGACGATGAGGTAATAACCACACCCAATACCTTTATGGCTACAGCGGAGGCCATCACTTTCAGCGGAGCAAAACCGGTCTTCGTCGATATTGATGAGCGGACGTATAACATCAATCCCGAACTTATCGAATCCGCTATTACGCCGCGAACAAAGGCCATTATCCCCGTACATCTCTATGGCCAGACCGCCGATATGGATTCGATTATTAAAATTGCAGCTAAGCATAATCTCTATGTCATTGAAGATGCCTGCCAGGCCCACGGCGCCGAATACAACGACAAACATGCCGGCTCAATGGGTATCGCAGGCTGCTTCAGCTTTTATCCCGGTAAAAATTTAGGCGCCTACGGTGAAGCAGGTGCCATCGTGACAAATAATTCCGACCTGGCCGAAAAGCTTTATATGTTCAGAGACCATGGCCAACAGAAAAAGTATTATCATTCTATTGTCGGCTGGAATGCACGAATGGATGGCTTACAGGGTGCTATATTGAGTGTGAAATTGAAATATCTAAACATATGGAACGAAGCAAGAAGGAAAAATGCCCAACTCTATAACAACTCTCTGGCGGAGGTGGATGGAATAATTACACCTGTAGAGGCTGCTGACGCCAGGCACATTTATCACATCTATGCTGTTCGTGCTCAAAACCGTGACGCACTGATGAGTGCCCTGGAGAAAAAAGAAATCCACTGTGGAATACATTATCCAATCCCAATACATCTGCAGGATGCCTACAGGTTTCTGGGATATAAAAAGGGCAGTTTCCCTGTCGCGGAAAAATGTACGGGTGAATTGATTTCCCTGCCGATGTTTCCTGAACTCAGCCGGGAACAGATAGAGTGGGTCTCTGACGAAATCAAAAGCTTTCTACAAGTGACAGTTTAGCAAAACATTGAGCCAAGTAAACCCCTTGTGGCGGTCTTTCTATGCCTTATGATATTGAGATTATAAATCCGGTAGACTATTGCGGCTGGGATGATTTGCTGGCTTCGAACCCAGAATCCACTTTTTTCCACACCGCAGCCTGGGCAAAAGTTCTTTCGGAAACATATAATTATCGCCCTTTATACTTTACAATTCGTGATGACAATGGATTGATTGCTCTGATACCAATGATGGAGGTAAAAAGTATATTCACAGGGCTTCGAGGAGTATCTTTGCCCTTTACCGATTACTGTCAAGCCATTATTACCAGACGGTGCCAACTTCAGGATATGTTCGGTTTTGTAAAAGAATATGGCCGCAAACGTAATTGGAAATTCATAGAAATCCGAGGGGGGGATTATCCGGACGAGACTGCTGTGAGCTTCTTCTACGGACACAGGTTGAAGCTTACTCCAAATTCAGAGCAGATATTTTCCCGATTTGACGACGCTACAAAGAGAAATATACGAAAAGCAATTCGAGAGGGTGTTGAGGTCAATATACACAGGTCCATAGATGCAGTCAAAGAGTTTTGCCGCCTGCACTATATTACGCGGAAGAAACACGGTCTGCCCCCACAACCATGGTCCTTTTTCGAAAAAATATATGAGCACATCATCTCGAAGAGCCTTGGTTTCATAGCGATTGCCTCTTATGGCAAAATAAATATAGCTGGGTCTGTATTCTTTAATTTCAAAGAAAAATCCTTGTACAAATTCGGCGCTTCCGACTTTAAATATCAGCATCTAAGAGCCAACAATCTTGTAATGTGGGAAGCCATAAAGTTATGCGCTCAAAATGGTCATCAAAACTTCTGCTTTGGTCGAACAGAACCGGACAACACGGGGCTTCGAAGGTTCAAATGCGGATGGGGCACAGAAGAACAAATCATTAACTATTACAAGTATGACCTGCAGCAAAATGCCTTTGTGACAGAGGCGCCTCTTGTAAAAAATTCCCATCGTCGCATTTTCGGAAGCATGCCAATACCTTTGTTAAAGATATTCGGCTCACTGTTGTATAAACACATGGGGTAAATATGTTAGAGATTGACAGATGGGACATACCATAGACTGGAGGTAATTAAAGCATTGTTATCTGTAAGGTTATATTACGCCGTTAAGCCTTTGCTTCCACGAAAGTTGCAGCTTACACTGCGGAAAACTCGCATTAAAAGGATGCTGCCATCATACAGGAATGTGTGGCCCGTTTATCAAGAGGCTGGAAAAACACCGAGAGGATGGGCCGGATGGCCTGAAAAGAAAAAATTCGCCCTGCTGTTGACACATGATGTGGAAAGTATTAAAGGCCGAGACAGATGCGAGCGGGTAATGGATGTTGAAGAACAATTGGGTTTTCGGTCCGCCTTTTATTTCGTCCCAAGAGGATATGCAGTTTCCCCGGAGCTGCGTCGTCATATCGTTAGTCGAGGTTTTGAAGTAGGGGTTCATGGTTTAGAACACGACGGAAAGCTTTATAATACAAAAAGGGGGTTTAAAAAAAAATCTACGGAGATAAACAAATATCTCAAGGAATGGAATTCGCATGGCTTTAGTTCGCCCTGTATGCTTCACCACCTGGAATGGACCCTCGATTTAAATATAAAATACGATATTTCCACGTACGATACCGACCCCTTTGAACCACAAGGAGGATGCATAGGTACAATTTTTCCATTTTGTGTGCAAGGCTCCTCGAATGGTACCTATTATGTTGAAATTCCATATACCTTGCCGCAGGATTTTACATTATTCATCTTAATGGAAGAGACAAGCATCGATATTTGGGTGAAGAAGTTAGATTGGATTGTTGAACATGGCGGTATGGTGCATCTTAAAACTCACCCTGATTACTTCAACTTTGGCGATGGAAACGCGTGTGCGGAAGAGTATCCTGTAAACTTATATACCAGATTTCTAAAGTATATAAAAAACAAATACGCCGGGCAGTACTGGCACGTTCTGCCAAAGGACATGGCTCAGTTTTGTTCCACAGGATCAATGAATGGTGCGACTCGTACCATCTTGAAACCGTCGGATATCTTATGTCCAACTTGTCGAAGGCTGGTTAACCAAAAATGTATTACATTTTTCACGTCTTTCAAAATTAACGAACATGCCTCGTAAAACAAAAGAATTGAAACCTGCTGTTGTTCTGGCCACTCATAATATAGGCCTGGGTGTAATACGCGCACTGGGACAATACGGTGTGCCAATAGCAGCAATCTATTATCAAAAACAGGATATGGGATATGTTTCAAAGTATGTAAAGGAAAAAGTGCTTGCGCCGCATCCTGAGAAGTCAGAGAAACAGTTTATAGATTTGCTTATTGACTGTGCCAAACGTTACGCCAATGGTATTTTGATACCCACTGACGACGCAACTCTGGTAGCTGTCTCAAAACACAAGGCTCTGTTGGCAAATTATTATATTGTGGCATGCGCAGACTGGGAAATCACAAAGCGCATCATTGATAAGAAGTATACGTACGAATTAGCTGAATCACTTGGCATACCCGCACCAAAAACAATTGTCCCCCAAAATAAGACCGATGTACAAAAGTATGCAGAGAACGCAACCTATCCATGCCTTGTAAAACCACGTCAAAGCCACCAATATTTCGAAGTCTTCAGAAGAAAGATGCTTAAAATAAACAACTTCGATGAACTTATATCTGCATACAAGGAGGCGTCTCAAGCTGGTATGGAGGTATTGCTGCAGGAGTATATTCCGGGTGAGGATTCAGCCGGCGTTAACTACAATTCGTATTTTTGGAATAATAATCCCCTTGTTGAATTTACAGCGCAGAAAGTGCGCATCTCGCCGCCGGAATTTGGGGTTCCAGGAGTAGTAGTAAGTAAACACATACCAGAAATTCTGACGCCGGGACGCAAAATACTTCAGGCTTTGGGTTATAGCGGCTATTCCTGTACGGAGTTTAAAAAAGACCCGCGAGATGGTGTGTACAAATTAATGGAAATAAACGGGCGATATAATCGCTCTTTACTTTTGTCTGTAAAGTGCGGGATTAATTTTCCCCTGATCGAATACAAGCATCAAACCATGGGTAAAGTCCCATCAACTGCCAGCTATAAAGATGGAATATACTGGATAGATTCAGCTAAAGATATCTTAGCAAGCATTCAATATAGAAAAAGGTCTCAGTTTTCCCTGATTCAGTATATCAAACCCTATTTAAAGCCGCACACGTTTGCTGTTTTAGATATTAAGGACCCCATGCCTTTTATAAAAAGATGTATAGATATTTTGAGTATGATTTGGGATGCTATTTTTAAGGTCAATAAATAAGTGGAGCAATCCAAAAGTATACCATAGGGAGTAAGACACATGAGAAAAGATGCAATTCAACTTGAGGAAACACGCCTGAAGGGAATTGATTATATAGAAGATTACCCAAGCTTCCACGAAAGACACAGAATCTTTCCGGCTGTTTTCGAAAACAGGAATCATAAAAAAATACTTGATATTGCGGCAGGAGTTGGTGTTGTCGGCAAAAGAATAGTAGACAACTACAAGATTTCTGGCGGTAAGTTTGATCTCCTGTGCAATGACATATGTCCGACTTGCTTAAGGATATTGCAGAAGACGGGATTACCAACTACTTCCTTCAGCATTGACGATGAGAAAGCCTTTCCATTTCCCGACAGTACTTTCGATACGATTATTGCCTTGGCTACCATTGAACATGTCATCAATATCGATCATTTTCTCTCAGAAATTTACCGCTTGCTGGAGGACGATGGCTATTTATACTTATCAGCCCCTAATTACTCCGGGCTTTTGTATCTCTTACCTTTGATATGGTCTGGAAAGACTTTTCATGATCCGATGCAGGAAGATAGCCGTTATGAGTTTTATGCACATGTCAGATATTTTACCTACAAGACATTGTGCGACTTTGCAAGCTCATTCGGCTTTACATTGGAGGCGGTCTATATTGGCCTTCCGAAAAGCAGCTCCCATTATACGGCGTTGTGTTCGAAGTCGAAGTTCAAAGCACTCGCTTTTCGTACCATTATGACGATGGTGTACACTTGCTTTTCTCCCCGATGGGCAAGTGAACCGGTATTATGTTTTCGAAAGTCAAAAACGAAAAATCAGCTTGATAAGCCCCGAAAAGTACTTTTGTAATAGGAGGGCAAGAGCCGATATGTGCAGGCATTTATTTAGTGGAGAATTATTAAAACGTTATGAAACATCGGTCATAAAAGACCTTTTAGTCATAACCCCTACCGGCGCCCCTCTGCACAGAACAGATTTATTTAAGCTGCTAATCGTAATGATTATGACCATCTGTTTATGCTCCCTTGCAAATGCCATCGAAATGAAAGGAATGAATTACATCGCATGGAATTCAACCGGTTTAGCGACTGCAGATTCGGATATGTCACTGGCCAATGCAAGGAAAATTGGCTGTAACTGGATTGGACTATGTGTAAGCTGGTTTCAAGACGATGTTAATTCAACATTAATAGAGCCGGATTCATGTTGCTCTTCAACTCCAGAGTCTGTAATCCATGCAATTGATAAGTGCCATGAACTGGGTATGAAGGTGATGCTCAAACCTATGGTTGACTGTCGCGACAATACTTGGCGAGGGAACATTAATCCTTCCCCAGCGTGGTTTGCAACATACCAGAATTTTATAAACTTCTGGGCAGGCGTTGCCGAGGACCATAATGTGGAACTTTTTTGTACAGGTACTGAGCTTGCAAATACGACGGGGTGGTCTTCCTCATGGCGAAACGTAATACAAAATATTCGTAATTATTACACCGGCCCCCTCATTTATGCCGCAAATCCTGACGAGGAGAAGAATATTAACTGGTGGGACGAACTTGATTACATTGGGATTGATGCATATTACCCCCTGACCAACAAAAACAACCCAACCCTGACAGAGTTGGAAGCTGCATGGAATAACAGGGCAAATGCTATCGAAGCCTGGCGCAACAATAATTGGTCGAACATGCAGATAATTTTTACGGAAGTCGGCTACCGAAGCATTGATGGTGTCAATAAGGCTCCGTGGCTAAGACCTTCGCCGCCCTTCCAAATCGACCTACAGGAACAGGCCGACTGTTACAACGCATTACTGAGCCAATGCAAAGACCGTCAGTGGTGGTCCGGAGTGTTTTGGTGGAACTGGGAAGTGAATCCTAACGCCGGAGGACAAGGTGACCCGTATTATACGCCGCAAAATAAACCTGCGGAAGCAGTACTCGCTGATTACTATGTCTGTCTTAAGGGTGACTTGACCGGAGATTCCAAGGTAAACTTCGAGGATTTAAGCATGATTGCCGCATATTGGCTCTCCTATCATCCCTCGATGGACATTTATCCTGCCCCATATGGTGATGGCATAATTGATTATCACGATTTTGCCACGGTAGCTAAGAATTGGATGGCTGACTTAAACCTGGACGGTGACATAAACGGAGATTGCAAGGTTGACTTTGAGGATTTAAGCAGATTGACTAACCAATGGTTGCACACGTGCAAACCTGGCAGCATTTCCGAAGATATCAACAGGGATGGCCTTGTAAACTTTGCGGATTATGCCTTGCTTGCGGGAAGCTGGATGCACGCACCGTCTCCATAACCGTCCATCTTTAACAAAGTGGAAATCTCAGATGAAAAGTTTTTCAAAACTGTTTTTACTCAACTGCCTGTTAAGTTTCAGTTCTGTTGTACTTGCTGCGAACAATGATGTCCTTAGCGACGAACAGATTGACAAACGCATACAGCAATACCGTACCGCGAAAGTTTCTCTATTAGTCACGGATTCAAACGGCAATCCTTTAACCAATGCACCGGTAATAATCCGGCAGACGCGTCATAAATTTCTTTTCGGTTGCGGCGGCTTTGGCATCGACCCAGACCATGAAACAGAATACAACCGCCGACTCGCCGAACTTTTTAACTACACGACGCTGGCTTTTTACTGGAATGGCTATGAAAACACGCAGGGTAAACCCGCCTTCGAGCAGCGTATGCCGCAGGCCAAGTGGTGTCGCACGCACAACATTACGCCAAAGGGACATCCTCTTTGCTACAACCAGGAAGTGCCGACCTGGTTGAAAGGCAAATCGCTCGAAGAAGTTCATTCGTTGCTGCTGGGTCGTGTTACAAGAGAAGTAAAAGCCTTCGCAGGCACTATCGACGTTTGGGATACGGTCAATGAAGCGGTACTGATGCCGACTTGTCCACTCGAACCAAACACCATTTCAAAATTATGTGCCAAAATCGGCCAGGTCGAACTTATCAAAGGAGCTTTTGATGCCGCCAGAAAGGAAAATTCGAACGCGTTTCTGATTTTGAACGATTTTGAGGTATGGGACGACAAATATGAAAAGCTGATTGCACAATGTCTTAATTCGGGGGTTACCATTGACGCAATCGGCATACAATCGCACATGCATACAGGCTGCTGGGACAAAGAAACAACCTGGCAATTCTGCGAAAAGTTTGCGAAGTTCGGCAAACCCGTCCACTTTACTGAAGTAACAATTCTTTCAGGAAAACTCCAATCAAAGGACGATAAGGATTGGACAACGGAGCGTAAGGACTGGTTCAGCACCGAGGAAGGTGAAGTCCGTCAGACCAAAGAAGTGGTCGATTTCTACCGCCTGCTCTTTTCTCATCCTGCAGTCGAGGCGATTACCTGGTGGCACTTGAGAGATTTACACGCATGGCTCGGTGCTCCCGCGGGCCTTTTGCGAAAGGACACGACTCCCAAACCCGCGTACGAAGCGCTTAAAAAACTTATCAAGCAGGACTGGTGGACCGGCCCGCTCGAACTTAAAACCGACGACAAAGGACGCTTGAAATTTCGCGGCTTTCTCGGCGATTACTTTATCGAATGTTCTAAAGGCCGTGGACACTTTAAACTCGATAAACCCCAAAATGCCGAAGAGGCTGTCAGTGTAAATTAGCCAACACAGAGCAAGAATATCAAAAATAACGTTAACGCATGGACTTGGACGGTATAGTGTAGAGGAAGCTGTAAGCACGATAAACGGCTTTTTACCCCGAATTACCTGGCATATAGATGAAAATAACAGGATGTGTGATGAGTAAAATTCAGCTTAAGTGTCGGATGTCATTGGTATTGGAAATAGTAACCATATTGTGGATTGCATTAAGTACCTTTTCAATCGCCAAAGGAGCAACGACAGCGGCTCTATGGGGGGGGGACAAGAAAGGCGCTGTGTCAATAACTTTTCAGGGCGGACTGCCTTCGCAGTTTAACAACGCCTTTCCCATATTGCAGCAGCACGGTTTGAAGACAACCTTTTTTATAATTTCAGCCAATGCAAACCAAACCGCTGTTCAGACACTCGATGCCAATGGTCAGGAAATCGGAAGCCAAACCGTCACAGACCATAGTCTCACAACGCTGCCATATAGCCTGCAGGTGTATGAGATGTCGCAGTCTCAGTTGTATCTGCAACAGCTTACCGGGCAAAAAATTGATACCCTCGCTTATCCTAATGGCGATTACAACACAGAAGTTATGAATATAGCCAGAAACTACTATATTGCGGCGCGTTCAGCAGATTCGGGGGAATTAAACAGTGCATCACCGGATTCGAACCAGTTCTATAAATTGGTTGTCGTCGGACCGCATGATAATGGTGCCGGCGACGCAAATGCAATAGCCTATCTGCAATATTGTGCTGATAAAGCTGCTTCTGAGCAAAAGTGGGCTATTGAGATTTTTCACAGCATTGGCATTAGTGGCGGCTTTGACACGGTTTCGAGCGAAGCCTTCCATAGTCATATTGATTACCTGACGGCAAATGAGCCGAATCTCTGGGTTGCGCCGATGGGCACGGTCTCCGAATATATATATGAAAGGAACGCTGCTTCGATTACCACGCTCCTTCAAGACAGCAATATGATTAAACTGGATTTACACTGTGGGCTTGACAGTAGATTTAGCACACCCCTGACATTATTGACTGACTATCCTCCGACCTGGACATCGAGTGATATTCAGGTTAAACAGGGCCAAATGGAGCAAACAGCCGCTCTTGTTACCAAGAACGGCAATCTGTACATTATGTATAATGCCGTACCTGATGTCTGCACAATAGAACTGTCGGTGGGCCAGGCCTCGCCGATATACTACACAATTACCGCATCATCAGATGCAAACGGCACTATCGACCCTAATGGCGTAATTACAAAGGTTAGAAATTCCGACCAAATGTTCACCGCGACGCCAAATCAGGATTACAAGGTGGACACTTGGTTTGTTGATGGGAGTGCTGTACAGGCGGGTGGCAATACTTATAATCTTCCTCAAATTCGCGCCAACCATACGGTTCATGTTATCTTCAAACCGTCCTCAAGCACTGCAAGAACGACAGTAGCTCTATGGCAAGGCGATAAACAAGGCGCCGTATCAATAACCCTCGACGACGACATGGATACACAGTTTCAAATGGCCTTCCCCTTATTGCAGCAGCACGGTTTCAAGGCAACCTTTTTCATGATATCAGAGAACGCGGCAGGGTATCTAACCTCTATTCAGGCACTCGTCGAGGACGGGCAGGAAATCGGAAGCCATACCGTTACACACCCAGATCTCACGCTGTCAGACAGCAACCAGCTGTATGAGTTGTCGCAGTCTCAGTTGTATTTGCAACAGCTTACGGGGCAAAAAATTGCCACTGTTGCTTATCCTTACGGGGATTATGATCCAGCCGTTATGAATATCGCCAGAAACTATTATATTGCGGCGCGTTCAGCAAATTCGGGGGAATTAAACAGTTCATCACCAGATCCAAATCAGCTTTATAAATTATTTGGTAGTGGGCCGCACAATCATTACGGTGACGGTGATGCAAACGCAATAGCGGGTCTGCAATATTGGACCGATAGGGCCGTTGTTGAGGGTAAGTGGTTTATCGAGATTTTTCACGGCATTGATTACGGCTATGACGTAGTTTCGAGCCAAGCCTTCCATACACATCTGGATTATTTGACGGCAAACGAGCCGAATCTCTGGGTTGCGCCGATGGGCACCGTGTCCGAGTATATACAGGAAAGAGACAAAGCACTGGTCACAACGCTTGTCCAGGACAGCAATGTGATTAAGCTGAACCTGCACTGCGGACTCGACAGCAGATACAGCACACCCCTGACGTTATTTACTGATTGTCCTCCAGATTGGCCATCGAGCGATATTTGGGTTAAACAGGGACAAACGCATCAAAGAGCTGCTATTGTTTCCAAAAACGGCAATCTGTACATTATGTACAATGCCGTACCTGATACCGGAACAATAGAACTATCACCGGGCCAAGTCACAATAACGGTCTCGGCTGAACCTAATGGAAGTATTGAACCGTCTGGCAGTATCACCAAAGACTACGGCTCAAGCCAGTTATTCACAGCGACGCCGTCTGCAGGTTATGAAGTTGACAAATGGTCTGTTGACGGCTCAGAGATTCAGACAGGCGGTGCGGCTTATACGTTAAGCGATATCACCGCGGCACACA
>Ga0315293_10000993_pt1 | contig 27208 bp, 16 predicted proteins | sample YL17G13_20_MG_FD_203071 | JGI IMG/M metagenome (GOLD analysis project Ga0315293, IMG submission 203071) | Sediment microbial communities from Yellowstone Lake, YNP, Wyoming, USA - YL17G13_20 | ecosystem: Environmental > Aquatic > Freshwater > Lake > Sediment | place: USA: Wyoming | collected...
TTGAAATCCCCGTCGAAAGGCAATCGCCCTGCAATTCGAAATTGGAACCTCTTTCCCGTCATCACATTATGGGAACTGCCCATCAATGATTGGAAGCTCCGCAGAAGGCGCTTCAGCTCTCCCGATCCCGTAATTCCTGGCAATCTTCAGAACTGAAATCCCCAAAATGCCCCAAGGTCGGTGGTACAAAGCGGGCGACGCTCGCATTGGGGCGGGCTCATTTCTTTAAACATTTTTCCAGTAGATATACGCCAAATATACAAATGCCTAAAAATAGTACTCGGCCATCTATCATCCTATATTTCAATAGATTCAAGATACTCTTTCCTGATGTAGTTTGAGTGAAAAAATAATAATCTTATATTGCCATTTTCAGAATGCAATGCTAAAGGGAGGGGTTTAATAATTAAAAAGCCATCCTGTACATAATAGACCGATATGGTCTAGTAAAAAAACCATCAATTACAAAAATATATTGACACAATTTATACAAATGATAATATAGGACTGCTACGTTCTTACTCCGTGGCGCATTCGGACGGATTAATAATTACTATGGAATTCCTGAACGCTAAAACGGCAAGTTTGATTTTTGTGCGTGTTTTATGGATTGAAGGAGCCTGATATGCGGAAACCATTCAATGCCCTACAGTCAACTAAAGACAAACACTACATTACATTTCTGGCTGCAGTATTTATTTGCCTAATATTTACTTTGCAAAACGAATCAATCGCACAATCGCAAATTTCTATTGATGAGGCTTCAAAAATTGCTAATTACGAATGCAGACGGCAATTTGGCGAATATAGCTATTTTAATATGATTACATATTTTGATTTTGACGGCCTCCCAAGCGCGTATGCTTTTGTATTTCAAAAGAATAATAGGTTTGGCAGCGAAAACGAACTTCTGGAATTTATTAGAGGCAAATGGCAAATATCCGAATCTTACTTGAATGAAATCAAATCGGGATTGGATGATGAGGAATTAACGATTGCTAGAATGGCAATGAGGGCAACAAACGATTCAATATGGATGGCAGACGAATTTGCGACTATTTATGTTTCCGCGACAAAAACAAGAGCTCCAATTCCCGAATTAAGGAAGGGGTTGCCAGAATATTATACGCACAGGTTTATCACGGATAGTCATTATTTTAATATATATAATAAAATCCCTGAGAAGCCAACTTACTACTATTTCGGGCCACTGGAAGTCTATTTTCAGGGTTCAGAAAATGATTTTCAGATTTTTAATGTATATGAACATTCATATATGTTGGATGCCGAGACATTCAATAATGTTCGTTTCAAAATCGATTCGGGTCAAAGGGAGTTTGAAGACTTAGAAAGGCTGAATTTACAATGGAGTTTTTATTCTGATTCATTGAACAGTGCAAATTGGGAGGAATATCTAGACCGAGTAATTCTCGTAAGTAATAGCCTATCTAATGTCCCAGATTTTCGTCAAACCGAGTTTGAGAATTCGAATATGCTACCTGCTGGCGGATCCTGCGGAGTAATGGCTGCGGGATCGGCGTTTTGCTATTATGATCACCAAGGATATTGGAATCTCGCCGATCTCGCATATCATAATTCCGGTACATATCCCATGGGGGGGTTTTATGAGTATCCAGGATTCCCTGCGACTGGGCCAAGGACCAATTATGGTGGCGTTGATGATATGATTTATAATTTGGCAGTTGCATTGAACTATGATTTTACGGATGGGGGTGTAGGGACATATAATATGCATTGGGGCTGCGAGAACTTTGCCAATAATTCTGCATATTCTAACAATTTGAATTTCAATATAGATTGGGACCTCATATTCCCATGCGCATATTCAACTATAAGAAATTCCATTGATAACAGTGATCCAGTCGCAGTTTTCACAAATGGCTATATAATGGATAATGGACCTGGTCCATACCCAGATGCAACTGGTCACTTTGTCGTAATAGTTGGCTATAATACAGATTTGGGAGGAGGGTATGCAGAGGGGATATATGTTTATTTGAATGGAGGAGGACCATTAGGTCCTGTCACATGGGATTATTCAGATTTAGGTGGAAGGCAAACTTATGAATTTCATGATGGCGGCACGCCTGGGACATGGGTCAATGCGCCTAACCTACTGGCCCCTGGAAATGGTAACTCAGTATGCTCAGGAAATGTCGTTTTCGATTGGGGCGACGTTTCGGGTGCCAATGGCTACTGGCTACAAATCGCCACAAACAATTCGTTTTCCTCCGGTGTCCAGAACTTCTATCTAACTTCAAGTTCTCATACAGTGACTTTAGGAGTTGGTACATATTATTGGCATGTAGTGCCTAAGAACACTAATAATCATTACTGCCACTTTACTAACATCTCATCTTTCAATGTCATTACCATCCCTGCAGCCCCTTTAGGATGCACGGCAACGGATACTCGCTGTGATGGCATTCAGATTTGTTGGTATGATGTATCCAATGAAACAGGATATAGGGTATTTAGAAATGGTGCAAATGTAAGTGGAAATCTACCAGCTAATACCACATGCTGGCTAGACACTCCAAATCCAGGAACTTATACTTATTATGTCAGGGCTTATAACGCATGCGGCGAAAGCGGCAATTCCAATTCCGATGGGGGTACTAGACCGGTACTAACTCAGGTGACGGGCGTGAACGCAACCGACGGGGATTGCGATGGAGTGACAGTTACCTGGAACGTTGTTTCCTGTGCTGATGGCTACTATGTTTATAGAAATGGGGTACAGTGTTGTCAGGTAATCGGAGGTAATTATCACCAATGTGTCGATTACGACGGTAATCCATGGACCACTTATAATTACACTGTAGCTGCATATAATAGTTTCGGCAATGGGCCAGTTTCATCGGCAAATTCCGGGTACTATATAGTTGAACCTTCCGCCCCGACCGGCTTGACTGCCTCTGATGGGCAATATTGTGGTTATGTGCGTATTTGCTGGAATGACGTTGCCAATGAAACCTCCTATAGGCTATATAGAGATGGGGCTCTTATCGTAAGCGATTTGCCAGCTAATATTACCTGCTATGATGATTATTTGACAGATTGCAGCTCTCATTCTTATTATGTTAAAGCCCGCAATGTATGCGGCAATAGTAATTCCTCAAATAGCGATAATGGATCGGCGAAAAATGCGCCTATAGCCGATTTTTCTGGTAATCCAACCTCAGGATGTGAGCCACTTAATGTAGTTTTTACTGATTTATCCAGTAATTTGCCTACTGGCTGGAGCTGGACCTTTGGAGATGGCGGCGTGAGTAGCCAACAGAATCCGAACCATATTTATCAAAATGCTGGAGTATATACAGTGACATTAACTGCTGGCAATAGCTGCGGCTCCGATATTGAAAGCAAGACCAATTATATTACAGTAACTCCGTTTCCAGATATCTCTCTTTTGGTCAGCCCACCCGATGGGGCCCAGAATCAGAGCCAGCCGGTATATTTAGATTGGAGCGATGTTAGCGGAGCATCATATTATGAGGTACAGGTTGACAACAATTCGAATTTTGGTAGTCCTGAGGTCGACGCGCAGCTGACACCATCAAATTATAGTGTCTCTGGTCTTGCCGATGGAACGATTTATTATTGGCGTGTTAGAGCTCACAACAGTTGTGGTTGGGGAAGCTGGAGCCCCATTTGGCAATTTGCAACGCCCTCTCCTCCCGACATCGCGGTTACCCCGACGTCCTACGACTACGGTAACGTGAACTTGGATTTATATTCCGATTACGCTTTCACCATCTCGAACACCGGTACCGGGGCTTTGAGCGTCAGCGAGCAGTCGTTAACGGGGGCCAACCCCAGCGATTTTAGCATCGTTTCCGGCGGGGGGGCGTTCTCAATTAATCCCTGGCAAACGCATCAGACCGTGGTGAGGTTCAGCCCCCAGGCGGTCGGGGGCCGGAGCGCAACGCTCTCTATCGCCTCCAACGACCCTGACGAGAACCCCTTCAACGTACCGTTGTTAGGAACGGGTATTCCTCAGCTACATCTCTGGCGCGTCTCCACAATCGGCAGCGACCTCACCGGCGACGGTTCCCCGGCCAACCCCTTCGCCACCATCCAGCACGGGATCGATGTGGCCGCAGCCGGCGATACGGTCATGGTGGCTACCGGCACCTATATGGGAAACGGTAACCGCGACATTGATTTTCACGATAAAGGAATTCTGTTGATATCACAATTGGGTCCCGATAGCACCATAATCGATTGCGGCGGAAACCAAGGCGATCCCCATCGTGGATTTTACTTTCACAGCGGGGAGGATTCCACGGCAATCGTGGACGGATTTACAGTTAGGAATGGTTATGCCTCGGGTGGAGGCGGTGCCATGTGTCAAAGCTCCTCACCGGCTTTCACGCACTGTATCTTCCGGGGCAACAATGCCTTCAGCGAGGGCGGCGGGGCCATTTACTGCTCAGATGGTTCAACGCCATCTTTTTCCCAATGCCTATTTACCGAAAACTTGGCGACAGATGGTGGAGCGGTATTCGCGCTTGATTCGCTGAGCCTCAGAAGCTGCACATTCTACAATAACGTTGGGATACCGTTTTCCGGGACTATTTTCCTGGGTTATGGCTCAAATGCATCTCTGGCACTATGCATCGTTTGGAGTGACAGCGCAGTAGCCAATCATATCATCGGGACGCCCTCGATGGTATCTTGTTGCGTCATTAAGGGGCAGCTATTCCCCGGATACGGTAATATGGCTTCTAATCCGAGGTTCTGCAATCCTGATTCGGGCGATTATTATATCTTGGATTCATCGCCTTGCGCTCCCGAGAACAACGCTTGCGGGCAGCTAATCGGCGCATATGGAATCGGCTGCACTCATGTGAACAGGATTTGGCATGTTTCTCTTTCCGGCAACGATCTCACCGGGGACGGCTCTCCATCAAACCCTTTCGCGACTGTTCAGCATGGGATTGATATGGCCTCCCATGGTGATACCGTGCTGGTGGCCGATGGTTATTACTACGAACGACTCAACTATCGGGGCAAGGGGGTCACGGTGGCCAGCCAGTATATCATCGACGATAGTATTATACACATTAACAATACTTACATCGATGCCGGCTACACGGGGGCCGACACCGGTAGCGTGGTCTGTTTCGTCAGTGGGGAGGATTCAACCTCGGTGCTTGCCGGCCTCACGCTCACCGGCGGCACGGGGACGCTGGGCGCCGGTGGGGCCATCTACTGCAACACGGGCTTTGTCGATAGCGTGGGGCCGATAGTGTCCCAATGCCGGATAACCGACAACTCCGCCGTCAGCGGGGGGGCGGCGGCCAATCTTGGAAACTCGCGCCTGACCCTCCGGAATTGCCAGGTGTTTTCCAACGCCGCCGATTCGGGGGGCGCCTTCTTCAGCGGTCGGGCCCAGTTTGATAGCAACGGCGGCCGCTTGACCTTGCAGGATTGCAATGTTTTTGCCAATACCGCGTCCTATGGCGGCGTCGGCGCCCTGGTGCCTGGATCCCTTCGGGTGACTGGCTGCACCATCATCGGCGACAGCGTGTCCGGCGGCTTTTCGGCCAAGCGGCAGAATATTGAAATTGAGATAACAGGTTCGAGACTGGAATATTGCGGCATCAATAAGGGGCAGTACAGTGGCATTTTGGGAGTTAATGTCACCGATTCCAGGCTCCTAAATAGCCCAATCGCAGGCTGGGCGATTCATATTTACCTTTCCCACGATACGCTCTCAAATTCAGTTGTCTGGGCGGGCAGCGATATCTATAACACCGTCCCCGGTACGATCGATGTCGTCGGGTGTTGGTTAGATAGCACCGATCTGGGCGGCCGGGCGACCATCACCATCGATAGCAGCTACGTGGATGGCCGGATCAGCGCCACCCACTGGCTCTGTGGACCCCTTAATATCGCCAACAGCCTGGTAACCGGCGACCTGGCCGGTCGGAACAATTTAAGTATTATCCGTTCGACGATACTGGATAGTGTAGGCGTTTATAACGGCAGCCATGATAAGGCCATCGTTATCGAGCGCAGCATCGTCTACAACCCCGACGGGCCGGCGGTGGTGTGCAACTACGATTCCACCGACGCCGACACACTGAGGATCATCTGCTCGGACATAGTCGCGTCTGATGCGCTGCCCCTATTTGTGGGGTTGCCATCGGTTATCGACGCCAATGGGGTGGTCATCGCCGATCCCCATTTCTGCAACCCCGACTCCGGCAACTATTATCTGGCGGATCTTTCGCCATGTTTACCATCTAACAATCAATGCGGTGAGCTAATGGGGGCTTTGGGGCAAGGATGCAATTATGTCAACAGAGTATGGCACATTTCAATGGCTGGGAGTGATACAGATGGCGACGGTTCCCCCGGAAATCCTTTGCGCACCATCCAACATGGCATCGATATGGCACTTGCTGGTGATACTGTCTTAGTATTTGCCGGAAATTATACCGGATCGGGGAACCGCGATATCGATTTCGGCGGAAAGGGGATACAGCTGCGATCCCAATTGGGTCCCGATAGCACCCTAATCGATTGCGGCGGAAACCAAGGCGATCCCCATCGTGGATTTTACTTTCACAGCGGGGAGGATTCCACGACGGTTGTTGACGGATTCACCATTCAAAACGGCTACGGCCCCAGCGACGGGCCGAACGGCTGGTCGGTGGGCGGGGCGGTCTTCTGCGACACCAGCGCCGGTGCCCTGATCAGGGATTGCTCCCTGCAGGGCAACACGGCCGGTTACGGCGGGGCGGTGGCCTATATCATGGGCGATTCCTTGATTCTGAGAAGTTGCCTGGTATCCGACAACTCGGCGGCGTCCTACGGGGGCGCACTTTACTGTTATGCGAATCTAAACAGCCCCGCCAAACAACTAATTCTCGAAAACTGCATCATGGACGACAATCTCGCCCCATCCGGAAACGTGCTTGGTATAAGGCGCGCCAACATACAAATCGATGGCTGCACCATCGACGGGGACGGCCTGGGCGTGTACTTCGCGAACCGCGGGAGGATCGAGATCGCCAATTCAACGCTCGAGAATTGCGCCATGTACCGTCCGGCCACCTCCTCCCCGCCGGCGGAGATCATCATCACCGGCTCGATAGTCACCAACAGCCCGATCGACTGCTGGGAGGGCGACCTGGACATGCGCGGCGATTCGGTCTTTTCGTCGGATATACGCATCTCGGGGGATTTTGGGGGCCACATCGATATCATTAATTGCCACCTCGACAGCAGCAATGTTGGCAACCGGGCCTGGATTTTTATCGACAGCAGTTTTATAGGGGGTCGCGTCTATAACGTCTCCAGTTACTCCGGCCCAATAGACATACATAACAGCCTGGTAACGCGCGACGTGCAACAGTCTGGTGGTGGTTTGGGAATAAGCATCATCGGCTCGACGGTGCTGGACAGCATATGGGTACCCCCGTCTCGAGTGAATACCGACATCCACATCGAGCGCAGCATTATTTACAACCCGGACGGGCCGGCGGTGGTCTGCAACTACGACTCCACGGACGCGGATACCTTGAGGATAGTCTGCTCGGACATTGTTGGAGCCGACTCCTTGTCCCGGCTCGGGGGTTACCCGTCGGTCCTCGACACCGGCGGGGTGCTTTTCGCCGATCCGGTGTTCTGCGGGGAGGAGAACGTCAATCCCTACACATTAGAAGCCGGTTCTCCATGTGCGGCGGAGAATAGCCCTTGTGGGCAGCTTATTGGAGTTTACGATGTAGGTTGCCCTTTCCAGCTGCCCGGCTGTCCCTATCTCCCCGGCGACATCAACGGCAATGGCTCGGCCAACGGCATCGACGTGGTCTATGGCGTATCATATTTCAAGGGAGGAACAATGCCGCTGGACTCCTGCGATTGCCCGCCGCAGAATTACCCATTCTATGCAGCCGGAGATGTCAATGGCAACTGCACTTTTAATGGAGTTGATATCATCTTTTATGTGTCTTATCTAAAAGGCCAACAGCCTGCATTGCTTTTTTGCCAGGATTGCCCACCGGCCAGTCGCCGGCCAGAAGTAGCACGACAAGTAGACGGCAAGGAGGCGCCCGATAAGAGTATTTCGGCGCCTATCAAGGAGAAAAAGCCAATAGCTCCGATTCATCGCCCGGTATTAAAACCAAGAGGCAAGTCCAAGGCCTCTGACTGAAAATTATCGATACCGGGCTATGGGGCCGCTTAAAAGGGCGACCCCTTATTTTTAGGTTTCCACTAATCCCGAGTTAGTGGCAGCCCCTAATTCCGGTTGACATTACCCTCATATTACTGCCATAAATTCCTCGGGAGAAGAACGAGTTACCGGACTTAAAAGGGAGAGAAGCGAATGAAAATTTCAAACAAGGCCGATTACGCCCTGCACGCCCTGTTCTACGTGGCCTCCCTGGATGGCAGGAAGCTGGCCTCGATCAACGAGATCGCCCGAGCGGAGGGCATCCCCCGGGAATACCTGGCCAAGGTCCTCAAGGCGCTGGTAGGGCAGGGATTCCTGAAGAGCGCAAGGGGGGTGGCGGGGGGTTACCAACTGGCCCGGGCGCGGAAGGATATCACTTTCCTGCAGGTCATCGAGGCCATCGACGGCCCCCTTGAGCCGGCCAACTGCACCATACCTGAGGCCAAGCGGTCCGGCCACCGCAAGGGGAGATGCCCGGCCTTTAAACAGTTTGATCGGATTAAACGAGGGTTAGTGCGGGATTTGGGGGCCGTCAACTTTGGGGATATCCCCTACGAGAAGTTCTACCCGGGCCGCAATGGCCGTAAGGCGAAAGCCCCCAAGGCCTAAGGCCCCTCTTTTAGTCATTCGGGCGGGCACCAGGATTTCTTCGGGTGCCCGTTTTTTATTTTGTCCACTGACAGTAGGTGTCAGTGGGGTTTTATATATTAATCCCGAGAAAATGCTATGAAGATTGACAACTCTCTATTATGTTGGAGGTGCCTCTTTGTACTCAAAGGCTCGGATGGGATAGCGCGGGGATATGTGAAAATTGAATAGGTGGGCGGCAGACAGAAAAAAAGCCCGTATGGGAGTTACCTCCTGAACGGGCCGATTTTTCAAGCTCCGTGGAACCTGAGTTTTACGAGGTTGTCCTCTTACTGGAAGTTGAACAACCACCGCTTGAGTACATTACGATATTATGATATTTTCTTGCTGGATTGATGTCAAGGAGAAAATGATGGAAAAAGACTTTAAAAAAATTGAACTCACCTTAGGATTGGATATAGGCTCTAACTCAATCGGTTGGGCCTTGCTTGAAGCCACTGGGGGGAAAGTAAATAAAATCGTCGCAGCAGGCGCGCATGTATTTGATCCCGGTCTTGATAACCCTGACGATTTCGGCCTTGGCGAATCAAAAAATAAGGCGAGGCGGGATGCGCGATTGATGCGACGCCAAACGGAACGGCGCGCCCGGAGAATCCGAAATATGGCGTTGGCCCTGCAAAGCTCCTGTCTTCTCCCGCCAGGAGAGCTATTCGACAGTAAGAAGCGAAACGAGTTTTTCAACGAACATGATAAAAATTGGGGATCACCATATCTTATTCGCACTAAGGCTCTCGACGAAAAGCTTTCACTTCACGAAATAGGACGCGCGCTATATCATTTGGCCCAGAGGAGGGGCTTCTTAAGCAATAGAAAAACACCCCAGCGAGCCTCTGACGATCTGGGATCCGTCAGAAAGCAGATTGGTGAACTGGGGCAAAAAATAGCGGATGAAAGGGCCAGGTCGCTTGGCGAATATCAGGCCTCGCTGCAAAAAGACAGGAAAGAAGTTAGGCGTTGGTATACCGCTCGCCAAATGCGCCTCGATGAATTTAATGCAATTTGGCGGAATCAGCAAGTATTTTATTCCGATATACTTAATGAAAGTCTGAAAAGAACAATCCACAGGATAATATTCCACCAAAGACCGCTTAAAAGCCAAAGACATTTGATAGGTGAGTGCTCGCTTGAGAGAGGACGCAAAAGAGCCCCCATGAGTCTCTTGGTAGCACAGAGGGTTCGATATTTACAGAAGCTAAACGACCTACGCATAATAGATACTGAATCCGGCGAGGCGGAAATACGACTAACTCCTGAGCAACGCAACGCACTAATGGAGGAACTTGATATTACCGATAAACTTTCCTTCGGCGCAATGCGAAGGCTTCTGAAGAAGAAGAAAATCAAATTTAATTTCGAGTTTTTCGAAGAGGATTCTATACCCGGCAACAAGACTGCGGCAAAAATCATCAAGGTAATTGGCAAAGAGCGCTGGAATGCTTTTTCGAATCAGGACCACGAAGCTCTAGTCGAAGACTTAAGAAGCATCAACAGCGATACCGCACTGGCAAGAAGGGCAAGAAAGCGCTGGGGGTTTAATGAAAACACCTCCAAGGAATTTTCAGAGATAAACCTTGAAGCGGGTTACTTTAATTATTCGCGTCAGGCTCTAGAAAAGCTATTGCCATATCTTCAGGAAGGGAAATCCCTATATGACACAAAAAAGGAGGGTGGCTACTTAGTCAAGGAATCTGGAAAAAGCGAACCGAAAGAATCTTTACCGCCTGTTCTTGATTGCGGGCTTGGCGATCTCAGGAATCCTGCCATTATCAGGGCTCTCACCGAACTGCGAAAACTTGTTAGCGCGGTTGTGGGTAAATATAAATTGCCCGATTTAATCAAAGTGGAATTAGCCAGAGATATCAGACAGACTGCAAAGAAACGCGAACAACTGCAAAAGAATATGAGGGCAAACGAAAAAGAAAGAGAAAATGCCAAAAGGAAAATCCAGGAATGGGGCATATCGGAACCAGGCCGCGATGATATAATCAAATACATTCTTGCCGAGGAATGCAACTGGGATTGCCCTTACACCGGCAAGCACATTTCAATGGATTCGCTCTTTGCCTCCGCTCCTCAATTCGACATCGAGCATATCATCCCTTACGACCGCTCACTGGACAATTCCTTTACCAACAAAACGCTTTGTGATGTTCGGGAAAACCGCGAGGTGAAACGAAACAGGACGCCTTATGAAACTTATCATGGCGCCCCAAAATGGGATGATATAATTGCCAGAGTACGCAAATTCAAAGGAAAGGCGGCACAGAGCAAATTATGGAGATTCCAATTAAGCGAAGAAGCTTGCCAGAAATTTCTTGAGGACTTTATCTCAAGGCAGCTAAATGATACTGCCTGGTCGGCGAAATGGGCAAAAAAGTATCTGGGCCTGCTTTATGGCGGCTTGGACGATGATGGTATTGATGGCAATGGAAAGCGCCGCGTCCAGGCCACAAGCGGCGGGGTTACCGCAGAATTGCGCTATCATTGGGGCTTAAATAATATACTGGGCAAGGATAACTTCAAGAGCCGCGATGACCACAGACATCATGCAGTCGATGCCTTAGTTATCGGATTAACTTCGCAGGGCTCGGTGAAATTGCTCTCCGACGCTGCGAAACGCGGTTCCGCTAAAGGCCTAAGCGGGTCGAAAAACGTCCAACTCCCTTGGGATGACTTCGTCGAAGATGTCCGACAGGTAATCTCTGGCGTAGTTATTTCCCGACTTATATCCAGAAAAGTCGGCGGGGCGCTTCACAAAGAAACCTTCTACAGCCCGATTGAGACCGATAAAGGCAAGAAATCACAAGTATGCCAGCGCATTGCACTGGATAAAATGACTTCTAAAGACGTCGAACGCATTCGCGATCCTCATGTGCGAAAACTCGTTAGGGAGCAGTTAGAAATATTGGGCGGAGATCCCAAAACCGCTTTCAAAGAAATGGCCAATCTGCCTTTCATAACCGATAGGAACGGTAGACGGGTACCAATCCGAAAGGCAAGAATTGTCTATAACCTTGAAACATTTCCCGTTGGATCCGGCATCAGAACTCGCCATGTGCAATCCGATAGAATCCACCATATGGAGATATTCGCCCTGATTGATAAGGACGGCAGTGAGATAAAATGGGATGCTGAAGTAGTAAGCCTGTTCAAGGCATACCAGAGAGTCAAACAAAAATCCCCAGTCGTTCAAAGAAATTTCAACCCCGGCAAGAAGTTTCTATTCTCAATTGTCCGCGGGGATATCTTAGAGATTGACGATTCGTCATCCTCCGGCCGGGGGCTGTACGTGGTGAGAAAAATGGGCGAGAGTAAACAACTTAGAATTGTAAGCCTAACCGATGCTAGAAAATTGGGCGATATTCCTCTGAAGGATCTGCAGCCGTTGCCGGATACCCTCCGCAAACTGCATTGCCAGAAGGTTAGGGTTGATATCCTGGGAAATGTGCGAAATGCCAATGACTGAATAGCAACTAAAGCCCTCCATATCCATGACGATAACCATAGATATGGAGGATAGGGTTATCGATATCTCCGATGCCCCTGCCGCCTTGCATGTCCGACTCGATCAATTAATCATCGAACAAGGCGAGACGCAGGCCCAGGTGCCATTATGCGACCTGACGGCCCTCATTGTCTCTCATCCCCAGGTCAGTTTCACGCTCGCCGTCATTAACGGTATCTGCGAAAAAGGGGGTGTCTTCATTATTTGTGATGGCAGGCGGCAGCCTTCCGCCATGATGCTTCCCCTTGTCGGCCATTGCGAGCAAACTCAAATAATGGCCGCCCAGCTTTTAATCTCGGAGCCTCTCAAAAAACAAATTTGGAAACAGGTCATTCAGGGTAAAATCAAGGCTCAAGCGGAAACCCTATTCGCGCTCAGAGAAAAGGATTGTGGTCTGGAAGCCCTCGCGCAAAAGGTTTCCTCGGGGGATTCAAACAACTGCGAGGCCCAGGCATCAAGAATATACTGGCCCGCGTTGTTCGGAGACGGTTTTAGAAGACGTCCGCTTTCGGATGATATCATCAATGTCGCGCTCAATTACGGATACGCTCTGGTCAGGGCTATAACCGCCAGAGGTCTATGCGCCGCCGGCCTCAATCTGACTCTGGGCATTCATCACCATAATAAATACAATCCTTTCTGTTTGGCCGACGATCTTATGGAGCCGTTCAGACCATTGGTAGATAAGGCGGTATTCAATATGAGGCACGACCATCAAAAGGAAATGAAATTGGACAAAGTCGTGAAAGGTTATTTAATCGAAGAGATATTCGACGAAAGGCTGTTCTGGAAAGAGGAAAGCCGCTCCCTGAAAGAATCGGTATTTATTTGCACTTCATCTCTGGCTGGAATCATTATGAAAAAGGGCGGGCGGCTTGCCATTCCAGCGAAATGAACAAAAAGAAACGAAAAAACGGGCCTCCACAGAACGGAAGCTGCCCATCAAAATACCGAACCGTGTGGCTATTTGCGCTATTTGATCTCCCAACCGACACTCGTGAGGATAAGCGGTGGTATAGAAGGTTTAGAAAAGCGCTCCTCACGCAGGGATTCACTATGCTTCAGTATTCTGTCTATGCCCGTTTCTTTGCAAGCATGGAGAGAGCGGAAACATTTCATAAGAATCTGAAAATCGAACTCCCCCCTGACGGCCAGGTTCGTTTCCTGCCGGTAACCGATGTTCAATTCGGCAAAATGGAAGTTTACGAGGGAAAAAAGCGGATCGAAACCGAAAAACCACCCGATCAACTGTTGCTTTTATAGGGCCTGAAAACCGCTAACCCCCCGTATTCTTAGCGGATACAGGGGGTCTAATGTACTCAAGCGGCGGTTGTTGTCAAGTCCCAGCCGACAACATGCCAAGGGAGACACCGAAAAAAATGTACTCAAGCGGCGGTTGTTGTCAAGTCCCAGCCTCCTTGTTTGTGTCTCGATTTATAGCGGGAATGTACTCAAGCGGCGGTTGTTGTCAAGTCCCAGCTCTGGCATTGCCGGAGATCAATCTCGGGCGAATGTACTCAAGCGGCGGTTGTTGTCAAGTCCCAGCTATTTGTTTCATTATGCTGTAAATGATATAATGTACTCAAGCGGCGGTTGTTGTCAAGTCCCAGCAGTCCGGCGCCCAATAACACCTCGACTTATAATGTACTCAAGCGGCGGTTGTTGTCAAGTCCCAGCCCCAATCTGCCCGAATCTTTGTCGCAGAAAAATGTACTCAAGCGGCGGTTGTTGTCAAGTCCCAGCGTGGGTGCGCCCGCCTGCATATATCCCAATAATGTACTCAAGCGGCGGTTGTTGTCAAGTCCCAGCTCATTTGTTCCGTTCTCCAATGAGAATAAAAATGTACTCAAGCGGCGGTTGTTGTCAAGTCCCAGCCGGCCAATGAAGTTATCCACATCAAGAAATAATGTACTCAAGCGGCGGTTGTTGTCAAGTCCCAGCGCCGCCTTGGCATCAGCGATAGCCGTTATTAATGTACTCAAGCGGCGGTTGTTGTCAAGTCCCAGCACGCCCATGGAGGAGGCGGCGGCCATCAAGAATGTACTCAAGCGGCGGTTGTTGTCAAGTCCCAGCTGATTCCCTCTTTCCCGTCTGCATCTTATTAATGTACTCAAGCGGCGGTTGTTGTCAAGTCCCAGCACCCCGGCTGCCCGGTCGGCGGTCTGCACCAATGTACTCAAGCGGCGGTTGTTGTCAAGTCCCAGCGAGGTGGAATAAATGACCGTCAAAAATGAAATGTACTCAAGCGGCGGTTGTTGTCAAGTCCCAGCTTTGATATTGGGACATATTCGTGACGGCAGAATGTACTCAAGCGGCGGTTGTTGTCAAGTCCCAGCAGCCTCTTGAACGGTCGTGAATTTCTCGATAATGTACTCAAGCGGCGGTTGTTGTCAAGTCCCAGCTGACCGAGGCGTAGGCCTGCGGAATGTAGAAATGTACTCAAGCGGCGGTTGTTGTCAAGTCCCAGCACCCGCTTTGATGATATAGACGTCGAAGGTAATGTACTCAAGCGGCGGTTGTTGTCAAGTCCCAGCGGCGGCTATTGCGGATCTGGCGGCCGGAGAAATGTACTCAAGCGGCGGTTGTTGTCAAGTCCCAGCTGGTTCCGTCGCCGCAATCTGCGTCTCTGTAATGTACTCAAGCGGCGGTTGTTGTCAAGTCCCAGCATTATTGGGGCCGGTTGCTTTTTCGTCGGGAATGTACTCAAGCGGCGGTTGTTGTCAAGTCCCAGCGCGAGCGATAAGCGTATCAGTCACCGCCTTAATGTACTCAAGCGGCGGTTGTTGTCAAGTCCCAGCCCAAAGTTGGTGAGTGTTGGATATAATCCAAATGTACTCAAGCGGCGGTTGTTGTCAAGTCCCAGCGCGACCGGATCAAGAGTGGTATTGACGATTAATGTACTCAAGCGGCGGTTGTTGTCAAGTCCCAGCTTTATGATTGAGGTAACGACTAGGTTTTCTAATGTACTCAAGCGGCGGTTGTTGTCAAGTCCCAGCCGCGGTGATTACTGCATCGATTGCAAAATGAATGTACTCAAGCGGCGGTTGTTGTCAAGTCCCAGCCATGCTAAAGGAGGTTGAATATGCCGTTCAATGTACTCAAGCGGCGGTTGTTGTCAAGTCCCAGCTCTATTTTATACCAACAAGTGAACTCATAAAAATGTACTCAAGCGGCGGTTGTTGTCAAGTCCCAGCACACACTCCACCGCATAGCCCAGCTACCCCAATGTACTCAAGCGGCGGTTGTTGTCAAGTCCCAGCATGTTGGCCGTGCTGAATACGATTCGGGCAAATGTACTCAAGCGGCGGTTGTTGTCAAGTCCCAGCCCTCGCGTACCATCGATATCTTGCATTCTCTAATGTACTCAAGCGGCGGTTGTTGTCAAGTCCCAGCCTCTTTAGATTTACCCCCGACGCCACCCGTAATGTACTCAAGCGGCGGTTGTTGTCAAGTCCCAGCGCTTGTCGAATATAACCGCGCATGCTTGGAAATGTACTCAAGCGGCGGTTGTTGTCAAGTCCCAGCCGCTGGTAATGGCTATGCGGCGGGCGGTATAATGTACTCAAGCGGCGGTTGTTGTCAAGTCCCAGCTCGAATCCCCGCGGCTATTCCAAGCCATATAATGTACTCAAGCGGCGGTTGTTGTCAAGTCCCAGCGAGTTGCCGATATGACTCTGAATAAATACGAATGTACTCAAGCGGCGGTTGTTGTCAAGTCCCAGCGAGTATGATGCCGGCGCCATCATTACCATCAATGTACTCAAGCGGCGGTTGTTGTCAAGTCCCAGCCATCGCCTTACCCAATATTTCAGATTTTGGAATGTACTCAAGCGGCGGTTGTTGTCAAGTCCCAGCTTAAATCTAGTGAGTCAAACGATATGCTTGAATGTACTCAAGCGGCGGTTGTTGTCAAGTCCCAGCTGATAACAAAGCGCCCAGCCCGTTGGTCAAAATGTACTCAAGCGGCGGTTGTTGTCAAGTCCCAGCTTTTGGATGGGCTTTTCCTCGTCTCCGTTGAATGTACTCAAGCGGCGGTTGTTGTCAAGTCCCAGCCAAATCTTGACAATGGTTCCCATAACTTCCAATGTACTCAAGCGGCGGTTGTTGTCAAGTCCCAGCGATCCCCGAAAATGGGCGGCATGGATTTGCAATGTACTCAAGCGGCGGTTGTTGTCAAGTCCCAGCTTGTCGTGCCGGATATAAGAGCGGCAATGCAATGTACTCAAGCGGCGGTTGTTGTCAAGTCCCAGCGGAACCCAGCGCGAGTTCTACATCATCTTCAATGTACTCAAGCGGCGGTTGTTGTCAAGTCCCAGCAGCACTGATGTTATCTATGCCTGGGCATGGAATGTACTCAAGCGGCGGTTGTTGTCAAGTCCCAGCCACCGCCATGAGACGAACCACATCTTCGAGAATGTACTCAAGCGGCGGTTGTTGTCAAGTCCCAGCAACCTAACATAGTCTCCGGCACCATATCGAAATGTACTCAAGCGGCGGTTGTTGTCAAGTCCCAGCTTCGCGCCATGAGGATGATATGGATGCCCAAATGTACTCAAGCGGCGGTTGTTGTCAAGTCCCAGCGTTTGGCCAGTTCTCTCCGCCCGGGATCGGAATGTACTCAAGCGGCGGTTGTTGTCAAGTCCCAGCGAAAGCTGTGATGTATCTGCCCCAGTGTATAATGTACTCAAGCGGCGGTTGTTGTCAAGTCCCAGCCCTTCGTTGCAGTTGCCAATTCGGGCCAAAAATGTACTCAAGCGGCGGTTGTTGTCAAGTCCCAGCACATCGGCTTTGATTTCGGCATCGAATTCGAATGTACTCAAGCGGCGGTTGTTGTCAAGTCCCAGCCAAACCTTCGAGCAGTGCAGTCTGCCCCTTAATGTACTCAAGCGGCGGTTGTTGTCAAGTCCCAGCAGTTGAATGAACTTGGAGCCAAGCAATGCGAATGTACTCAAGCGGCGGTTGTTGTCAAGTCCCAGCTGGCCTTCAGGTGCGGCCTCATAGGTGATAAATGTACTCAAGCGGCGGTTGTTGTCAAGTCCCAGCAGCCGGTTCACCTTACGCGACGGGCAGGATCGCCCCCACACGCGTGGGGTGTACGTCGCCAAATGAATTCTCGCAAAAGGTATCTTAAATTGAGAGATGCTCTTTCGATTAGCAAGTCCTTACGATTCTGGTATTATTCATGAGTATGTTGATTCTCGAAATATCGTCCATTGTGGGCGGTCAATCGAAATCTGGCAGAGTGCGTTTTGAGAACGCAAAGTATCCTTTATTCATATGGTCTATCTTTAGTCTCAGCCCATGACATATATCCATCCCAAACCGGGGAGTTCGGCCCGAACTCACGGGGGCCGGCCGACATAATAATGGGCATGCTTTTCACCAATAGGCTCCCCTCAACCATGGTCTGGAGGCCGTCGAAAAGGTCGTCGTGCTCGCCCTGGGGGAAGAGAAGCAGCTCATCCGATAGGGCCTGCCAGAGAGAATAGTCCGCGACGAGGTTTTTCGCCGGGAAGAGCACCTGCAAATTTTCAAAGAAGGCCTGCAGCCAGTAGGCTCTGGCGACCTTATCCTTGGTCCGCTCCATCCGGTGAACCGGCATGAACTTTTCAGCGTCCTGAGCCAGGTATTCCTGGGCGGCCACCGTCTCCATCGCAACTCGGATCGGTTTGTAATGCTCTTGGATCTCCTTCAGTTTTGTGAGGTATTCCTCCTTGGTGCAGCGGCCCCGCCAGAGCTCCTTCAGATAGATCTCCGAAGAATAGCCGGCATCCCCCCTCTGCCTGGCACCCACCACGATCGTCCACCAATCACCCTCCGCCTTGCCCCGGGATAGAATCGATTCCCTTCTGGTTGCCGCCGGGTCGCAGCCCACGAAGAAGTGCATCCTCTCCCAGTCGGGATGGGCATCATAGAAGCGGAACCATTCCTCTCGGAAGATGTCCCCTTTCATCAACGAGGTATCGTTCTGGTACTGGGCGTTGAAGATGATTGAGCCGGATTGCCTTTTCCGCTCCTGGAGCCATTCCAATGAGAACTTCTCCGGCCAGGGAGTCGAACCGTCCTCTTCGATGGCCCGGATGACTTGGTGTTTGTTTTCATATTCGTTTTTAATCAGGTACCCATAAAGGTCGAGGTAGTGATACCTCGTTCCCAGAACGTAGAGCCGACCTTCAGGTTCCAGGCAAGGCAGGAGCGTCTTATACCACCAAATCCTGACCTTCTCCCTTTGAAGCTCGGTGCGGGAGTTCTCCTCGTCCACTATGTCGTCGCAGATAATAACGTCGTAATGGCGCGAGACGACAGCCCCGCCTACTCCCACGCAGGTGATGGTGCTCTCCTTGGCCGACGAGGTCTTGGTGGCCACTACGATCTCCCTGGTGTCCCACTTGTCGGCAGAGGCGAAGCTGCCGAAGTATTCAAGTACCCTGGGATTATGCTCCAGGTGGAACTTGATCTCGCGCAGGAAGACCTCGGCCTGGAGCTGGGTGTTGGAGGCAATCAGGATTCTGACATTGGGGTCCCTTATTATCTCGAGAATGGCTCTGGTAATTGTCAGAATGGTCGATTTGCCATATCCCCTGGGGGCCAGCTGCAGACAGGTGTCCGGCGCTTTCGACTGAAAGCGGATCATCTTCGAATGAAACGGCCTGACCTGGTAGCCTAAGACATGGGATGCCAGGATATCCATCCTCCCCCTCCCGAGAATGGCCTTCCTGGCCATCTCCCTGCGGATGACCCTTATCTTCGAGAGGACGGCCCCGACATCCTCGGGGTTTGCGGCCAAATCCTCGAATTCGGGCATCACTGTCCCCCCCTTCGCAAGATCGCCCCACACGGGGCAGATATGGGCCTTTCGTGGGGATTGTAAGAGGCCATAGCTTCGGTCATACCTACCGTTAATTCACCTGATGTTCGCATAATCAGCTTGACTATCCGCCGAGTTAGTTCATGAATGTAGCTTGGAATGTCTAATATAGGAGGCGCTTCATGAGAACTAATAAGGCCATTGAGAGTTTCCATACCCAGCTTCGGGCCGACGGCAGAAGCCCGCATACCATTGCCGCCTACATGCGGGAGCTCCGGCTTTTTACCGGCTGGATCGGCAGAGTGAAAAACATCAAAGCCGTCACGCCGGCTGACATTGCCGGCTTCTTCACATCTAACACCGCCTTGGTCAGCGCAGAGGGCGAGAATCGATGCACCATATCGACCAACCGCCTTAAAAGCACAATCAGGGCCTTCTTCAACTATCTCTCTGAGGCGGGGATCATCGACAGCAATCCCGCCAGGCTCGTGAAATCGAGGCCTTGTCAAAGGAAGTCGCCCACCACTCTCTCGGATTCCGAGCGCCAAGCCTTGCTTGATACTATTTCGAAGTCCCCTGAACCACTTGCCCAGCGGGATTTCGCCATCGCCTCCCTGCTCCTGGGTACGGGAATTCGCCTGGCCTCGCTGGTGGGTCTTAATGCATCTGCTATTGATTTCAAAGAGGGCGCGATCAATATCACTTCCAAAGGCGGCAGAACCGAGACGGTCTTCATCAATGCCGCGCTGCGAAAAATCCTCTCCTCGTATGTCAAAGCTCACGGAATCAGCGGGGCTTCTCCCCTCTTCCAAGCCTTCATTGGGAAACGCCTCTGCGCCCGCCAGGTCCAGTACCGCATCTCGCAATGGATAAAGGCAGCTGGCATTACGCACCGGGCCTCGGTCCACACGCTGCGCCACACGTTCGCCACGCGGCTCTACCGCATGACCGGGGACCTGAGACTGGTGCAACGTGCCCTTGGTCACAGGCAGGTTACGACCACCGAGATCTACACCCATCTCAGTGACCAAAGCCTTAAAAAAGCCATTCGTTTTATCTGATTTTGACGTCATTTCTTGCTCATCCAAAAGTCTAATTTTTTAGACCCAAATTAGACCAAGGTCTAATGCGTGATCGGGCCACGAGATCACGCTTCCCGATATCATTTCCCCTCTGAAAAACCCCTTATTGCTCATCGCCCCATTTCATGATTAGCCTTCAAAAGCCCCGAATTTTAACCCCTGAATTTGGGTCTAATTTGGTATAATCCGGAGGCTTCGCATAGTGCGTTATATGCGAATGACTTACGAGGAATCATCTGGCCCGGTTTGGGCCTGTTTTTGGCCTAATTTGCGGTCTAATCTGCCATCGATTCGTCCTCCAAGAGCAGCGGTTCGGCGCAGTCCTTCTCGAGCTTCCTGAGGCTATCGATTTCGGTTTTCAGCATGCCCCGCAGTTCCTCGAAGCTCTTTCCTTTCAGACTTTCGATTATCACTTCATGCCGGGAATCCACCCCCTGGTCTAAAAACGATTCCAGCCGGACTAATCGGTCCAGGTCGGAGAGGTTCATCTTGATCTTCCCCTCGGCGATGGCCTTGGCCAGGTGTACCAGGGCCAGTTGAATGATCTGCTTATTGCGGATCTTGTTGGAAACCTCGGTATCGACGTTCCTGGCAGCCATAGCGCGGGCCACCTCGCCTTCGCGTTCCTTAAGCTTGCGCTTCCAGGCGAACTCCCGGCCCCAGAGTTTGACACTCTGTTTCGAGAATCCGAAATGCTTGGCAACGGCCTGATAGGTCCTCTTCTCGCCCAGCGAGTAGTAATATTCGAAAGCCTTCTTGTGGCGGTCCTGTTCTTCCATCACTTGGTCTCCGATAGGTAGTGGCGGCAGATATCCAGCAAGGCCCTGCCACGTGTAGGATTTCCTTCCTGCCGGGCCATGGCAGCCTTGATAGCACCTTCCACAATCTCAGCGTCATCGACCACGAACGATAGTATCTGCGGCCGCAGCTTCTCCTGCCGAGCCACCTCCTCCGCCAGATACGCCTCCAAGCCATCGGGGATCTTGAGTAATTCCAACGAATCCTTCAATTCGTCAATCGAGTATGGCAATTGCGTTTCCAGATCCTCGAGCGTCACATCGCGGGAGAGGTCGTGAACCAGGTTGGCCAGCAGGTCTGGCAGGCTCTGGCCCTTCATCTCGTTTAGGTTTACGGATAGAATCTTGGCCCGCCTGTCATCGAGATTGACAACCACGCAGGGGACGGACTTATATCCCAACTCCCCGGCGATCGACCAGCGGTGGAAGCCTCCCAGTATCTCATATCCGTCTCCCCTGGGCCTGACCACGATCGGTTCCACGAATCCCTCGCGCTTGATATACTCCTTGAGCTTATGCCTCATCTCCAGGCTCATGCGGTTAGGATTCCAGGGATTGGGGGTCAGCTTTTCAACAGGGATGTTTGTTATCTTTAAAGTCTCATTCATCATGCTACCTCGCTATGATTAGGTATTCCTTGTCGCGTTTTCGGAGTTTCTCGCCGCTCAGGCCGGCCAGGTGCGCATATTCAAATTCCTGCGCGAAGACTTCCTGTTTGAATTTCCGGACCAAGACTGTCAAATCATCCAAACTGATCTCGGCATTGCCGTAGGAGATGGCCCAAATTGGGAAGCGCTGACAAGCATCAAAAAGACTTTCCAAGAACTCCATGGCCCTCTTTCCGGAGAAGACGCTGACCTGCGGCTTGATGATTCTGCCGGTTATGATTGAATCGAGATCTTTGAGACTTCTCTCGTAGCTGCTGGTGCCAGCATACGGTGGGTCGAGATAGATAATATCTGCCTGGTCGATTTCACTTAGGAATTCAAAGACATCCTTCTGGAAGACCAGGTTCCCCCTGCCATTGTCGAAGACGCCCCGATTGACATTCATTCTGAGCCTCTCGAGAATTTGAAGCGGATGCAGACAGATATTGCCGATGGCCGCGTTCCTTAAAAAATGGGGATTGATATCATCCCATTGCCGGTCCTGAACCTGCTTGATAATCGTCCGGGCGCCGAAGTTGCCCACCGGCCTCATGGCGATGATATACTTGATTAACAAAAGTTGAATAAGCCAGGGTTTGGCTCCGTTGAATTCATCCACATGAGAGAAGGCGACATCCAGAAACTCCGCATTGGGGGCTGTCAGGACTCCCGGGGAGAAGTTGGCGGTGATAAAATCGCTGGCTTTGCTTGGCTCGGCGAAAAGCCTGACCAGATCGGAGTGCTCGAGCTTGACACGGCTGTTCTCGATCAGGGCTTTGCCGACAATAAGACTCCTCAGGGCGATGTCATTCGAAATGACCCGGTAACCCCTGGCCTTGGCCATGAGCGAGACCGAGCCCCCGCCAAGGAAAGCATCAACAAAGACCGGCGATTCTGTCGGCGGCGGCAGATGCTTGAATATCTGGCCCAGGAGCTTGCGCTTGCCCCCCAAGTATGGCGGCAGGGCTTTCAGGCGGGACCACATCAGGTCCCTCCTTTCATACCGAGTTCCCAGCGGACGTTATTTTTAACGAAGTGCATTTTAACAATTCCCCGGTGGCCGTTGCGGTGCTTGGCGACAATCAGTTCGGCGTTGAATTCTTCGATCTCACTTTTTCCGGGCGGCCCGTCGGATTCGCTATTCTGCAATCTGACCGGATGGATGAATAGAACTATATCTGCGTCCTGCTCCAGGCTGCCGGAATCGCGGAGGTCGGACAACTTGGGTCTGGCGTTGTTCCCGCGCTTTTCAATGTCGCGGCTCAACTGCGATATGGCCAGAACCGGAATCCGCAATTCGCCGGCCAGGTTCTTCAGGGAGCGCGAGATTATGCTTACTTCTTCGTTCCTGGTGGATGTGGCCCTGCCAACACCCAGGAGTTGCAGGTAATCGACGATCAATATTCGAATGGCGTGATTCAGCATCATCTTGGTCGCCACGGATTTAAGGCGGGTGATCGTCAGGTCAGAGTGGTCGTTGAAGTAGAGCGGCAGCCCCGCCGATTCCTCGATGGTTCGATCCAGCCGTTCCCATCCCTCATCGCTGAGATGTTGGTTCTTTCCGCAGGGGATGGCGACCCTGGCGCGGGACAGGATGAGGCGCTTGGCGTTCTCGCGATTCTTCATTTCAAGACTGATAAAGCCAACAGGGCGACCCTCCCGGACCTGGTTTTCAGCGATGTTCAAGGCCAGGGCGGATTTACCAACGGAGGGCCGGGCAGCCAGTATGATGAGTTCCCCAGAATGAAAACCATCCGTAATCTCATCGAGGTCACAGTAGCCGGTCAAGAGTCCGGTTATCTCCCCATTTCGCTTCTTATCGAACTCTTCCTTGACTCCCGGCAAAACTGCTGATAAGGGAACGATAGTATCCCCGCGATGAGCGTTTTCAAGGCTGATCAAGCCCTTCGCTGCAGCCCCTAAGATCTCGTCGACGCGCTGGCCGGGTCGGCTGCTTATCTCGTGTAGTCCGTTGGCGAATTCTTGTACCCGGCGCTTGATGGCAGCGTCGAGCACAAGCCGGCAATGGTGCGGCAACTGGACATCTTGACAAGCGCACTCCGAGAGTTCGCAAAGGGGTGCCGTAGTTTTCATTCCATCGAGCTGGCCATGGTCCGCCATCCAGTCGAATATTGAAATTTTGTCGAATGGAAGGCCTTCGCTGTAAAGGGCCAAGATAGCTTTGTAGATTTTTCGGTGCCATGGGTCGTAGAGGTATCCGGGATCGTCGATAAATTCCGTGACCATCGCAATGTGCTCCGGCCTGGCATCAGCATGCAGCAGGAAGCCGATGACCGACTGCTCGGCTGCCAAGGCGCGGTTAACTTCGACCTGATACATATCGATGGGGTCGATCACGCCTATGCCATTGCTGTTGTCACTCATTGCTCGATCTCCTCGGGTGAAGGCTGTCGGTTTTCCTCGTCAGCCGCTGGCGATTTCAGGGGGTTGGCGATTTTATTTAAGAGAGCGTTATTCCCTCCCCCCATGAGATCATTTTCAACATCGGCTGGGGCGGGAGACTCCCTTTGAACCTTCGCCGAACGCCGGCGCGGGCGCTTATTAATTGATTGATTAATTAATTGGTGTGTACCGTTTGCGGGCAAGGACGGGGTATTTTTACCCTGTGATTGCGACATTTTCGAGGCCTCCCGTGGGGAGCTAACCGTTTGCCATTTATTATAATTGACGATTTTCAAGCGAAGCGATTTCCGGGAATTTTCCCCTATTACAATTTTGCCGTCCCGCTCGAATTTGTCCAACCAACGGGTCAAAGTCTTCCTGTCCGTGCCACAAAAAGAGGCCAGGGTAGGGGTAGACTTGAAGTAAATTTCCCCTGTGTCTGCCACAAGTTTGGCAATGATTATGAGCTGTAGGAATATCGAGCGGCCGATCGCGGGGAGTTCAACAAACCAAGGATCGTTCATGATCACGGTCCAGATTTTCGGGTAGCCGCCCATTATTAATACCTCCTTAGCGCTATAAAGCGGCGGGTCAATATCCCGGAATTAGCTGAAAGGGTAACTCTGAATAGCTCATTCAATGGACCTCCGAATTTGTCATCAGCCAGTAACATTACAAGATTCGGGCCAAAATGAAGGCATGGCCTTAATCCCCTAAATTCCATAGACTTAATGCCGCAGGCTGGAAAAGCTGACAAGAATTAATTGTCGGAGCAGGCGGTGAATATGGCTAAAATACGCTTTTGTTTGAGTTTCGTGAATTTTCAAATTAGAATTATCGCAAATGAACAGATTTGTACGGACATTTGAAGATTACAGTGACTAATAATGCGAAAAAAACAATTTTGTAAAGGAGCCGATCTATGTCCAGGTCCATATCAGACACTTCCGGAAGCACAGACGCAGGAGAGAATCAAAGCAGGCTTATAGGTTTAAGTAAAGTAATAAACGATTTGAATTCCAAAATAGATCAGATGGCCGAACTGCTTGCTGTCAGGCGAAAATCTATTATGGTCACAGGCCAATCCGGATTGGGCAAGCGACTGCTTGTTGAGTCCATTCTCCACGTCGCAATTGAAAAGTATGGTAAGAAGAGCCATTTGATTGATTGCACAGCGATGGGAAGAGAGCTTATTAGAAGCGAGCTGTTTGGGTACAAGAGAGGGGCATTTACCGGCGCCACTGGGGATAAAATAGGGATTCTCGTACAAGCTGACGGTGGCATTGTTTTTCTCGACGAGATTGGTGATCTGCCCGATGATATTAAGAGCGGGCTCTTATTAGTCATGGAAGGCAGAGAAGTAATGCCCGTTGGCGGCTCATTATCAGACCAAAAAAAAGTAGATTTGGCGATTATAAGCGCTACCAATAAGGACCCCAAAGATCCCAGAATCATGCCAGTCGACATGTACAATAGGCTGGCTTCATATCATTTACATATCCCCGATCTTTCTGAGAGAAAAATTGATATTGTTCCGCTAATATGTAAAATACTAATTGATTATCGCCTGAAGGATAAGAGTAGATGGCCGCGCTGGAGCATAAAAACGTTTTATGATCTGATATTCTACAATTGGGACAATGGTGGCTTTCGGGAGCTTGAGCGAGAGATAATTGGATTGATTATCGATGGTAGTATGAGTCAAAGTTTCTTTGCGGCAGCAAGAAGCCAACTAGCCGTTGAGGGTTCACGACATCCTGATATTAGATCTGCGGGCCCGAGACTATTTTCACGAGATAGGGATCTGTATGATTTAAGCCCTATCAGGGAAAGGGGAAGCGACGGAAAGACGACTAACCCATGGTGGTTATTCATCGAAGAACTCACTAACCGCCTTCAAAACAGCAACCTCTATTTTACCGCGGATGAAATACTCAAACTGATTGAGGAGGAAGTTAAATACTGCAAAATCTATTCGCCTCCACACCACAAAGACCCTCGGGAGAGTTTTAATTATAGAGTGTTTTTCTACGGGCTTATGCAGGAATTCCAAGGATTTAAGCCCAACACCTATACTCCATATGTTTCGTATAAGCCAAATCCCCAAAAAAAGTGGTTGGAGGAGCATAACTATCTAATGAGGCCACTCGAGAATATGGACCAGAAGAGTGTCCAAGTGCATATTCCCTCAATTGAAATTGAATCTGAGGATGAAATAATCGAGCTTCTTGAGCGGCACGGTTATCGTGCTCTTGATGACAATATTAGAAAGATAATTTATAAGCTCAAAATCAGATACGGCCTGAGTCTGGCCGAGGTCAAGGCCAGATATCAATGTGACCTGCGGTCTTTGTCCAAGAAAGTTAAGCGATAAGTAACTTACATTCACGGCAGAACTTGCCATTTATTATTCTTAACTTTGGGGCCTCTGAGCTATGAATCGATCATGTTTGCGCCGGAATGATTTGGCATAATATTTGCGTTAGTATTTTTACATGGATTCTAACACTCGGAAAGGATCAGCTCAATGAAACCGCCACTCCGCTTTATCTGTCCTAGCGCTTTATTATGCTCTGATGACATTTGACATTCGCACACACGATATTTTAAATGCAAAAGTAAAAAACGAACATATCGAAGGAGCCCTCCGCACCTACGCCACCTGGCTGGTACGGGCCGCCCAGCGTGAAATGGCCGCTTCCGGGCCTGAAAATACCCCCAAAAAAGAGGTCGAATTAACTTGACTAATGATGGCAATAATCGCACTAATTCATTGAATGGTAACGAATTATGACAAGGGCTGAGGCTTTAACGAGAGGCATCGTGACAGGGCGAGAGTCCAGAATGGCCGTCGGTTATCTGCGCCGGTCCACTGACCGCCAGGAGCAGTCTATCGGCGACCAGAGGAAAGCCATTCAGTCTTATGCCTCGTTGAATGGACTTGAGCTTCTCGACTTCTATATAGATGACGCCATCAGCGGTGCCAGCTCCGAGGGCCGGGCCTCGTTCCTGAAACTGATCGAGGACGCCAAACGGAATGCTTGCCCTTTCCAGTTTGTGCTGGTTTACGACGTCAAGCGCTTCGGCAGGGTCGATAACGACGAGGCCG
>Ga0315293_10000995_pt1 | contig 27197 bp, 19 predicted proteins | sample YL17G13_20_MG_FD_203071 | JGI IMG/M metagenome (GOLD analysis project Ga0315293, IMG submission 203071) | Sediment microbial communities from Yellowstone Lake, YNP, Wyoming, USA - YL17G13_20 | ecosystem: Environmental > Aquatic > Freshwater > Lake > Sediment | place: USA: Wyoming | collected...
ATCGGCGCGGGCAATTGGAATGAGGCGGAAATACTCTTGCGCAGCATTCTGACCCACAACGAGGAAAAGAAATCGCTCGTTTCCTGCGCCATCGATTATTTGAACTGGGCCGGCCTTGAATACCTGAGGTTGAATTACGGCCGGGCCTCCAAATTGATCGCGCGCGCCAAGCCCATATTCGAAAAAGTCGGCAACCACAAGGGACTCGGCGAATGTGCTTTCCTGGAAAGTAAAATTTTCTTTGCCGAGGGAAAAACAATCTCCCCTCTCGCGCCGGGGGCGAAGTATTTCAGCAGCGATCAAAAAATCGTCTGGCGGCTATGCCAACACTGCGATCTGGACGCCGCCGAGGAACTGGAATCGGCCATAGGGAATGGACTCACCGCGATCCAGTCAAAAAAAATCAAATTCGAGGCCATGGCCATGATCCTGCGGAAAATGAAAAAAAAGGAATGGCTCGATGCGTTTAAAAAACTTTCCTGGGAATTGTCCGCCAAAGCAAAAAATTACTACTATTATGAGTACTGGTATGTCTATTTCGAATTGACCATAGAGAAGGAAATGGTCAGTCCCCAGTCCAAGGAACGCTTTTTGGCCATGCACGATTTTTTCACCATGAATAAAAGAAAAATATCACCCAGGCTGAATCGGCTGCGCGAAACGCTGGAAGAAAATGAAAACCTGGGCAATCTTTTTGACAATGCCCGTTTGGTTGTCAACTACAGGCAGTGGCGGCTTCCGGAGGATTTTTTTGGCAGCTTTCTGCATCAAATCAGCAAAACACTGCCCATGGATTGGCTGATCATGCATATCCATGAAAATGAGGAGCTGCTATATCGATTTTCCAATTCGAGCCTTTTCAAGGAGCTGGGGGAAGAAATGCTGCACTATCTCCGCCAAAATCCGGAAAAGCAAAATTTCCGGCTAGAGGAAATCAAGGCAAAATTCAATTGCCGGGAAAAGTTTTTTTATCCCTTTGCCAATACCAAGATGATGCGCTGGCCGATTAGCGATCAACTCTCGGCCAGCCTGGTCGTCGCCTTCAAGGATGGAGAAGCCTACTTCCAGAATTTTTTTGAACGAAACCGGGACGTGCTCAGAAATTTCGCGACCCTGTTTCAAAATTTTTTTGCCAACGAATTGCAGATCCACAAAAAACTTGAGTTCATCATCGGCGAATCGGAGCCGATCAAAGAAATGAAGCACCTGATCGCCCAAATCAGCAAGGTTGACTTTTCTCTGCTGATCACCGGCGAAAGCGGCAGCGGAAAAGAACTGGTAGCCAACGCCGTTCATCTGCTCAGCCCCAGAGCCAGCCGGCCATTTATTTCGGTCAATGCCGCCGCTCTGCCAGAAACTCTGCTGGAAGCGGAACTTTTCGGTTATAGGAAAGGAGCTTTCAGCGGCGCCCTGGAAAACCGAACAGGCTTGCTGGAGGCAGCCGATGGTGGCACTTTGTTCCTGGATGAAATCGCCGATCTGCCATTGAACCTACAGGCCAAAATGCTGCGGGTTTTGCAGGAAAAGGAAATTCGTCGCCTGGGTGAAAACAAGACGACAAAAATCGATATCCGGCTGATTTCCGCCAGCAACAAAAACCTGAAGGACCTGATCATCACCAACCAGTTCCGCGAGGACTTATATTACCGGCTGCAGGACCTGACCCTCCATATTCCGCCCTTACGTGAAAGGCGCGAAGATATCCCAATACTGGTCGCCCATTTCCTGAAAAAATTCGGTTATCCGGCAATCGAGCCGCTGCAGTTGCAGGGCATTGCCGACACGTTTCAAAACGATCGCTTTCCGGGGAACGTGCGCGAGTTGGAATCCAAGATCAAGAATCTGATCACGTTCAACCCCGGACTGGAGCATGCCGTCCGAACGGAAAATAAGCATTTCAGTTTGAAAGACGCGCGGGGGGATTTCGAGTGTTCGTTATTGCAGCATACCTTGAAAGAGGTCCATTGGAACAAGAATAAAGCCGCCGCCAGGCTGGGAATCAGCCGCATGGCTCTATTCAACATGCTGAAAAAGTACCAACTCAAGAAATGAAAGTCTGGTTGCTGAAAAAAATGGGCGCGTTTTTAATTTTTATCTGGGCGGCTGCCAGCCTGATTTTTTTCCTGGTCCACACCATTCCAGGGGATCCAGTGGTGGCAATGTTGGGCAAAATGCCCCGGCTTGAAGATATCCGGCGACTGCAGCAGGCCATGCGCTTGGATCGACCTTTGGCCGAACAATACATCCACTTTATCCAAAATTTGCTTCGCCTGGACCTCGGCGAATCCATCATCGACCGCCGGCCGGTCATCAGCTCGATCCGTCGTTATTTCCCCAACACGATCATCCTGGCTTCCGCCGCCATGTTTCTGGCCATGCTGATCGCCATACCACTCGGCATGCTGGCCGCTCTAAAAAAGAAGGGCTTCTGGTACGCAGGGAGCTTGGTTTTTTCGACCGTTGGGCTGGCCATTCCCGGCTTCTTGACGGGAATCCTGCTGATTATTCTGTTTTCGATCCGCTTACACTGGCTTCCCGTATCGGGCAGCGGAAAAATCCAATTCCTGATTTTACCGGCGCTCACCCTGGCGATTTCCCTCAGTGCCTTTCTGACGCGCGTGATCCAGACCGCCGTGGCCGGGGAATTGAGCCAGCCATATGTCCTGCTGGCCAGGGCCAAGGGGCTTTCTGAATTTCACATTTTCTCCCATCACGTCTTGAGAAACGCATTGATCCCGATCATCACCATCGTGGGCCTGCAGCTGGGTGCCTTGCTGAGCGGGACCATCGTCATTGAAAATGTTTTTTCCTGGCCTGGCATCGGCACACTCTTGATCACGGCCATCCGCCAAAGAGATTTTCCGATGATCCAGGGAATCGCCCTTTCCCTGGCCATACTCTACCTGCTGCTCAACTTTCTGGTCGATCTGTCCTACCCAATGATCAATCCGCGCATAGGCCATGATTACCGGTAATAAAAAAAACCTGCAGTATAAACTGGGCGTTCTCCTGCTCGCACTCCTTGTCGTCTTCCTTGTTGCCGGAACCATCTTCAACGGCATTGATTTGAGCCTGGATATCCACCAGCGGCTGCAGGCGCCCTCGCCAGGGCATGCGCTCGGCACCGACGCCCTGGGACGGGATATCTTTTCTTGTCTTATTTTCGGAACCGCAGTCTCGTTGGTCATTGCCCTAACAGCGGTTTTATCTTCAGCGCTCATCGGCGCCTTGCTCGGTTTCGCTGCCGCCTGGCGGGGCGGCCTGGCCAACGCCTGCATCATGCGCTGCGCCGACCTCATCCTGGCCTTCCCGGGTATCCTGCTCTCTCTGGCTCTGGTGGCTTTCCTGGGCCCCGGTATTTTCAATCTCATTTTGGCTCTGGTATGCAGCAGCTGGGTTACCTATGCCAGGTTGGTGCGCGCTGAAGTGATCAAAGCCAAAGAAAAGGAATTCATCCTGGCCGCCCGGGGCTTCAACGCCTCGGCGCTGCGCATCGCCTCCAGTCACATGGCACCCCTGGTTTTCCCCCTACTGCTAACCCAGGCCGTGCTGGGAATGGCCGGGGTCATCCTGCTCGAATCGAGCCTGAATTTCCTCGGTCTGGGGCTCGACCCTCGGCTGCCCAGCCTGGGGCAGATGATTGACGCCGGCCGCTCCCACCTGTTCGTCAAACCAATCTTGATCATCCTTCCCGGAGGATGCCTGATCGCGTTGATCGCCGCCTTTCTACTGCTGGCCGATGGCATGCAAAGCCGATCCGTTTACAATCGCATTGCAAAAAAATTGTAAATACATTATAATGAATTTCTCATAACGGATGTTAGGTGAACTGGTTTTACTGGAGGTTTTTTCATGGAGAAAAGAAAGGAAAAGCGTATCAGAAAAAGAATGCTCTCCAGCTTGGAAGATAGACCGGCGATCATCGTCGATATTTCCCAAGGCGGAATTCAAATTTCCATGAGTTCAACTCCGAAAAATCAGCTGGTTTCGATCAAGTTGCAGATCGGCGGCAAAGTCATCAACCTGTATGGCGACATCCGCTGGATCAATAAGACGATTTCCAGCCAAAACTCCAGTAATATCGGCATCGCCATCCACGAAGCCCCGCCCGAATACCTGCAGCTTTTTGAAGCCCGCGCCTAAAATAACCAGGTCCAGGTTTCGGCTTAGGGTTTGTCCTGCTCATTTTCGCTCGCGCCGATGAGCCCGGGCATGGGCGCGGCATTGGCATCGACCGATTCGAGCGCGACCTCGACCGCATCATCCTGCAGCCGACAGACCAGATAGCGGGCATCATTCCAGCCTTTATCCAGGGAAAGGTAAGCGATTTTCTCCAGCAGTTCCTTTTTCAGGACGCGAGTCAGGTTGCGGGCTCCGTACTCGAGTGAATATCCTTTGCGGGCGATCAGCGCCAGCACATCGTCTTTGATGACCAGCTCCTTGCCCTGTTTTTCCAGGTCGTGGCGGATCTCGCGCAGATGGATATCAATGATGGCCTTGATATCAGCATCATGCAAATGCCTAAAGATGATGATTTCATCGATGCGGTTGAGGAATTCAGGGGAAAAATATTTTTTCAGGGATTTAATCAGGGTGGCCCGCGAAACATTGGCCCCCTCCAGATCACTCTTATAGCCCATGTTGGCCTTGGAAAACAAAGCCGTACCGATATTGGAGGTCATGATGATGGTGGTTTTGGAAAAATCGATCACATTGCCGCGGGCGTCGGTCAAACGGCCGGCGTCGAACACCTGCAGGAAGATATTCAGCAATTGCGCGTCCGCCTTTTCAATTTCATCTAAAAGGATGATGGAATAAGGGTTCTGGCGCACCTTGTCGGTCAACTGGTTGGCGTCGTAATAGCCGACATAACCCGGAGCCGCCCCGACGAAGCGCGAGTAGGTGAATTTTTCCATATATTCCGACATGTCGATGCGAATGAGATAATCCTGGCTGCCATACAAGGATTCGCTCAAGGCGATGGCGGTTTCCGTCTTTCCCACACCGGTCGGGCCGATGAACATGAACACGCCGTGCGGCCGGTTTTTTTTAACGTCGTAACCCAGCTTGGAAGTGATCACCGAGGAAACCATCTTGGTGATGGCTTCATCCTGGCCGACAATTTTTTTTAAAATATTGGCCGGCAGGGCGAGCAGACGGTTTTTCAAAGAAATTGAAATATTCGTTTCGGGAAGATTGCCGATATCGGACAAGACCTCGACCACATCCGCTTCCTCGACCCGGTGCGGACCAGCCTGGGCGGTACTATTTTTTAACTTGACCTTGGCGATGCACCGCTCCAGGAGCATAATGGCCGAATCGGGCAATTTCCGCTCCCGGATATCCCTCTTGGCGCTCTCGACGATGTCCTCGATGATCTCGTTCGAAACCAGGAGGTTATCCTCGCTCAGCGCTGAATTGACCAGGTTCTTCAAGATCTTGCGCGTGCCTTCAGGGGAAAGTTCGTTGACGTTGATTTTCTGGAAATAGCCCAACAGGGAATTGTCTTTTTCGACCGTGTTCTTGTATTCCTCGTAGTCGGTCGTGGCGATCACCTGGATGGAATTGTCGCGCAGGAAATTTTTCAGGATATTGACCAGATCCAGGGATGTTCCCCTGGCCGACCCGGTGGACATCATCAGATGGATGTCCTCCAGGACCAGGATGGAATTCTGGGATTTGAATTCCTGCAGAAGTTTCAGTACTTTTTCTTCGAATTGGCCACGATACTTGGAACCGGTAAGCAGGGAAACGAAATTGATCTCCTTGATTCTTTTCTCTTTCAAGGCGGAGGGAACTTCTTCAAATATGATTTTCTGGGCCAGCAGGCGGATCAAGGCGGATTTGCCGACCCCCCTTTCGCCGATCAAAAGCAGGTTTCTCTTGGAATTGGATATCAAGATCTCGATCATCTGGCGGAGTTCTTTGCCGCGGCCGATGATTCTTTCCTCCTTTTGAATGACGGTCTCGGTGATGTCGAAGAAAGCGTCATTTTTCTGCATTTCGGGCTTGCCTTTACCCTTGTCAATCGTCTCCCTGATTTTCTTTATCTTTTCGCCCAGGCTTTTGCTTTGAGAGATCGACAGCGCCTTCTCATAAAAGCTCAGGGCCAGCTCCACATTTTCTTCCTGCCAATAGACATCGCCAATCATTTCATGCCCTTCGGCGTAGAACGGGTAATAAAGCAAGAATTTCTGCAGCAGGCGCTTCATTTCCAGGAAGCGGCTTAAATTGGCCAGGTTTCTAATCTGCAAAAGATAGATCAGCGGCATGTTGAAGTCCTCAAATGCCGCGGCTTCAAGCAGGAGCAGGCTTTCCGCATAGAGTTTCAACTGCTGCTGACGGTAGGCCGCCTCGATTTCGCGCCATTTGCTCAAGGATCCGCCCGCGGCGCCATCAGGCGAATGCGACTGCAGGCTCTCCAGGTCAGCAAAACAAAAATTGGCCAGGTAAAACTCACGGATTTGTTGATACCCCTCGTCCCCGTTCATCGCCATTTCACCCTCGCCGCCGATTGGGGTATAGGCGATGCCGCCAGCGGTTGCCCGCGTCAAGGCGAAGGTTTGCCCGTCATGGCAAACCAAAAAAGGCGCCAGGCTGAAATTGATAGTGGCGTTTGCGTAAATCAATTCGCCTTCCTGAACATGCCCGCCGGCTGCGCGTTTTTTTTCAACCGGGTTCTGCTTCAGGGTCACGGAACCGGTGATCTTTTTATCAAAAAGTTTGAACAGGTTTTCAATCCAGAATTTATAATCGCCGAAAAGGCCTTTCTTCACCTTGTCATCGAGCTGTGTTTTCTGGTTTTTCAGGTAATCGACTATGTTTTCCAGGATGAATGCCATGGTCTGCCGCTCGGTCTTGCCCATATTCAGGATCTGAGTGTTGAAAATCTGTAAGAAGCTTATGATATTTTCAATCATTTGAAAGATGTCGTCGGGAAAAAAAGTTTTCCCGCCCGGCAACTGAAAATTCTTTTTCCGGGCCAGGTTTTCAGCTTTAAAGAGCCCGTCCAGGATGACAATCATATTCAAAAGTAGAAGATCGGCGTTTTCTTTATTGAATTCACGTTTTTCAAACTTGGAATCAGGGGAAAAAATCGCCAAAAATTGGCTCAGTTTTCCGAATTGGCCGAAAAGGGGTTCCATCATATTCTCCAGTATGCGTCGCCGGTGTTATTATATGAAGCCCTTCCCGGAAAGTCAATTTTAAATTGCTTTTTCACCCCAGGTTTGTTATACTTTTTATATTAATCATGGAAGAAATACTGGGCAATCGGCTAGTACAATTGGCTATTATTTTGGCCGCGATGGTCTTGATCTTGAAGATCGTCTACCAGGTCCTGAAGACCGCCAAAGTATCCGCATTCCAGAATAAATCATTCTTCGAAGCCTTTTTCTACCTGCTGGCCAAGAAAGCCTATATGGAAAGGAGCGCCAGGAGGGCCCGTCAACAGAACATGTATTTCAAAGCCGGCCAGATATATGAGGAAATCGGCGAATTCAAAAAAGCCCTGCAGGTGTATGAGGAAGGCCAGGAATACGAGTACATGGGCGCGCTGCTGGAGAAATTGAACAAGGAAAGCGAAGCCATTGAAGTTTATAAAAAAAGCGGCAATAGCGACAACCTGATCAAGCTGCTGCTCAAGCGCAAAAATGTCGAGGCCGCCGGCATCGTCCTTGAAAACAACAACCGATTTCAGGAAGCGGCCGAGCTGTACTATAATTACGAAAGGTATGAAAAAGCGGCCCAGATCTATGAAAAAAAAGGTTTTTACAAAAAAGCGGCCTATATCTACGAAAAAGGGGGCAATCTAAAAAAGGCGGCCGCCAATTTTGAAAAATGGTTCATCACTAGCTTCGATACGTCGGTCGGCTATCAGAATTCAAGGGAGCTGGAGCAAGAACTGCTCAAAGCCGTGGAACTATACACCCAGCTGAACGAATTGGAAAAAGCCTACAACCTGCTGATCAAGTACGGAAAATTCGAAAAGGCCGCCGAAGTGGCCTTGAAAATGAAAAAGCTGGGCGATGCCGCCCAAAATTACGAAAAAGCCCAGCAGCCGCTTAAGGCCGCCGAGATCTATGAGCAATTGAATCAGCCAAAGATAGCCTACCTGCTGCGCGGTGAAAGCGCCTTCGCCAAAGGCACCACCCTGGAAGCGGCCGAGTGGTTCCTGAAGGGAGAAGACTATACGCGGGCGGCTGAACTTTTCGAATGGGACAAAAAATATTCCAAGGCCGCCCACTGCTATTTCATGAACCAGAATTTCCTTGGCGCCGCCGACAATTACCTCAAGGACAACAACGAAGAGGAGGCGGCCAAGATGTTTGAAATGGGCCGCGAATGGACCATGGCGGCCAATATTTCGTTCAAATTCGGCAAATTTCAGAAAGCCGGAGAACTATATGAAAACGCCCAGGAATACTTCAAGGCCGGCAATTCCTTCATCAAGGTAGATGACGACCGCCGGGCCCTGGCTAATTTTCAGCAAGTCCCGCCCGATTCCCCGGATTTCCCGACCGCCATCACCCTCATGGCCAACATCTTTTTGAAAAACCGCAAGCCGCAATTGGTCATCGAAAAAATCGAAAAACTGCTGGGCAACCATTCGATCGACAAATCCAATATCGAATGGTTTTATGTTCTGGGCCAGGCGTACGAAAATGCGGGCAATTTCAAGAAAGCCTTTGAAATATACCAGATGATCCTGACCGAGGATTACTCCTTCAAGGACGTGCACCAAAAAATCAAGGAAGTCGAAAACCTGATCCAGAAATACAAGGAAATGGACCTGATCAACGAAGATTCCAGCGAGCGTTACCGCATCATCGAAAAGATCGGCGAAGGCGGCATGGGAGTGGTTTTCAAGGCTGAAGACACGGTCTTGAAACGCGTGGTCGCGCTGAAGATCCTAAACAAGACCCTGGTCACCGACAAGCGCAACCTGGAACGTTTTTTTTCCGAAGCCCGCTCCACCGCGTCCTTGACCCAGGCCAATATCGTCACGGTTTACGATGTCGGTCAGATCAAGGACGATTATTTCATCTCCATGGAATACATCGAAGGGGAGAACTTCATGAGCCTGATCCGCCGCAAAAAGGTCTTTTCCCCTTCGCAGCTCGTCTTCATCGCCATCAAGCTTTTCAAGGCACTCGATTATTCGCACCGCAAGGGAATCATTCACCGCGATATCAAGCCTCACAACATCATGATCACCAAGCAGAAGGAGATCAAGATCATGGATTTCGGTCTGGCGGTGATCCTGGGCGACCAGAAAAAGGGGGAAAGCGGGGTCATCACCGGCACCCCCTATTACATGTCCCCGGAGCAAATTCAGGGCATCCCGGTCGATCACCGCACCGACATTTATTCCTCCGGCACAACCCTCTTCCATATGACTACCGGCCATGTGCCCTTTAAGGGTGAAAATATTTTTTACCAGCACCTTTTCGACCCGATCCCGTCGATCAAGAAATACCGCAGCGATATTCCCGACAAATTGTGCTTCATCATTGAAAAATGCATGGAGAAGAAGCGCGAGCAAAGATTCCAGAGCGCTATCGAAATATTAAACGAGATCAAGACCATCAAAATTTAAGGAGAAAAAAATGGATTTTGCATTAGATGAAGAACTTTTAGCGTTCAAGACGGAAACCCACAAATTCGCCGAAAAGGAAATGCGTCCCAATGCCCGTGAATACGACGAAAAAAATGAATTTCCTTTCGAAATTATGAAGAAGGCTTTTGCGGCCGGTTTCCTGACCTCAGGGATCCCGACCGAATACGAAGGGGCCGGTTTTTCAGCACTGATCAACACCATCGTCTGCGAAGAACTCGCCTGGGGCTGCGCCGGCATGTATACATCGATCATGGCCAACACTCTGGCCACCACGCCCATCGTGCTGTTCGGCAGCGATGAACAGAAAAAGGAATTCCTCGTCCCCTTGACCCGGGAAATGGGCTTCGCCTGTTTCGCCTTGACCGAAAAAGAGGCCGGATCGGACAATTCGGCCATTCAGACCACTGCCGTGCACAAGGGCGATTTTTACGTGCTCAACGGCTCGAAGACGTTCATCACCAACGCCGGCGTTTCCAAAGTGGGTGTCATATTCGCTTCCACCGACAAAAACCGCGGCGCCCGCGGTTTATCGGCATTCATCGTCCCCATGGATCTGCCCGGAATTTCGGTCGGCAAGCATGAAAACAAGATGGGCCACCGGGCATCCAACACGGCCGAGATTTTCTTTGACGAAGTCAAGGTCCCGGCTAAAAACCTGTTGAAAAGAGAAGGCATGGGATTCATTATCGCCATGAAGACGCTCGATTACGCCCGGCCGGCCGTCGGCGCCGGGGGAGTCGGCGTGGCGCGCGCCGCCTTCGAAGAGGCGCTTAAATACTCTCAGACCCGCATTCAATTCGGACGCCCCATCGCCTCCTTCCAGCACAATGCCTTCAAGCTGGCCGAGATGGCCACCGCCATCGACGCGGCACGGCTGATGGTTTACCGATCCGCCTGGATGTTGGACCAGGGGATGAAGGCCTCCAAGGAGTCGGCCATGGCCAAAGTCATGGCCACCGACGTGGCCATGGAAGTCACCGTCGACGCCGTCCAGCTTTTCGGCGGTTATGGCTACATGAAAGAGTATCCGGTCGAAAAAATGATGCGCGACGCCAAGTTGTTGCAAATTTACGAAGGGACCAATGAAATTCAAAAGCACGTCATTTCACTGGAATTGCTCGGTTCGATAAAAAACATCGGCTGAGTTCATGAACCCGGCGGTTGATGTCATCGTCATCGGCGGGGGCATCATCGGCCTGGCTTCCGCTTACCACCTGAGCCGGCGCGGCCAAAAGGTCCTGGTCCTGGAAAAGAAATACCCCGGTTCCGGCTCCACCGGCCGTTGCATCGGCGGCATCCGTCAGCAATTTTCAACCCCGGGTGCAATTCGCCTGATGCAGGAAAGTGTCCGGCAATTCCGGCTGATGAAAGAGGAATTTGGTTTCCCGGTGGAATATTCCGAGGGGGGTTACCTGTTCCTGGCCCATGACCCCCAGCGCCTGGAAACATTCAAGGCCATCCTGCCCGTGCAAAAAAAACTGGGTCTGGCCGTGGAAATCCTGGACGCCGCCGCCTGCCTGAAAATCGCCCCGCAATTGAATCCCGATGGCCTCCTGGGCGGGGTATTCTCTCCAGAGGACGGCCAGGCCTATCCATTCAAGGTCATCGAAGGCTACATCCAGGAAATAAAAAGACTCCATTCGCAAGTACGCTTTTTTACCGAGGTGAGTGAAATCCTGCGCGAAAACAACGCCGTTATAGGCGTGAAAACCACGGTTGGAGAGACATTTCACGGTCGCGTCCTTTTGAACGCCGCCGGCCCTTGGGCGCAGGAGATAGGCCGCATGGCCGGCTTGGAGCTGCCCATCGCCCCGGAAGAGCACGAAGCCTTCATCACCGACCGCGTCCCCCCCCTGTTCGCGACCATGGTCGTCGATTACCGCGCCGATGGTTGTTACTTCTATCAGCGCAGCAACGGCCAGGTTATCGGCTGCTACAGCCCGGTTCCGAACAAGCCAGGCATTATAACCGAATCCTCCCTGGAATTTTTGGTGGAAATGTCCAAACGCACCGCCCGCCTGGTGCCCAAGCTGGCTACGGCCAGGGTCATCCGCCATTGGGGCGGTTGTTATTCCATGACTCCGGACGGCAGCCCGTTCATCGACAAAACCGAAATAGCTGGCTTCTACGTCGCCAACGGCATGTGCGGTCATGGATTCATGTTCTCCCCGGCCATCGGCCGCTATGTGAGCGAAATCATCCTGGACGGCCGTTACCCGTTTGACTGGTCCGAATTCCGCATGGGGCGCGATCTCTCGCGCCAGGAGCTGATGAAATAACATGGCTTTTTTTAATTTTTTCCTGCTGGCCTTGATCGTATACACGCTCCTCAAATGGATCTGGAGGGGGGGGAAATCCAAGCCGCATAAACCACCCGCCCGTCAGGGAGACCAGGAGATCGAAGAAATGAAGCAAGACCCGGTCTGCGGCACCTATGTCCCGGCCAGCCTGGCCGTCACGGCATGCCGTGATGGAGAGACCGTTTATTTCTGCTCGGGCGCCTGCCGCGACAAGTTTCTGCAACCTCCATCGAAGCGCTGACCACCGCTCCGGCCGTGCCTTGGCGGCAATCGCCGCTGTTCACGGTTTCTGCTTGTGATATCCCCGGGCGCCGAACGGCTGCAATTTATCCAGCCACAAGGCTTCGAGTATCTGCAGGTCCGCGTCATAGTTATAACCGGGATCCTCTTTCGGCGGCAGGCGGTCAAGGATCTCGAAGGCGAATTTCTCCTCGCCCAAGGCGTTGAAATCGCCTTGCAGCTCCCGGTTCATATGCATGTTGTTCCTGAGTTGGAACCGGTCGCTGTTGATCTTGCCGTCCAGGTCGGCGCTGCGGCCGATATATACTTTGCCGCTGGCTAGACTTTTTATCTGGTAGATCCCCATCGGCCGCAGCGTCTGCTTGTAGAGTTTCTTCTTGGCTTTTAAATCGTTCATGTTGCTTCCCATTGATCACACCATTGAAACGAGTGTAACGCCAGGGTATTCATTCTCCGCTCCGCGCCGGCCGCCAGCTTTTCGCCCAGCGGCTGAAGGGCTGCCCGTAAGCGGTAGCGAAAGCGGTTTCGAGATCGCTGCCGTCGCTCAGCTTGCCCAGCAACAGGTGCAGGCGCGCCATGCCGTGCTCCTCCAGCAGGTCGGACACCGCCTGCAGGCTCTCCATGTAAGCCGCGTAGGCGGCGCGCGGCTCAGCCGGGAAACCGTTGACCAGCAGCGGCAGGGGGATCATCTGCCCGGCGCTGACCGGCCTATCGCCGCAAAGATATTGAGCCAGTCCCTCCTGCAGCCACAATGGGCATCCGGGCGCCAGTTGGTAAAGCAGGGCGTGGGTGTACTCGTGGTAGAGCACCCGGCGCAATTCCCGCTCGTGGTCCGCCGAACCCTGTACCGGCAAGCGGATCTTACCATCGATTTTGCCGAACTCGCCGCCAGCCCACATCGGGGCGCGGGTGACATCGGAAAAATCCTTGGCCGTATAGAGGATGACACTCATCGGCTGATCGGGAAAATAATCCAGTTCCTTGCCGATATCGGCATAGGCGTCCTTGAGAATGTCCAGCACCGAGCGCTTGATATCATCGTGTTCGTAGCCGTCGAACAGCACGACAAAGTTCGCGGTACGGGCGTCGTCATAATGGCGCTGCACGCGAATCTCCTTCTCCAACTTCACTTGCAGGTCGAGCAGCTCGTTGTCCGCCAGCATGGCCAGGGCGGCCTGGACCTGCTCCAACGCCGCTTTTAGTTCGTTCTGACGGTATAGGGCATAGGCCAGCAGCTTGCGCACGGCAAAATCGCCCGGCTGCGCGCTGACCGCCGCTTGCAGTTCGCCGACCGCTTCGTCCCAGCGGCCCATCCGGGCCAGGCAGAAACCAGCGCGGCCGCGGCTGAACGGGTTGGTTCGGGCCAAACGATTGTAAGCCGCCAGCGCCTCGGGATATTTCCCGGCCAGGAGGAACCCCTCGGCGGCGTGCCAGTCCGCATTCGCCTCATCCCCGGTGCGGGTCGCATTCGGAAGCGGGAGTTCCAGTTCGGTCGCAGCCCCTATTTCTTCGTTCGCCATGGAAGACAGCGGAGCCTCCGGCCGGGAAACATGCGTCTGAGGACGCGACGGCAGCAGTGCCGCCGGGACCGCTGCACTTTTTTTCGTGCCTGGCCGCAGCAGCCAGAACACCACGACGGAGGCCGCCAGTGTCAGCCCCAGAAGCGCCAGCGCCCAGCGCCGGCTCCGTCTATGCCCGTAGCTTGAATTTTCCCATGCCCGGCCCATTGTTTCTCTCAATACCCGCCTTCCAGCTGGGCGGAAAACTTCAGCCATTCAATCTTCGGGCAGCCATTTCCCCCCGGCTCCAGTTTGAAAGCCTCGATGAACAAGGTACCCCGGCCGAAACAACGGACCTTTTCGACATCTTCGGCGGTTATTGATCGGCCTGCTTTTTCTCCATCTATGCCTTCGCCCACTTCGGGCGCAAAAATGAACTCGCGGGGATTTGCGGGCCCTGTTTCGGCTTGATAGGGCCGGGAAGAACAATCCCCGGGCTTGCCGGTCAAATGCCAACCTTCAATCTCCCGGGGATTCGGGGCAGAATGCAAAGGCGGCGTCAAGCGCGACAGGTTTTCAGTCCGGCCGAATTCCCTGACAACGATTTCCCACCCGCTCAAGGTTGGTTCGAGGATGAACTCAAAACGGGAGCCGAAGGGCCGGCAGAACCTATCCCCGGCCGCAATCTGCCCAGAAATTTTTTCGCCGAAAGCCGGATACAAGAGCCGGGCCTTAAATTCCGGCCAGGGCATCCAGTTGATCTGGTTTTGCAAACCGTCGATGCTGCCCTTGACGATGCCGTTCTCTACCCCTAACCAGAATTCCCCGCAATGGGACAAGGCCAAACCGGTACCCGGTTTTGCTCCCGGCCCGTTCAATGCCAATACCCACTCGCTGCCGGGTGGAAAGCCGTCCAGCATTGGCCGGCAATGCATCCCGTCGCCCATCTGAACGACCAGCCCCGAGTCCAGAAGTCCGCCGGCCAGAGTCTCCAACACCAGAACGTCCATGGTCGAAGTCGCTCCGGGATGAAGGCGAAGGATCCTGGCCCGGACCACTAGCGGGGCCTCTCTGGCCACTGTCAAGAAAGGCCCCCGCCAGGCGCAGGAACAGGCTCCGCCGCGAGTTGGGGCAGCCAGCAAACCGAGTCCGAAAACCAGGCACAGCGCCAATGTCCTTCTCATCTCCGGGACCTCCCTGGCTATTTGCCAGGCGAAACGCTTTGTTGTTTCAAATCCGCCGGACAAAAGAGCTGATTGGATAAATCGCAGTTTGGGCGGGCAAAGTCAAGAGGTCACGTGTTGGGTCGGCTTTTCCTGGAGGAATTCCCCCACTTATCCAGATGGTTCTCGGGTGCTGCCGCTCAGCGGGTAGTGAACTTTTTCAGGATTTCCAGCAGATAGTCGCCGCTGGGGCGGTCCATGGTATTCTGGCTCAGGTATTTGAAAAGTACCTTCCCATGGCGGTCGAGAAGGTAGACGGCCGGGATGTTCTGCTCGACCTTGCTGTTGTCCCAGGCCAGGGTGAACAGGTCCAGGCCGCGCGAAACCGTGCGTTCGCCGTCGATCAGAATCGGGAAAGGAGTGGGGATATTTTCCTTCTGGATGACGAATTTTTTCGGGAAAGCGCTCCGGCTGGTTTCCATCCAGCGCTTAGCGCCTTCATTCATCTGCGCGGGATTAGCCGGATTTTTCCACTTCTCAATCACGGCCATTTGTTCGGGAAAGATGGCTACCCAGTGCTCGACCGTAGCGCGGTCATAGGGCAGAACGAACAAGATTTCGAGGTTGTATTTTTTCCGGAGCTGCAGCCGCCGCTCCAGTTCGGCAAGTTCGGCGTATTGATAATGGCAGATCTGGCACCAATGGTCGCCGACGCGGCCGCGGGGAAAGATGACCAGCACATTTTTTCCTGCTAAACCGGCCATGGAAACGTCCTGGCCCTGGACGCTGGGCAAAGAGAAGTTCGTCATTTTCTGGCCGAGCGCGGCCGGCTCGATGCCGGCGGGGGCGGAAGCGAGGGGCTCCTGCAGGATGTTGATCGGTCGCCACTCGCCGTTCTGCTTCCCCAGGTGCAAGTAAAGAACCGCATTGCCCATCATGACCTTCGCCGCGGCAATGTCCTCGTAGATATCCTGGACGGTGATCCTGAAATCGGGGATGGTTCCCATGGCGGCGGCGCGGGTGCGGTCGATGAAGTAGTCGGCATTTCGCTCCAGCAGCATTGATTTTCCTGGTTCGCGTGTTTCGGCAAGGCTATGGAGCACCAGTGCCGGGTGAAGGATTTTTTCAACGCGTTCGTAATTGCCTTTGCGCATGGCCTCGCGGAATTCCTCCAGCTGCATGCGGATCGTCTCCTTTTCGCCTTCCTTGTTCACCATTTCCTTTTCAACCGGCAACCGCCACAGCACGTTGACGATGCGCCACTCGCCGTTCTGCTTGGCCAGATGCAGGTAATCCTTGAACTTGGCGGTGAAAATGCGCGCCGAAGCCGTTTGCCCGCTGATATCCAGCAGCTGATAATCGATCTGCCGCTGCTCGGCCGGCAGCTTGCCCCAGCCCGCCCGCGCAGCTTCGATCAGTGTTTCGCTGTTCATCTGTTGCAGGTACGAGGCGCCGCTGCGCAGCGAAAAAATGAGACCGCGCTTGGTCAGGCTCGGGCTGAGCGCCCGTTCCATGCGCGCCGCGTCGCCTTCGTAATACCCTTCAATATAATCGAGTGCCGCGCGATTGATCGCGGCCTGGTCGTCATTCGTTGTTTTCGCGCCCTGTCCGGCCAAGAAAGAGAGGGTGAGCAGGAGAATTAAAAGGAAAAAAACGAATTTTTTCATGTTCGCCTCCACTGGTTGGAAGCATATAAAATGCCAAATCAATTTTTCCGGAAATAGCAATGCTTATCAGTATTTTTCATGAAATAGCATAAGCAACACTTATCTACCACTGCCCGTTTTCGGACATGCCCTGTTCCGAAACCGGACAGTTCCCCATCCGTATAAGCCGTTGCAGGAGGTCCCATGGCGGTCGGACTGATGGCGGAATCGAACTGGCTCATCGTTTTGCTCAAGGTGGCAGCGGCCCTGCTGGGTCTCTCCCTTTTTGCCTTCGGGCACCGTTTGCCGCGTTTCAGCGGCGGCCTGTTTTGGCTGCTGGCAGCGTTGGGCCTGGTTATGTCGCGGTTGGCCAAGGCAAACTACCTTCTGGCTACCCTGGCGGCCATCCTCCTTTTTTACGCGTTGCTTTGGTTGCAGAACCGGCTGCCCCGCCTGACCATGGCCCTGGCCTGCTTGCTGCCATTGCCCCTTTTATGGTTCACCTATATCTATTTTTCAGGCAGCTTCAACTTCCGGCCGATGGTAGCCCTCTTGGGAGCACTCCTGGGCGCCGTTGCCGGCGCCCTGTGGCCGCGGGCGATGCTGGCGCTGCTGGCTCCATTCCTGGGCATCGCGCTGCTCGCCTGGGCATCGCCGTTGGCTCTCAGCTTCCCCTTGCTGGCCGTTCCCATTCTGCCAGCCTGCGCATACCAGTTTTTCGACCTGTACCGCCGGCGCAAGCGCGGGCAATTCGCCTCGCCGTCCCGGCGCTCGGCCAGCGAAATCCGGTGCGATTGGCAAAAATGGGCCGCGGCCCTGGCCGGGCTGTGGCTGCTTTTGGCTCTGTTTGCCCCATCCGCCTCGGCCCCCGATGCGGTCCACAACCGGCGTCTGGCGCAACTGACGGCAGCCACGATCGAATTCTCCTCATCACGCAATTTCTACCTTACCGGACGGGCCTGGCCGCTGGCCCTGCTGGCTCCGCGCCCTTCGATCTTCAATCGCCTTGCCGTTTTGCTGTCCGGCCGCGCCCAGGAACGCGCCATCGACGCGCGGCGCATGGTGAAAGATGGGGACGAAATCGCCCTTATGCGCCGCGCCGGCCAGGTCACCGCCCTGGCCATGGCCCGGGTGCCGGCGCTGATACGACCCGGGGTCAACGAACAAGCAATCCAGGAAGTGATCCTGGACGCTTTCTGCCGTTACGGAGCCCCCGTTCCCTCTTTCAAACCGATCGTCGGCTCGGGCGCGAATGCCACCCTGCCCCACCACGACCGCAACGACGCGGTTCTGCAAAAGGGCTTTGTGGTGGTCGACATCGGCTGCATGGTTGGCGGCTACGCCGCCGACATGACCCGCACCTTCCCGGTGGGAGGGACCTGCACGCCGGCGCAGCAGAAGCTTCTGGACGTGGTGGCCGCCGCCAAAGGGGCAGCCGAACGGATCCTGAAGCCGGGGGTTACCATGCGCCAACTCGATGATGCCGCTCGGCAGGTGATCGCGCGGGCGGGCTTCGGCAGGTACTTCATCCACGCGGTCGGCCACGGCGTCGGCATCGACGTCCACGACCCCACACCCAAGGTGCTGGCGGAAAACATGGTGATCACCCTGGAGCCGGGCATCTATATCCCGCATGGGGCCGAGGTCGAAACCGCTTTCTGGGACCTGGGAGTGCGCATTGAGGACACCTACCGGGTGACCACCAACGGCTACGAGATCCTGACGCTGTCTCCGCCCCCGGCTGCCAAATAGGGCAAGACCCGAACAAGTTTTTCCTGATATTAACAGCATATGACCGGAATCGGGAAAAGCCCACCGCAGCGGGCCCTTCCGCGAATTGATTAGAACATGAATTTTATTTCCGTATATGCAGAAATTCCAGGCGTCCCGTATCCCAAAACCTCTTCATATTTTACGTTCCCGAGGTTTTTCACGCCGGCACTTATCCGCACGTGACTGGAAAGATCATAGGTCGTCGCCAAATTCAAGAGCACATAACCGGCCAAGGTCACGCGCGCATAGGGCCAGATGGAGAAGTCAATGTCGGCGCGCTTGCCTACAAAGTCGATTTCCAGGCTGGCATTGCCTTTTTTACTGAAACGGTAATCTGCGCTGAATCCAAGTTTGTGCCTGGCACGGCGCAACAAACCCAGACCCGTTGTCTCGTCCTCCGTAGCGGTATATGTGTAATTGGCCTGCAGGATCAGGACGGCAAGCGGTTGGGCGCAAGTGATCATTTCGATCCCGCGTGTTTTCGCCGCGCCGACATTCATATATTTCCAAGTGGCAGTGTCGAAATCGATCATCTGATCGAATTCATTGTTGAAATAAGTGGCCCCTAGAGTTAGCTTGTTGTTCCAGAGAGACTGTTCAATGCCGATATCCCAACCCAGATTCGCCTCCGGCTTCAGAGTTTCGTCCCCGTAAAGGGAATAGAGCTGATATAGCGAGGGAGACTTAAATCCGGTTCCATAGGTTCCTTTGATCCTTGTTCCGGTTTTTTGAATCAAATAGGTGGATGCGATGCGATAGGTGATTTTCGTTCCAAAACGGCTGTGATCGTCCAGCCGGGCGCCCAGCGTGGCAAACCAATTGCCGCTCAAACAAACATGATCCTGGACATACCAGGCGGTTGTGCGGGTGTTTTTTTGCGCGAATTCGCTTGCATAAGGGCCCCAGGCGCTCTCCGAATAGTATTCGGATCTGCCTTTCTCCTGCTCCAGTTCCATGCCCATGGTCAGCGTATTCGCTTCTTGAAAGCGGAAATTGTGCTGCCAATCAAATTTGAGTATCTGTCCGTTGTAGGAACTACGGTCCAGATCGGCGGGATGGGCGGTATCGGTATCATTCCGATAGTGCCGTTCCTGACGGCTCAACGAAAATCCGATCGCCTGCTCCCAGAAACCATTGAATAGGGAAACACGCGCCTGGGTCTTTGAAAAAAGCTGCTCTACATCCGCCCGATTGTTCGGATCATCGCCGCCGGCGCCGCCGGCATTGTCGAGGTCGGCTTGACTGTCAACATAACGCATGATGAAATCGAAATGGATTTGTTCGGCCGGCGTGATGCCCAATTTCCCGGAAATGGTTGTGTTTTCATAGCCATCCCTCTCCAAGTTACCGTCATTTGCACTGGCCGCGGATATTCCTTTCGTGTCCAGGCGGGAGGCACTCAGCGTATAATCCGCCCAGCTATTGCCACCGCTCAAACCGCCATTCCCGCTGAACGAGTCAAAAGACCCGTATTCGCCGCTGAGAAAACCAACGGTTTTACCTTTGCCGGTTTTGCTGATGATATTGATGACTCCACTCATGGCATCGGAACCGTACAGAGTGCTTTGCGGCCCGCGAATGATCTCGATGCGCTCTATATTAGCCGTGTGCAGTTGCGCGAAATCAAATGAGCGTCCGGGTGTGGAAGGATCATTCATCTCCACCCCGTCCATGAGGATCAGGGCGTCTTCGGATTTTGCCCCTCGAATAAATACCGACGCCTGGCCGCCCGGACCGCCGGTCTGAACAACATCCAGGCCGGGGACCGTTCGCAACGCATCCAAAACCGTTAACTTCTGCATTGCCTCGAGTTGCCGGGCCGTGATTATGGTGATGGAACTTCCCACTTCTTCCCGTGCAGTTTCCGTTCTGTTGGCGGAAACGAAGATATGATATTCAAGTTTGGGTTGCCCGGATGGCTCCGTCTCCCCCGAGCTATCGGAATTCTGGGCGATGATCATCGCCGGACAAAAGACCAGGAAAACCAAACCAAGCATTGCTAAAAAATCTTTTTTCATTTTTTCTCCTCTCTTCCCGCGAAGGGTAAGGGTTCATTTCCTGCTCCGAATCCGGTCTCCTGGCTTTCGTTCATTCTACTCGCCGCGCCTTCCCATCCAAGCGGACAGTGGCAGCCATGCGGCTTTCGTCCCGATTACAGTCGCGGGGCGGCGGGAGCGTTTCACTCCCTTCCCTCGATCCGGAGAAACATTTCACGCTATTTTCTACTCTCGGTTCAGTCCAATTGTGCAGCACCTCCTTGCGCCGATTCGGCCTTTGGAGAAGCGGATCAGGCCACCGGTAAAGGGATGCCGTTTTTCATCCTGGGTTCGATCGCCCCTGCGCCACTGCCGCGAGACGCATGGAGATCGTGATTCTGCGAGCAGGTCTTCCGGCTTCCGATTCAACCTACTTGCCGCGCCTTCCCATCCTTTCGGACAGTGGCATTGTGGCGGCTTTCGTCCTCGGTTACGGCGGCGGGTCCGCGACGGTTTTTCACCGTCTTCCCTGTTAGGCCCCGGGGGCACTCACGAATAATCCATACAACAAACAGACGCCAAAGTCAAGAAGCCAAAACTCGAGCAGGATCTCATGAACTTGTTCCTACAGGTTACCCTGGTAGTAAATCCGTGAATATGAAACCAGAGCGCGCTACCGTTTCCCCTATCGCTATATTCACCGGTTTTTTGAACATGGGTCCGGCAAAAGCAAAACTATGAAACTCGCCATTTTCACCGCAGGGATCCACATTGGCAGGAATTCGTTCCAGAAACGATTCTCCATATTCCTGCCCGGCAAAATCCGTAGACAGATGTTTCGGGTCAACACAGGTGATTATGGCGCGAAGGCCGCCGCTCACCATTTCTACGGATAGTTTTTTTGTCGGCATTCCCCAAAGCGGAAATATCGGGGTGATTCCAGTATCCGCCAAATTAGCCTCTCTGTACCCACGTACGTCCTCCAGGAAGATATCGCCAAAAGCAAAGCACTCAATACCCCGTTGTTTCGCTTGCTCGACAAAGTTTTTCATGATGGTTCCATACACGTTATCGCCACATGGGTGCGGAATTGGGATAAGCTGAATAGGGAGATCTATGTTTTGCGCTTGCTGCTTTATTAACTCGATTCTGACGGCATGCATGACAACACGTTCAAACTCCTGATTGATCGTACAGAAAAGACCCACGACTTCTACATCAGGTTTCCGGCGCAGAACATGCAACGCCCAGGCACTGTCTTTGCCGCTGCTCCATGATAATAATATCCTCTTTTTCAATTCATTTCCTGGCACCCGACATTCTTTATTATGTTTATTCTATTTTATTAAAACGGATATGAATCCCTTCCTCGATAGTCTACCATGAAACCGAATCTATGCTGGGGAAACTCGTCAGAATCTTCAGAACGGTATTCCAATTGCGGGTGGTGATATTTGAACCAAACTCCCTTTCGATAATGGCCATCGCTTCCGGCGTCCCCAGTCCTTTCCCCAAATCGACGACGGAGAACACCTCCGTGGCGGTCGCACGCAGAATGCGCAATTCCTTGCGCGGCGTGGCGTACGGGGTTTTGAGCGCGGGCGTTTTGGCTTTATCCGAAAGAAACGTCACGTAGAGTTGGAGACCCGAAGAAACTTCTATCTCCTTGAATGGCACCGATAATCGGAGCGATTCAAGATCTTCTAGTTTGCGCAGCAAAACGCCGATGTCTCTTTTGAATGCCTGCTTCAATCCTGAAGCGATTTCAACGCGTAGCGCTTTTTCATCATTTTGCCGGGACGCGAAAACCACGTTGCCGCTGGCCAGCACCGTTCGCACGTCGGAAAACCTCATCTTTTCGAATGCCACCTTGAGATCGGCCATCTTGATAACGGCGTGCCCGCCGACGTTGATCCCTCTCAGAAAAGCGACGTAGTGGAAGTTATCTTTTTCTCTTGCTTGCCGCATGGGTTTCATAATGCGTAATTTCTGGCCTCACAACTTTATTGATTTGTGCAGAAGTTTTCAGCGCCACGGCTGACGGATGATGGTTTTCCACTTGGCCGGGTCGGCTTTGCGGATGTCGGAGAGATATATTTCGTGATGCTTGCCTCCATGCCTTCTATATCACATTTATCCCCATATCATTTTAATTGAATTGGTGCCTCTGAAAATAGGCGATATGGCTATGAAAAAAAGAAGAATACCCTGATTCCTTTCAAAATAAAATACATTATTCCCCATTGTAATTTCCGTACCGTAGATTTATGAATGGTTTAACCTGGAAATTAACTTTTAAAATAGATTGTAGCTTCAGGCTTGAGCGGAGGCGTAATGCTTGAATTCAAAAAAAGCATTCTACTGGTAGAAGACGAGGCCATCATTGCCATGATGACGGCGAAGGCCTTGGAACATGAATACGATGTCATGACCGTTTTTAAGGGCGAGGAGGCCGTCGAGTCGGTCAACAGCGGAAAAAGAGTCGACTTGATCCTCATGGATATCAATCTGGGAGAGGGCATGGACGGCACCGAAGCCGCGGAAATTATTTTAAGGGACCGCCACCTCCCGGTGGTGTTTCTTTCCTCCCATACCGAAAAAGAGGTCATCGCCAAAACCGAAAAGATCACCTCGTACGGTTATGTGGTCAAGGACACGAGCTATACGGTCTTGCATGCTTCGATCAAAATGGCTTTCAAGTTGTATGAGGCCCGGAGGACCATCAGCGAAAACGAAAAAAAATATCGAATTTTGAATGAAAGACTCCAGTTGGCGGTCTATTCGGCGAACATCGGGATATGGGATCTCGATGTGCTGCATAACAAGCTGATCTGGGATGAGCGGATGTGTCAACTCTACGGGATGCAAATGGAAGATTTTTCGGGCGACTTCGAATCATGGGGCAAATGCTTTTATCCCGAGGATGCCGATCATTTCTATTCGGAAGTGCAATTGGCATTGCACGGAAAAAAGGAATTCGATACGGAATTTCGCATCGTTTGGCCTGATGGAACCATCAGGAACATCAAGGCGTTCGCCCGGGTGTTAAAAGACGAGCAGGGCAAGCCGGCGCGCATGACCGGCATCAATTATGACATCACTGAAAAAAAACAAGCCGAAGAAAATTTGCGCGAACGCGAGCAACAGTACCGGGAAATTTTCAATAGTACCACCAACGGCATTTTTTTACTCGAAATGACCCAAGACAGGCATTTTAAAGTAATCCGCTTCAACGCCGCCGAAGAGAAAATGGTGGGCTTATCCAACAGTGAGGCGGAAGGAAAACTCATCGATGATATTGTATCGCCAAAGACCGCGGCCGCCTTGAACGAGAATTACCGGCGCTGCGTCGAAAGGAGAGAAAACGTAACCTATGAGGAAAAGCTGGATTTACCGGCCGGATGCAGATTTTTCCGCACTACCCTGACTCCGATAATAGATAAAAACGGTCTGATTCAAAGGATATCCGGCATTGCCGAAGACATCACTGAACGCAAGTCAGCCGAAAAAAGAGCGAAAAGCCATTAGGGAGACGGGACTTCATTTGTGACTTTGGGAAAAGAATAATATTGTGATATGTCGTCGTTAACTTTCAAACTGGATATTTTTTTCACCTTTTACTCTCTTGGTAGCGCAACGGTTGGCGGATGACGGTCTTCCATTTGGCCGGGTCGGCCTTGCGGATGTCGGAGAGGTATATTTCGTGATGCTTGCCAAAACGCTTGCCGACCTTATCGATAAATGCATGAACCTTCGTGATAGTCGGCCCTTCGGCGGAGAAGGGGCCAATGTGGAGAATTTGTGCGCACTTGCCTTCGTTGAAAGGTTCAAAACGCAATTTTGCGAGCGCGGGAAGGTCCTTTTTTTTCTTCACCTCGGCGATGGTGTCGCAGACCAGCGCCGTTGATACGAACTCGGGCTGCATGATCATCATCGTCCATTTCCAGTCGGACTTGTCGTCAACCGAAAATTTCGCCATGTCGTCGGCCCACCATAGCCCCTCAAGCGGCAGCACGCCATAATCGATAGCCAGCGTTTTCTTAACCTTGAACTTGATGGCGTAGGAGACGGAAAACAGCGCCTCGACCGCCTCCTGGTAGGGCTTCGACGCGTTCGGGTCGCCCGCGCCGTCGATCATCAGGAAGTTCATGGCCGGCACCTCGACCAGGGCCACCTCTTTGACTGATGGCTGGTACAGGTGCTTGAGATCCTTTTTGAAATCGATCTTTTTCATGGGTCGATCACCTCCTAGCCGCGTTGCAGCAGAAGCACATTTATCATTATGCCGGCCGGAAACGAATGTCAAGCCGAATTGGCCGAATCCGCTTTTTACCGACAAGAAAATTCGGATAATGAAGATTTGAAGTAAGGGCGGGGGCCCCATTCTGGGACAGACAAACCGTATCCACCAAAGTCGGTGGATGGTTTGTGCTGCAAGCCCCGCCCTTACAAAAGAAACTAGTACGTCTTCAGCTCCCCGATGGCGCTTTCGACCGCGTGCAGGATGTCGCGCTTCTTGACCGTCTCCATCATGGCGTTGTGGTCGGGGTAGAGGGGCCGGTCCTCGTCGAGGTGCTTAACCACCTTGCGCACCGCCGCCTTGGCGGCCAGGGTGCCCTTGCCCGGAGTGTAGTCGCGGAAATCAAGGGCCTGAGCGGCGGCAATGAACTCGATGCCCAGCACGCCATAGGCGTTGTCAATGATTTGTCTGGTTTTCAGGGCCGTGTTCATGCCCATGGAAACGAAGTCCTCCTGGTCGGCGGCGGCCGGGATCGACTGGATGGAAGCCGGCATGGACAGGATGCGCTGCTCGACGATCAGCATGTCGGCCGTGTACTGGCTGAGCATGTGGCCCGAGTACATGCCCGCGCCCTTGGTCAGGAAGGCCGGCAGGCCGACGCTCAGGGCCGGGTTGAGCAGGCGGTTCAGGCGCCGCTCGGAAATGACGCAGGCCATGGTCACGCAGGCGCCGAGCATGTCCAACGGCACCGAGATCGGCGAACCCTGGAAATTGGCGCCGGTGAGCACCACTTTGTCGTCGGCCAGGAAGATGGGATTGTCGGCCACGCCGTTGAGCTCGATCTCGAGCTGGCTGCGCGTCCAGCGCAGCTGGTCGCGGAAGGCGCCCAGGACCTGCGGCGTGGAACGCATGCTGTAGGCGTCCTGGACCTTGACTTTTACCTTCCCCAGCAGGTCGGATCCTTCAATGATATGCTTGATATTTTCGGCCGAGGTGACCGCGCCCTGGAAACCGCGCAGCTTGTGCAACCGGGCATCGTAGGGTTTCATGTTGGCCATCAACGCTTCCAGGGTCATGGCCGCGGCGATCTCGGCCTGCTTCAGCAGCCGTTCGCTCTCGTAAATTTGCAGGCAGGCCATGCCGGTGATCAGGTTGCTGCCGTTGATGGCCGCCAGACCGTCGCGGGCCTTGAGACCCGGGACGGGGATGCCGGCTTTCTTCATGGCCGCGGCACCGGGCATCCGTTCGCCCCCGTAAAAGGCCTCGCCCTCGCCCATGAGCAACAGCGCGATCTGGCTCATGGGGGCCAGGTCGCCGCAGGCGCCGACGCTGCCCTTGTTGCAGACTACCGGCGTTACCCCCTTGTTCAGCATGGCCACATAGGTCTGGGTGATATCGGGACGGCAGCCGGAATAGCCGTTGGCGTGGACGTTGATGCGGCTCAACATCGCCGCCCGCACCTCGGGGATGGGCACCGGCGTGCCGATGCCGGCCGCATGGTTGTAGATCAGGTATTTCTGGAACTGCCCGACCTGATCGTCGGTCAGCACCACCTCGGAAAATTCGCCAATGCCGGTATTGACGCCGTACATGATCTCGCGGGCCTCGATGCGCTTCTCGATGAAGGCGCGGCATTTCTTGATCCTTTCCACGGCATCGGGGTGGAGTTCGACCTTTTCCAGGCCGTAGGCCACCTTATACACATCTTCGATTTTCAGGTTCTTTCCGGTTACGACAATAGCCATTTATCCTCCTCAAAATTTTGCGATGAATTTTTCTGGAAGGGTTATTGTATAAAATTTAAAGGATTTATTCAACCCAAAGCAATCTGCAGGAGTCGGCAAGAAGGGGGGAATCCGCCTTGACAGAAATGGTATAATGGAGCTTGGAATCCGCGAGGAGAAAACCATGGACAAGGAAAAAGAGGAAAAATTCGAGTTTCAGTCCGAAGTCAAGCAATTGCTCGACATCCTGGTCTATTCGCTCTACAAGAACAAAGACGTTTTTTTGCGCGAGCTGATATCGAACGCGTCCGACGCGCTGAACAAGGTGCAATTCGAGATCCTGACCGCCGGCGACAGCGAAGAGAAGGACCAGGAGCTTAAAATCACCATTGCCATCGACAAGCCACACAACAAAATATCGGTCGAAGACAACGGCATCGGCATGAGCAAGGACGAGCTGATCGGAAATATCGGAACCATTGCCCATTCCGGCACCCTCGACTACCTGAAAAAAATCGCCGCGACGCCGGCCAAGAGCCAGGTGGACCTGATCGGCAAGTTCGGCGTCGGCTTTTACTCCAGCTTCATGGTGGCCAAGGAGATCCACATCACCAGCAAAGCCTGGGCGAAGGACAGCCCGGCCTGGCTGTGGAAATCCAAGGGGGAAAGCAGCTACACCATCGAGGCCAGCGACAAGAAAACCCGGGGCACGCGCATCGAACTGTTCCTGAAAAAAGAAGAAAAGGAATTCCTGGAAGCGTACAAGCTGAAAAGCATCATCCTGAAGCATTCCAAGTTCGTCCCCTTCGCCATTTATCTCGACGGGGAAAAAATCGCCAGAAAGGAGGCCATCTGGACCCAGCCCAAGTCCAAGCTTGAGGAAAAAGACTATTTCGAGTTCTACAAATTCCTCGAGAACACCCAGGAGGATCCCGAAACTTACCTGCATTTGTCTTCGGACGCCCCGGTGCAGTTTACCGCCCTCCTGTTCGTTCCCAAGACCTCGTTCGAACTGCT
>Ga0315293_10000996_pt1 | contig 27196 bp, 20 predicted proteins | sample YL17G13_20_MG_FD_203071 | JGI IMG/M metagenome (GOLD analysis project Ga0315293, IMG submission 203071) | Sediment microbial communities from Yellowstone Lake, YNP, Wyoming, USA - YL17G13_20 | ecosystem: Environmental > Aquatic > Freshwater > Lake > Sediment | place: USA: Wyoming | collected...
AAAGCTTCTAATTGGTCGATAATTTTGGTATCCATAGTTTTGCTCTCCATTATAGGTTATCTTTCAAAATCACTTTATTTTCCTATATGGAGAGCAATTTTTATACCTACAAACGTGAAGCACACCCTATTTACAAGCCCGAAGGATTATTCGCTTGATTATACATATCAGCGGGTAGTAAAATCCTATGGACTTATGTTTTCGCCGGAAGACCAGATAGAATACGCCATTTAAGGAGTAATTATAATGCAAACCAGCAAGACCTGTAACAAATCAACTTGTCCTTTGATGTTCACCCCGTTGGAAAAGAAAGCCGTTTTTCAAACGGGGTTAAGTCGCCGCGGCTTTTTGGCCTCAGCAGGAGCATTCGGCGTAGCTGCAAAAATCGGTCTGTTTGATTTTGCGACGTCGCTATTTGCCGCGGAGGCGCCGTCTGCAAAAAAGGCGGTTGTCCTCGCGGCGTTTTTGCGTCCGAACGTTGACGGATACTGGATGGGCTGGCCCGGCGCCGCCTATGATATAAAGGCCCGCCAGGCACAGTACACCAAAATCCTCACCGAGGCCGCCAATAAATTTGGAATCCAGCTTGAGGTCAAATCTGAGCCGCTCGACACCGATGCCGCTGTCGGTGGTTTCCTCGAACAGCTCAAGGCTCAGCCGCCGGATGGTCTTATGCTGGTCAGTATGAGTCTAAATCAGTCCTGGCCTCTCCTCGACAATATTGCCAAAAATCGCGGCAAAATCCCGATGATAGTCTTTAGCCCGATGGGCACTTCCTTTACCGGACACCTGCAGGGCACCCGAAATATCGACGGCGTCTATGTCGCCGCAACGCAGGATGTCGATTGGCTTACCTTCGGGATGCGAATGTTCAACACCATCGCGGAGATGAAAAATACCCGCCTGTGCATCGTTGCGGGCGATAAGGATGAGGACCGCAAGCTTGACGTCATCGGCACGACGCTCCACTATATCCCGCGTAACCGTTTCCCGGAGGAATTCGGAAAGGTTGAGGAGACCGACCAGGTGCGGGCCATCGCCGATTTTTATTCGAAAAGCGCCAGGAAGATTGTCGAGCCGAAAAAGGAAGACATCCTCAACGCCGCGAAAAACTATGTCGTTGCCAAGCGTATTATGGAGGCGGAAAACTGCCAGGGCATCTCGGTGGATTGTCTGCCTTTGGTGGAGAGCCGGCTGATTCCATGCCCGCCGTGTATCGCGTGGCTGCGGCTTAATGACGAAGGGTCGGTCGGCGCCTGTGAGGCCGACTGGAACTCCGCCATTTCTATGAGGCTGACCAGTCTGCTGTTCGAGCGGCCCGGCTTTATGCAGGACCCCGCGCCCAACACCGTAAATAATACCCTGATGGGCGCGCACTGCTCCTGCCCGACAAAGCTCGACGGCTTCAATAAGCCCGCTGAGCCTCTTATCTTGCGAAGCCACTCCGAGTCCAACACCGGCGTTGCGCCGCAGGTTTTGTGGCGAATCGGCCAGAAGGCTACGATTATGAAATTTGAAGGCCCGGGCACCATAATTCTTGGCACAGGCAAAGTGGTTGGCAATATCGAAACGCCTCCATCAGGCGGCTGCCGAACCTCAGTTGAGCTTGAGCTGGACGATATGGCTGACTCGCGCGATACGAAGGGCTTCCATCAACTATTTATTTACGGCAACTTGGAGCCGGGCTTTAAGGCCTATTGCCAACTGGCAGGTATCAAGGTCGTGCACATATAAAGGCAGGGCGCAAGGCAGGAAGTTCATAGCTCGTTGTTCCGGATGTGCCGGCTGATTTTTGTGAAAGGCCGATTCTGGTTTTTATAGAGACCACGGTGCTCGCGCAGCTCGCATGAGCATACGGTTGGCGTCCGCATCGTCAACAAATCGTTCCTTTTGCGGGTCCCATTTTAGCTTTCGGCGAAGGAGCATCGCTATATTGCCCAAGTGACACAAGGTAGATGTGCGGTGTCCGGTCTCTGCGTTTGCAATCGGCTCTTTCCGGCTCCTGATGCAATCGAGGAAGTTTTGCTTGTGGTCCCGGCTTCTGTAAAGCTGGATTTCATCAGGGCCGATTGTCTCTTTTTTTAGCGTGTCTGGTTTGGTTTCCAATTTTCCCCGGTCAACATATACCGAGCCGTTTGCGCCCTCGAATTTGGTGCCTGACCCGCCGGTTTCGCAGATTACCTTCGTGCCATTTGTGTATGTGGCCTCAAAATAGACCTTTGTAGCGGTGGTGAACAAGCCCGATGTTGGGAATTCACCCTTGCCTTCAATCTCAACCGGGCCGGATTCGTCCATTCCTAATCCCCACTGTGCAATATCCAAATGATGTGCGCCCCAGTTGGTTACCTGTCCGCCTGAATAATCCAAAATGAAACGGAATTCGTAGTGACATCGTTGTTTGTTGTAAGGCGCCCAGGGTGCAGGTCCCAGCCAGAGGTCGTAGTCGAAACCTTCCGGCACCGGCTCCGGCGTCCAGGTCGGCTCACAGGTTCTGTTATTGCCGGGGATGCCGATGCGGACGGTATGCACTTTGCCGATTCTGCCGTTGCGGACCAGCTCGCAGGCGAAACGAAAGTTGTCGGTTGAGCGCTGCTGAGTGCCGGTCTGAAGGATGCGGCCGTAGCGTTTTACTTCTCCAACGAGGGCTCGTCCCTCGGTTATCGTAAGGGTCAGCGGCTTTTCGCAGAACACATCCTTTCCGGCTCGGACTGCTGCAATCGAAATCGGCACGTGCCAGTGGTCGGGCGTGCAAACTACAACGGCGTCGATGTCGTCCCGCAATAGCAGGTCGCGAAAATCATTGTAGCAGGATGTCGGCTCAAGCTTTGCAATCTGGCGTGCTTGTTCGCGAAAATTGGCATCGACATCGCAAATTGCAATGACCTGGCAGCCGGGCTGTCCCGTGAACCCTTTCATATTGCTTGCTCCCTGATTTCCTACGCCGATGCTGCCTATTGTGATACGATTACTCGGTGAATCTTGGCCGAAAATGGTTGATGGAACTATTGTGGGCCACGCAATCGCCGCGCCCGCTGCCACAAGGGTTGAACTTTTTAGAAATTCCCTGCGGGTTAATTTTTTTGGATTTTCGGATTTTCTATTACTCATTTCTTTACCGCCTTTTGTTGTGCCGGCTTTTCATCCTTATTGAAGGATTTTGATTCTCAGATTGCGGAGCTCGAGATAGTCGCCGTGCCCGCAAAAGCCGATGTGGCCTTTGTCGTTTTTCAGGCCCGGATGGTCTCTTCCGTCTATCGTTGCGGGCGTAGCGGCCTTGTCAATATCCGCGTCGAGAATCGTTGTGCCGTTCAGCTTGACTGCTATGTGCCGGCCATCCGCGATGACCTCTTGCGAGTTCCACTCGCCCACAGGTTTGAGATGACCTTGTTTTGCCGGGACGACTCCGTAAATAGACCCGTGGAACTGGTAGGGTTTTAGGCCCTGATATTTTGGAGATGTATCATCGAGAATCTGAATCTCCATTCCCATGTAAGCTGCATCGCCTGTCAGCGGAGTGCGAATTCCCAGGCCGTTATTGGCGCCGGGCGTGAGCCTGAATTCAAAGCGAAGCACAAAGTTGCCGTACTCGTTTGCCGTGTATAGGTTTCCGCTGCTGCGTTCGGGATAGAGCACAATCTTGCCGCCCTCTGCGACATAGCCCTTGGTGTCGCCCGTCCAGCCGGTCAGGTCCTTGCCGTTATATAAGGGCACAAAGCCCTCGGTCTTTTCCTGCTCGCTGACGGTTTTGATGCCTTCGTCGCGAGGGATTTCCCTGATGAAAATGTTTCTGAAATACAGCGGGCTGTTGTGCGACTGAAGTTCTATCTGGCCGACAGGATAAATGGGTTTATCTCGCTCCCAGTAGTTTTCCAGAATCACGTTGTCAACGACCGGCACATCGTTCAGGTAAACCGTCACGCGCTCGCAAATCATAATGATTCTGAATTTGTTCCACTCACCTATCGGCTTGTCGGCGAGTTTTAATGGTTTGCTCGGTCCTTTCTTATTATTATATAAACCGCCTGAGCCGACCTCAGCGCCTACGATTGTGTTTGCGGGGTCCCATATCTGCACCTGCGGCGAACCGCGTAGATATATGCCGCTATCGCCGCCTTTTTCGATTTTCCAGTCCACCAGCAGCTCGAAATCTCCGTAGTCTTTTACTGTGCAGAGACTTTCTCCTTTGCCGTCAAAACAAAACGTGCCATCGACCGCCTTCCAGTGCGCCCGCATAGATTCGTCCGCCCCAGTCTGTGCCTTGGTTAGTTCATCGGCGGTCATTTTTTTGCGGGTTACGGGCGTGCCGACAAGGCCTTTCCAGCCGCTCAGGTCTTTGCCGTTGAATAGCGCAACGAACCCTTTCGGTCCGGCAATACGTCCTGGCGGATTCGCCGGTTTCTGATTCGGGTCTGCGGCACACGCGATAGGTGCAAAAGCCGAGACTATCAGAATACAAATTGCTAAAATTTCTAAACTGGATGTAAATTTCTTCATTTTTTGTTTCCTTAAATTACAGACACTCAGACAAAACAGCTTAAATGCACGTTTACAAAAAGGGTGAGTGACGGGATTCGAACCCGCGACCCTTGGAACCACAATCCAATGCTCTATCCAACTGAGCTACACCCACCAAAAAAGTTCAATAGCTCAAAACAAACCTATTGTATCTCAACTGTTCTTTTTGTCAATATAACACTCGACATTCTCCGTCCGTCATTCCGGGCGCGGTCGAGGAATCTTTTGAAGAATTGTCATTCCCGCAAAAATTCTCTGGACATTCCTGCCGCCTTATGGTATAATACCACACCAGAATGGGGGCACGGACCAAAAGCGTCCTCACTACCATTGCCCCTGATATACCTGCCTTTGTGCGGAAGGGTCTCAAATGCCCATCGAACGAAGATGCAACAATTGTTGCTTCTCAATCTATGCCACTGGCCCCGGACGACCTGCCCTCATCTGCCGCCAGAAAGCCGGCTCCGAAGGCCGCTGGAAAATCTGCTCCCCGCTCCGGAAATGCCCGAACTTTTACCCCTCACGTGTCTCCAACCCCAAAAGACATGCACCCCGCCTCATACCTCTCACCCGAGGACAATTCGCCATAGTCGATGCCGACGACTACCCTCGTCTCAGCCGGTGCACCTGGTTCGCAGAAGGTGCCCGTAACAAATACTACGCCGTCCGCAAAGAAAACGGCAAAAGCATCAAAATGCACCGCCAGATCATGGGTTTGCCTTCGGTAAGCACGGTTGAACCGCCGAATGACCAAGTCCTCGAAAACTCGCCTTCGACTTCAACAGATAAGAACTCAACACTCAAAACTCATAACTGTCATCGCCATTTCGGCGATGGCATGGTAGTTGACCACATTGACCACAACGGCTTGAACAACCAAAAGAAAAACCTCCGCCTTGCAACCTTCACCCAGAACTGTCAGAACCAGCGAAGATGCTCACACGGGACCTCCAAATACAAAGGCGTCCACTGGCACAAAAGTTGCAAAAAATGGGCCGCCGCGATAAGGTGTGATAACAAAACCTACCACCTCGGCTACTTCAAAGACGAAATCGCCGCCGCGCTCGCCTATGACTCCGCCGCCCGCCGCCTACACAAGGACTTCGCCGCCCTCAACTTCCCTGACTGACGACCTTGTCATTCCCGTGTAAGTAATTTGGTAGGGTGTGCTCCGCACACCAATTTCCTTATCGTTTAGCCCCCAAGCCTGTCTTGGGGGTTATACGGATCATAAAAATTAAATGCGCTTTACATCATCAATATGTATGTTTGGGAATGGTCAATATGTCATTCCCGCCTGGACATTATGCCAATGGCAAATTATGCCGAGCGCAAAAATTTATTATGATTGGTATTATTTACCCGCCATCCGTTTGGCGGGCCGGGGGTTGTTTAGCCGTCGCCGCCTCGGCGACGCAAAAAACGGTTAGCCCCCAGCTCTGCTGGGGGTCAAAAACTCGCGTGAGGTCCACTTCTTGTCATTGCGAGCGTAAAGAGCCTTTGGCCCTGAGCGCAGTCGAACGGGCGGGAATCCAGATGGTTTTATTAATATCATTTTAGGTTTTGTTATGGACTCTTAATCACAAGTAAAAAATCCAAGATAAGGCGTGGACACAGCTTTGACCTTATCATTCTCGTTGAATTCTAATTTTGCATGCTCGTTTGACATAGGTTCAAATTCAATTCGGACCTTCAAAACTGTACACTCTATGTGACTGTAAACAGCCGCACTCGGTGTGGAAAGCCCTCCATTTTGAAACAGAATTTGATTCACTTTTTTTAGCGTTGAGCCTGCGGTAATACTTTGGATTTCTGAGATACGATCTTCCAGCCATGTTTTATAGATAGATGCCTTATCAGCAGAAAGAGGCTTGACACTTGTGCATTTTAGGAAAATCTCTTCAGCGGGATCGACCTTTGGAATAAATATTACATCATTTGCCCCAATGCCATTGAACCATCGGACTTCATTTCTTTGGTTACGAGCCAATTCAATTGCACATGTTTGAAGCCAGAGTGCTTGCTCAGATGCATAGACTACGCCTTTGGGCGTGAACCAAAACACACGGCTGTCTGAGGGTTTTGCCGCCAGTTGGTGCTTGGTATCGGATTTTTTGCATCCAACTAACAGAATAGCTAAAACCAGAGTCAAAAAGACTTTCATTTCATCCTCACAACACGATTTCCACCTGTGGTGCCCGTCCTGAGCCCAGTCGAAGGAAGCAAACCTGTCTTGAGCGGAGCCGAACCAAGTCGAACCACCGATTTTATGCTGCCATTATATCACCGAACCGATTAAAAATTTATCCGCCGCTTGCCCGCCATCTGTGTGGCGGGTCTGTTTGGCGGATTTATCCGCCTCAGGCGGACAAACAACGGATGATAACGATTAGCTCTCCGGACGCGGGGCGTCCCCGCTGTCCGCAGAAGCGAAATGTTGGGCCTCTTTTGAGGCACTATCATAACTGGCAATAAAGTCACATAGCTCAAAACCCAAACTCGTAAGCCTGAAATGTGGTTCCGTAGCTACGCCACTCCGATCACCATACAACCTTACTGATATCAAGTGTTTTTTGATTAATTCTTCTTCATAGATTTCGACAAGAGAGACATGGACTAGCCCTGATTCTTTTGCAATAACATTTAGCCATACACTAGCCGAACCATTGACTTTGGGAATTTGGTCTGATTTTGCCATCCTATATGTTGTATTGAGGATAATGACCTCACCAGATGACATTCCGCGACACAAGTGAAGAAATTGGTAGGGCAAAAGACTATTGCGATCCGAAGCTCTCTCTGTAGCCGCAACAAGGAATATTTTTTTCATGACTTCGAACCGAATCTCATCTGGAGAATCGTTATCAAGGAAACCAAGAAGCTCTTGAAGGCATGATTTGTGCTGCTCAGTATCAATATAATCATCCTTGATGCGGCCTTTCTCACGATATGAATTCCATTCTTCGCCTAATCGAGAAAGGAATTGGCCTTTTCTAAGAGACTGAAAAATGTGACCAACCGACAAGGCAAGATCTTTACGTTCAGAAGCAGCAATACCAGTGATACCTTCTGCTAATGAAGTCAGAGTTTTCTTAATTACTTCACCGGTATCCTCATGCCATTTGTCTATTTTATTCATGACTTATGCTGGAACCCAACATAATAATATCCAACACTTCCAGCTTCGCCGTGACAGGTAATTCCGCCAGACGGTGGCGGATCTACACTACGCTTCGACATCGAGTATCGAGGTTTATCCGCCAGAGGCGGAATCCAGCATCGAGCATCTATTATCGAGTCACGAGCGACGGGCGACGAGCGACTATTTAACCACTGCCTGTGCTGCCGCCAATCTTGCAATCGGAACCCTGAAAGGCGAGCAGGACACATAGTCCATCCCTGCCTTATGGCAGAATTCAATACTGTCCGGGTCGCCGCCGTGTTCGCCGCAGATGCCGACCTCAAGGTCCTTGCGGGTCTTGCGGCCACGCTGGATGCCAATCTTCAGCAGCTCGCCGATGCCTTCCTGGTCGATGCTCTGGAACGGGTCTCTTGGCAGGATTCCCTTCTGGAGATAGTCGGGCAGGAACGCGCCTATATCATCGCGGGAGAACCCGAATCCCATCTGCGTCATATCGTTGGTCCCGAACGAGAAGAACTCGGCCACTTCGGCAATTTTATCCGCCACAAGCGACGCACGCGGTATCTCAATCATTGTGCCGAACATATGTCTGATTTTTTTGAGGTTGTACTTTGCCAGGACCTCCTGATAGACCTCGCGGCCAAGCGCAAGCTGGTTGGTCAATTCCTTGACGTCGCAGACCACGGGAATCATTATTTCCGGATATGGCTTTTTGCCGTCTTTGATAAGCTCGGCTGCCGCCTCGAATATCGCGCGAATCTGCATACGGCTTATATCGGGATATGTAACTCCCAGCCGCACGCCGCGGTGCCCCATCATCGGATTGGATTCGTGAAGGTTATCCGCGCGCTTCGACAGCTCATCCATAGTTATATTCAAATCTTTCGCCAGCTGCTCCAGCCTGGCGGGGTCGCGCGGCACAAACTCGTGCAGCGGCGGGTCGAGCAGGCGAACCACCACGGGCAAGCCGTCCATCGCCTCCAGCGTCCCCTTTATATCTTTCTTCACATACGGGAACAGCTCATCGAGGGCCTTCTTTCTTTCCTCGTCGGTCTTGGAGACAATCATTTTACGCAGGATAAACAGCGGCTCGTCCGCCCCTTTGCCGTAGAACATATGCTCCGTTCTAAACAGCCCGATGCCCTCGGCCCCGAACTGCCTGGCTTTCTTGGCATCGTCCGGCGTGTCGGCGTTGGTCCGAATGCCTAACTTCCTTATCGAATCACAAACCTTCAGGAAGCTGCTAAGGAGTATGTTCTCCTGGGTGGCGTCCATCATCAGAAGCTGGCCCGCATAGACGTTTCCTTTGGTGCCGTTCAGCGTAATCCAGTCGCCTTCCTTTAGTGTCTGCCCGCCGATGTGGACCTCTTTCTTATCGGCGTCAACGTGCAAAGCTCCACAGCCGACGATGCAGCACTTGCCCCAGCCGCGGGCGACGAGCGCTGCGTGTGAGGTCATTCCGCCTCTCGCAGTCAAAATCGCCTGTGCGGCACGCATACCTTCCACGTCCTCAGGGTTGGTCTCTTCGCGGACCAGAATCACTTTCTTGCCCTGCCCTTTCCACTGCACCGCCTCGGGCGAAGTGAATACGATTTGTCCGGTTGCTCCGCCCGGCCCTGCAGGCAGACCCTTTGCCAGGACCTTCTGCGTCTTCTCGGCCGCAGGGTCGATTATCGGGTGCAGCAACTCGTCCAGTTGAGCGGGCGTTACGCGCATTACAGCGTCTTCTTTCTTAATCAGCCGTTCTTTGAGCATATCCATAGCCATTCGCACGGCGGCGGGGCCGTTGCGTTTCCCGACGCGGCACTGAAGGATAAACATCTGCCCTTTCTCTATCGTAAATTCGATATCCAACATATCGCGATAATGCCTCTCAAGGCGTTTTTGAATCGCAAACAGCTCCTTATAAAGTTTGGGCATCCCGACCTCAAGCGAGGTGAGGCCTTTATTGTGTTCGGACTTTGAGTATTCGTTTATGGGCGCAGGGGTGCGAATCCCGGCCACAACGTCTTCGCCCTGGGCATTGACCAGATACTCACCGTAAAATTCATTCTCTCCGTTTCCGGGGTTCCGTGTGAACGCAACGCCCGTCGCGGAGTCGCTGCCCATATTTCCGAAGACCATTGCCTGGACACTGACCGCTGTGCCCCACTCATCCGGTATGCCTTCGATGCGGCGGTAACTGACCGCACGTTTCCCGTTCCAGGAGGCAAAGACTGCGCCAATAGATCCCCACAATTGCTCATTGTGGTCGTCCGGAAAATCTTTCTTCAGGACCTCTTTTATCCTGGCCTTGAATAGAGAGCAGAGATTTTTAAGGTCATTCGCCGTTAAGTCCGTATCGCTCTTGCAGCCCTTGCTCTTTTTGATATGGCCCATAATTTTTTCTAATTGCTTGCGGATGCCCTGGTCCTCTTCCGGTTCTATCCCCGTTGCCTTTTCCATCACGACGTCCGAATACATCATAATCAGCCGGCGGTAAGCATCATAAACGAAGCGGCTGTCGCCGCTCAGTTTTATAAGGCCCGGGATGGTCTTTTCGGTCACCCCGATATTCAATACGGTTTCCATCATACCCGGCATCGAGCGACGAGCGCCCGAACGCACCGAGACCAGAAGCGGATTTTCCGGGTCGCCGAATTTCTTTCCCATCAGCTTCTCGATGTCTTTGAGGTCCTCTTGAACCTTCTCTTTTAGTCCCGCCGGGTAGCTTCGCTTGTGCTCGTAATAGTGTGCGCAGACCTCGGTTGTAATCGTAAAGCCCGGCGGCACCGGCACGCCGAGCTTGGCCATTTCAGCCAAGTTTGCGCCCTTACCGCCCAACAGGTTCTTCATTTCTGCATTGCCTTCGGCCTTGCCTTTTGCAAAGAAGTAAACTTGCTTTTTTGCCATTCCTGGGGTCTCCTTTTAAGTAAAGCTAAACATACACTGAACTTAGAAACTGCCGGATAGTGCCGCCATTTGCCGGCATTTATCCGGCAAGCAGATTTCACCAAGATTAAAAAGTAACAGTATATTGTTTGGCCGCTCGCCTGTCAACGGCTAAAAGATTTTCGTTTGGGATGGCTGGGGATGATTCAGGTCATTCTGTGCTTGACATGGAATCCCATTTCCTTTATTATTTCTTTTAGTGTGAGTATCGGAAGGAATACGCAATGCCGCTTCTAACTCAAAACAGACTCTTCTATGGCGAAATGAAAGGCGGCGAACATACGTTGGTCTGGGTGGGGGACAGGAGTGGAGTAAGTGAGACAGGTAGTTATAGAAAATCCGGTTCTTAATTCGCCTTATGGCGAACCGATACGGCACTGGAAGTTCACCGACGAGGGGATAACCGATGAGAAAGTCGAGGGACGGAGGATAAGCTCGTATTTCGTTCCGGTGCCGCAGCCGCGAAGACGAGGAAAAGACAAGCAGCTCGTGTTAGATACGGAATGGACGAAGGACCGCGAAAAGGAGAACGACTTCATAAACCGTGTGCGAGGACGGGTGGCTCTGTGGCGAGAGGGTGGGTACATCCACATAACGAGGACGACGCGCCGGCTATTGGAGTATTGGAAGAATCCGGAAAGGGAGAACAAGCTGTTCTTCTGCCAGATAGAGGCGGTGGAGACGGTGATATATATAGCGGAGGCGGCGGGCAAGTGCGGCGACGCCTGGATTGAGAATGACCTGCGTCAGGCAAACGAGAGTGCAAATCCGGGACTGTATCGAATCGCGTTCAAAATGGCGACCGGCAGCGGCAAGACGGTTGTAATGGCGATGCTGATAGCGTGGCAGACGCTAAACAAGCTTGCGAACAGCCAGGATGGTCGTTTTTCGGATACGTTTTTGATTATCACTCCTGGGATTACAATTCGAGACCGGCTGCGTGTGCTTTTGCCGAACGACCCAAACAACTACTATAAGCAACGTGATTTGCTTCCGGCGGATGTGATGGGAGAGCTTGGCAAGGCGAAGATTATCATTACAAATTTTCACGGATTTCTGCGGCGAGAGAAGATAACAGCGGCGAAGATAACCAAAGAGATTGTTGCACCTGATGACAAAGAGAGATTTCTTGAAACGCCCGATGAAATGGTGCGGCGTGTTTGTCGGGAGCTGGGGAACAAGAAGAATATCGTGGTCATCAATGACGAGGCGCACCACTGTTACCGACACAAGCCGGATGGGGAAGAAGTCAAACTTGCAGGGGACGACAAGGAAGAGGCGGAAAGACGCGAGAAGGCGGCGAGGGTATGGGTATCCGGGCTTGAGGCGGTGAAGGGAAAAACAGGGATAAAGGTTATCTATGACCTTTCTGCGACGCCGTTTTTCCTGCGTGGGTCGGGATATAACGAGGGGACGCTTTTTCCGTGGGTGGTGTCGGACTTTTCGCTGATTGACGCGATAGAGTGCGGGATTGTGAAGGTGCCGCGAGTGCCGGTTGCGGATGATTCGATGACTGGCGACCAGCCGACCTATCGTAACATTTGGGTTCGGATTCGCGAGCACCTTCCGAGGAAGGGACGCAGAAAAGAGGCGGTTACAGGTGAGCCGAAGCTACCTGTTGAGCTGGAGGGGGCTTTGCACAGTTTGTATGGGAATTACGAGAAACGCTACAAGGATTGGGAGAAAAACAAGGATTTGCAGGCAGTTGGGACGCCGCCTGTTTTTATCGTGGTGTGCAACAACACGAACGTCTCGAAGTTAGTGTTTGACTGGATAGCCGGCTGGGAAAAGAAACTGGATGAGGAGTCAACGGTTATTGTGCCGGGGGCCTTACCGATATTCAGTAACGTAGCAGATGGGCAGTGGACGAGTCGGCCGAACACGGTTCTTATAGACAGTGAGCAGTTGGAGTCAGGCGAGGCGATAAGTCCGGAATTCAAGAAAATGGCCGCAATGGAGATTGAGGAGTTCAAGGCGGAATACCGGATTCGTTTTCCCGGGCGGGGCACAGAGGAGTTAACGGACGAGGATTTGCTTCGAGAGGTAATGAACACGGTGGGAAAGAGGGGCAAGCTCGGCGAGAATATAAAGTGCGTGGTGTCGGTGTCGATGCTGACGGAGGGGTGGGACGCCAACACGGTAAGTCACATACTTGGGGTCAGGGCGTTCAGCACGCAGTTACTTTGTGAGCAGGTAATCGGGAGGGGTTTGCGCAGGACGAATTACGTGGCGAATGCGGAGGGGAAATTTGAGCCGCAGTATGCGGAGGTTTATGGCGTTCCGTTCTCATTTATTCCCTGCGCGGGTTCGAGTACACAGCCGAAGGATGGGCCGGCGCCGACACACGTGCGTGCGCTGGCGGAGCGGATTGGGTGCGAGATAACGTTCCCGCGCGTGTCGGGGTATCGGTATGAGCTGCCCGCGGAAAGATTGCAGGCCGAGTTCACGGAAGACTCGAAATACGTATTATCAACGGTGGATATACCATCCAAGACGGAGAATGCGCCGATAGTGGGCGAGACGACAATAGATACGTTAGAGGATTTGAAGCGGCGGCGGGAGCAGGAAGTGGCGTTTTTGTTAGCCAAACTGACTCTGGAGAAGTATTACCACGACGACGAGGGCAACTGCAAACAGTGGGTGTTCCCACAGTTGCTTGGCATAACCAAACAGTGGCTTAGTGCGTGTGTCAAGTGCAAGGATAACACTTTCCCACAGATGCTTTTATTGATTGAATTTGCTGATAATGCTGCGGACAAGATTTACAGGTCGATTGTTGCAGGCACTCAGGGCGAAAAGACGCTCAAGCCGATTTTGCAGCCATACAATACAGTTGGCTCGACGAGATACGTTGATTTTGATACAACGCGGCCGGTTTATCCAACTAACCCGGCTTATTGCCACGTCTCGCATGTCGTTGCGGATACCGAATCCTGGGAGCAGAAGATGGCGCAGGCACTTGAGGAACTCGGCGATGAAGAGGTTGTGATTTCTTATGTCAAAAACCAGCAGCTTGGTTTTTACATTCCATATACGGTGGGCGGTGAAGAACACAACTATATGCCCGACTTTATCGCACGGGTCGATGACGGGCACGGACGTGAAGACCTGCTGAATCTGATTGTAGAGGTTAGCGGCCAGAGGGACAAAGACAAAGACGCCAAGGTTTCGACGGCGAGAAATTTGTGGATACCGGCCGTGAATAATCACGGCGAATTTGGCCGATGGGCGTTTATTGAGATTACCGACCCGTGGGATGCAAAAAATACTATCCGTGCCGTAATCGAAAAAGCGAGGAAAGCATAGCGTATGGCTAAAAGAAAAAACAATAAATCCGTCCCGATTGAGTCCGTTAAGCACAAGGATAAACGCAGTAATATTCCCACTGAGGAATTGCGGGGCTTTGTCAAAGAAGATGAGGCCAGGCCGAAGGATGTAAAGTATCCGGGATTGCTTTATGCCCGCGACCCATCGCTTGACCCGCAGCTTGTCTGGAAGGGTAAAGACCAGCAGGACCAGGAGGAATTGGTTGTGCCGGCTGTGCCGGTCTATATTCAGGAGAAGATTCACCCGCAGGCGATAATCGAGGACGTCCGGCAGCAGGCGAAGAAAGCAAAGCCGGAGAATCAACTTGATTTATTTGCGGATTTCAACGGCATCCCGTCCTTTGACCAAATGGTCGAATTTTATCAGCACGAAGCCAACTGGTCGAACAGGATGATTCTGGGAGATTCGCTTCTGGTGATGACGTCATTGGCTGAAAAAGAGGGGCTAAAAGGCAAGGTCCAGATGATTTATATAGACCCGCCTTATGGAATAAAGTTCGGCTCCAACTGGCAGGTCTCAACCCGCAAGCGGGATGTTAAAGACGGCAAGGTCGAGGATGCGACGCGCCAACCCGAACAAATCCGCGCATTTCGCGATACCTGGGAATTGGGAATTCATTCGTATCTTGCCTATTGGCGAGACCGTCTGATTGTCGCAAGAGAAATCCTCACTGAAACCGGCTCGATATTCGTCCAAATCGGCGATGAGAATGTCCACCTTGTCCGCTGCCTGATGGATGAGGTGTTCGGTAGTGAGAACTTTATATCCGTAATTGTCTTTCAAAAAACAGGTGGACAGAGTTCTAAACTACTTGCTTCATCATCTGATTATATTTTATGGTATTCTAAGAATAAGGAGAACATAAAGTATCGCCAGTTGTTCCAGATTAAAACCGCTGGAGAGGGAGTTGGCGAGCAGTACCGTTTCGTAGAACTAGACAATGGGAACAGACGCAGAATGTTATCTGAGGAATTGGAAGACATTTCATTATTGCCACCTGGTAGCCGTATTTTTAGACCCACAAGTATAGAGGCTGATACTCCTAGCAATAGTACTACTTTTCAATTTGAGAGTGAGGGCATATGTTTTGAAGCCAGAAGCTGGAAAACAAATCTTGATGGTGTTAAAAAACTTATTGTATCAGGAAGAATTATTTCTGTGGGCAAGCATCCGAATTACATTCGTTACTTAGATGATTTTCCCGTATCTCCTTTGACTGATATATGGAAAGATACGATGGGAGCTAGGGATATTCGTTATGTTGTTGAGACTGCTCCAAAAGTGATTGAGAGATGTCTTCTTATGACGTCAGACCCTGGCGATTTGGTATTGGACCCGACGTGCGGAGGTGGGACGACTGCTTTTGTGGCGGAGAAGTGGGGCAGGCGCTGGATAACGATAGATACGAGCCGGGTTGCTCTGGCGTTGGCGCGGACGCGATTAATGACGGCCAGGTTCGCTTATTATATCCTTGCCGATTCGCCGGAAGGGATAAAGAAAGAGGCGGAGATAACCGGTCAAACACCGCCGCCGTATAAGACCTCCGGCGATATTAAAAAGGGCTTTGTCTATCAGCGCGTCCCGCATATTACGCTCAAATCCATCGCCAACAACCCCGACATCAAAGAGGGGGTGAGCCGCGAGGAGATTGACCGCGCCATTGCCCGCCACGCTGATACTGAATTGCTCTATGACAAGCCGTATGTGGACAACAAGCGCATTCGTGTTACAGGGCCATTAACGGTCGAGAGTCTTTCACCGCATCGAACAATCAGCGTCGAAGAAAAGAAATCTCTTGCCGAGGTCGGCAAAGAAGGCTGGACGATGAAAATGGTCGGTGCAGGGCAGTTCGGCAACATCATAATCGAGAACCTGAAAAAGGCCGGTGTTCAGAATACGATAAAGAACGAACGGCTGAAATTCGACCGGCTGGAGGTTCGCGCAGGCGTCTGGATTCACGCCGAGGGCGAATACACCGAGAAAGATGGAGCGGTGAAAAGAACGGCCGTTTGTATTGGGCCGGAGCACGGAACGGTTGGGCCGGAACTGGTCCGTGAGGCGGCGAAAGAGGCGGTGCAGGGGATTGGTTATGATTTGCTGCTTGTGTGCGGTTTTGCATTTGACCCGCACGTTTCGGAAGAGGCCAAAAGGTACGGCAGGCTCACCGTCCTGCCGACGAGAATCAACGCCGATTTGCAGATGGGCGATGAGTTTCTCAAAAAAACCGGCGCGGGGAATTTATTTATGGTATTCGGCGAGCCTGACCTCGAGGTGCGCAGAGTCGGCGATGGGAAGATTGAGGTGGAGATTAAGGGTCTTGATATTTACGACCCGACAACGGGGCAGATTCGCAGCAACAGCACGGACGACATTGCGTGCTGGTTTATTGACACTAACTACAACGGCGAGAGTTTCTTCGTCCGCCACGCCTATTTTACCGGTGCCGACAATCCTTATGACAAGTTGAAGCGTGCCCTTCGTGCCGAGGTTGATGAGTCGGCCTGGTCGATGCTTTATTCGACAAAAAGTCGACCGTTTGACCCGCCCGAAACCGGCAAAATCGCCGTCAAGGTTATAAACCATTATGGCGACGAGGTTCTTAATGTTTACGAGGTTAGTGCGACAAGTAGTTTTTAGTTTTGAGGCGGAGAAGATAGAGTTTAAGGTGATTTAAAAAAGTGCGAAAAGTGCGAAAGGTATAAAAAGTGGAGAAAGCGGCTGAATCATTCGAAGAACTGCATATTTATCAGCGCAGCAGAGAATTAGTCAACTCTGTCTATTCTGCTACCCGTGACAGTGCGTTTGGCCGTGATTACGGGTTGGCCGATCAGATTCGCCGTGCGTCAGTATCTATTATGTCGAATATAGCAGAAGGTTTCGAACGTGGGGGCAAAACCGAATTCATTCAGTTTCTCTATATCGCCAAGGGCTCCTGCGGTGAAGTGCGAGCACAACTTCAAATCGCACAGGACCAGAATTATCTCAAGCATAATGAATACCAGCGACTTTATGACCTTTGCAAACAGATTAGCGGAATGATATCGAATTTTATCGCCCACCTTCAAAAAACCGATTACCAGGGCGAAAAATTCAGCCGCCCCAAACGGCTGGCGCAGCAAAAGGACAAGCAGCGGATGGATAAATTTTTCGCCTCTCATGGCATCAAACTGCCAAATTATGACCAACAGGAGGGTCAATAATGTTGCCTTCACACTTTTCACACTGTTCAAACTTTTCTCACCTTTCTAACCCTTCTCGTCTTTTACTATGAAACTTCAATTTGACGCCAATCAGCAGTTTCAGTTAGATGCAATAAATGCGGCGGTTGATATTTTCAAGGGTCAGCCGACCGGTGTAAGTGATTTTGCTTTTGCAAAGGCAACGGGAATAGGCGGGACATTTTTAAGCGTTGTTGCAAATAACCTTATACTTGACGATGAGACAATTCTCAAAAACCTTCAGGCCGTTCAAAAGGCAAACCGCGTAGAAGAATCAAGTAAGCTTGACGGTTTTCATTTCTCAATTGAGATGGAAACCGGCACAGGCAAAACTTATGTGTATTTAAGGACTATCCGCGAATTATATAAAAATTACGGCTTCAAGAAATTCATTATCGTCGTGCCGAGCCTTGCCATAAAGGAAGGTGCATTAAAGAACCTTCAAATAACAAAAGAGCATTTTGAATCGCTCTATGAAAAGCCGTGCCTTAATTTTTATGAGTTCGACCCGAGGAAAAGAGGGCTTGCAAAAAACTTCGCAACGACAAATACACTTCAGATAATGGTAATGAATATCGACCAGTTCACGAGGGCGGGAAACATATTCTATCAGCAAAGCGACTGGGGAGTTCCTGCGGAATTTATCAAGGCGACAAGACCGGTTGTTATAGTAGATGAGCCGCAGAATATGGAAACGGATATCAGAAGGCAGGCAATTGCAAACTTAAATCCATTATGCACGCTTCGGTATTCAGCTACACATATAGTAAAATATAATGAGATTTACCGGCTTGACCCTGTAAAGGCTTATGACTTAAAACTTGTCAAAAGAATCGAGGTTGACGGGATAACCGAAGCGGATAATTTCAATCAGGCCTACATAGAAGTAAAGAGCATAAAGCCGCAGAAGAATAAAATCATCGCCAAACTGAAAATAGATGTTAATGCCAAAGAAGGCGTCTTGAAAAAGGATATTACCGTCAAGGTGGGCGATAACCTCTTTGAAAAGTCAAACAGGCGGGATTTATACAAGGATGGTTTCATAGTAAGCGAAATCGACCGTGAATCCGTAACCTTCAATAACGGCCTTATTCTTTATCTCGGCCAGAAACAGGGCGGTTTGACAGAGGCAATAATGAAGTTTCAGATTGAAAGCACGCTAAAGAACCATTTCGATAAGGAACTGCGGCTCAAAGGCAAAGGCATAAAGGTCTTGACGCTGTTCTTTATTGACCGAGTGGCTAATTACAGAAATTATGAAAATGAAGATCCTGTAAAAGGAAAACTTGCCCTGTGGTTTGAGGAGATTTACGAAAAACTGAGGCAATCGCCTAAATACAGGGGGCTTGCGGAATATAAAGTTGAGCAGATTCATAACGGGTATTTCGCACAAGACAAAAAGGGAAACTGGAAGGATTCAAGCGAGGGCAGGGAAAGTCAGGATGATGATTCAGCGTATCAATTGATAATGAAGGATAAAGAGCGGCTGCTTGATATCAATGTGCCTTTGAAATTTATCTTTTCGCATTCGGCATTGCGCGAGGGATGGGATAATCCAAACGTCTTTCAGATATGCACATTAAATGAGACCCAGTCAACACTGAAAAAACGGCAGGAAATAGGCAGAGGTCTGCGCCTGCCTGTTGACAGCCAAGGCAAGCGGGTATTCGATGAAACAATAAATATCCTTACGGTAACGGCAAACCAGCATTATGAGGAGTTTGCACGGCAGTTGCAGGTAGAAATTGAAGATGAATGCGGCGTTAAATTCGACGGCGGCAGGATAAAGGACAAGAGTAAAAAGAAACAGATAAAACTTACAAAAAATCTTGTTCTCGATGAGAACTTCAAGGCTTTATGGGATAAGATAAAGCAGAAAACCCGTTATAGCGTTGATTATGATACAGGCGAACTTATAAAGCGTGCCGGAAAGAAAATCAAGGATATTGCTGTTTCCAGGCCAAAGCTTATAAGAAGCAAAGCAGACATCGAAATAGATGCGGCTTCTGTTAAAGCAGAATTGACATCGCAATCAGGAAAAGAACTTTTCGGCGAAATACACGGTATTCCTGATATTCTTTCATATATCCAGGGCAAAACAAGGCTAACCCGTGATACAATTTGCCGTATTCTGATTGAATCCGGCAGAATCGAGGATGTTTTTATCAATCCCCAGCAGTTTATGGATAAGGTATCTGAAGAAATTATAAATGTGCTACGTGAGATGATGGTTGACGGGATTAAATATGAAAAAATAGCCGGTTCTTACTGGGACCAGATGCTTTTTGAGAGCGAAGAACTCTCTGGCTATCTTGATGATCTGTTTAAAGTTGCGAAAAAAGATAAAACTATTTACGACTACATTGAAGTTGACAGCACCATCGAAAGGGAGTTCACGGCAGAGTGCGAAAAACGAGATGATATCAAGTTTTATTTCAAACTGCCTTTCTGGTTTAAGATTGAAACACCGCTGGGAACATATAACCCAGATTGGGCGATTGTCTTTGAAAATGACAAGAGAATATACTTTGTTGCAGAGACAAAAGGCACAACCCGGTTAGATGACTTGACACCTAACGAACAAGATAAAATCAAGTGTGGACGGAAACATTTTGAGAACTTTAAGGATGTGGAGTTCAAAGCACCAGTTACTAAACTAAGTGACGTTATAACTTAACTTTTATTAAGAGGGGATTAACCGATGGGGTGGGGTAGTTGTTAGTTTTGGGGCGGAAAAGATAGAGTTTAAGGTGATATGAGGAAAAATGAAAAAGGAAACGATAATTCAGCTTCACAGTAACTTCGAGCAGAGCGTGCAGAAAGAAACAGATACCGGGACAGAGTTTTGGCTTGCACGTGACCTGCAAGACCTGCTTGGTTATTCCAAATGGGAGAACTTCGCAAAAGTAATAGAGAAGGCCAGAACGGCGTGTAAAAATGCTGGATATGAGCCAGCCGACCATTTTCTTGATATCAGGAAAATGGTCTCTCTTGGCTCAGGCGCCGAACGAGAAATTGAGGATATCGCCCTAACCCGATATGCCAGTTATCTGATAGCGCAAAACGGCGACCCATCCAAAGACCAAATTGCTTTCGCCCAGACCTACTTTGCCGTCCAGACCCGCAAACAGGAAATTATAGAAAAACGAATCGCTGAAGTTGAACGGCTTAGTGCCCGTAGAAAACTCACATGCTCGGAAAAGGAACTTTCGGGAATCATATTTGAGCGGCTCGGTAATGACCAGAGCTTCGGCATAATCCGCAGCAAAGGGGATAAGGCATTATTCGGCGGCAGGTCCACTGATCAGATGAAAGACCGCCTGGAAGTGCCGAAAGGTCGTCCGCTGGCGGACTTTCTTCCGACAATCACAATCAAGGCCAAGGATTTTGCCAATGAAATCACCAATTTTACTATCAAGAGGGATGATATGCGGACTGAAGGAGGTATCACGCTTCAACACGTAAAGAACAATCAGGAAGTTCGAAATATCCTCGTAAAACGAAATATAAAACCCGAAGAGCTTCCCGCCGCAGAGGATGTAAAAAAGGTGGAAAGACGGCTTATATCCGAACAAAGGAAATTATTAAGCAAGCCAGAGCCGTTGGATACAACACAAGACAAATCAGAAAATAATTTATGAAACTTCAATTTGACCCGAAAGATTTTATGATGGAAAAGATAGAGTTTAAGGTGATATGAGAAGGAAGGATATCAGATTTGAGATTTCAAATTTCAGATCTCAGAAGGAGAGAATAGATGAAATATGAGCGATTTGAAGACCTGCCGGTCTGGCAGTCAGCCATTGAATTGGCCAAGCGGGTATATGACCTGACGCGAGACCGATTTTTTAATCAGCCCGGCGACCTTCGCGACCAGTTGCGGCGGTCGTCATTGTCGGTTTCGAACAATATCGCAGAAGGGTTCGAACGCGGCTCAACGGCGGAATTGCTGGCCTTTCTTTATATCGCGCGCGGGTCGTGCGGAGAGGTGCGCTCAATGCTGCTTTTTACAGAACGGTTTCCCGAAGCTGTTCATCTGAAATCTCAAATCTCAGATCTCAAATTATTAGCGGAATCGTGCTCACGGCAGATACGGGCATGGGCGGACAATCTCCAGAACAGCGACATCAAGGGACAGCGACATCTTACCGACGGGTCGAAAGAGCAATATCAGGCACAACAGCGGGCGGATGTGTTCATTCGCCATATCGACGAAGTGGTTCGGCGGGCAAGGCCGCAGGATTATCCGGTGCCGGAGGAAAAATGAAATCAATCTCAAATTTCAAATTTCAAATCTCAAACCTTACGCTGCCTTTGGAATAACTTATGAAACTTCAATTTGACGCCAATCAGCAGTTTCAGTTAGATGCAATACAAGCAGTGGTTGATTTATTTAAGGGAATGATACTGTCAGGGCCAAAAGAAACGCCCCCTTTGGGGGGGGGGGAGTTCATTAATTTATACTATAATGAATATCAGTTTGTTCGTCAAGTTTTTTTAGGAGTCGCGACCCGAGCCGGGTGGGTGAGCGAGGATTTGGCCGCACGATGTGGGCGGCCCAGAAATACCAAGGAGACCAAGCAAGATGTTTAATTCCGCGATTGACTTTCTAAAAAGTGCGATAAGCGACCAGATAGTGGCAGACCCTGTGTGGGCCACGGTGGCCTTGATTGGGCAGGCGACATTCGGTGGCAGATTTGTGCTTCAGTGGATAGCCAGCGAATACAAGAGGCGGTCCTTTGTGCCGACAGCTTTTTGGTATATATCTCTGGTCGGAAGTCTTATTCTGTTGAGCTATTCGGTCCACATAAAAAACCCGATTTTCATGCTCGGTTTTTCATTGAATACCCTGATTTATCTGCGTAACCTGCATTTGATATACAGGAGTCCGAAAAGTTCATCGTCTGCCGCAGGTGGTGCAGTCAGTGATTGATATGCCGGATGAGCCGGCTCATCGAGTGTTGGTGCCGTGGAGGGGAGATGCGACTAATGGGGTGAACTATGGCGAATTTGGAAACAGCGGCCGCGTGCGATAGCAAAAAGCTGTTGAGGATTCTCGTGGTTGTTGCCGTGCTGTTGATTGCCTGTGTCAGCGCGTTGTGGATGATTGGTAAGAGAACGCTGGACAGCCACGAGTGCTTTGTTTCGATTACTGCGAGAGAAATGCTGACAAGCGGCGATTGGACGATGCCTACGTGCAATGGGCAGATTCGGATGAATAAGACGCCGCTTTCCTACTGGGCTGTGGCTGGATTGGGCAAGCTCACCGGGACAATAGATGAATTTACAGCCCGCCTGCCGAGCGCGATTTTTGGGATTCTATCTGCAGCCGGCATGTTCTACTTTGTGAGCAGGTTGATTTCTTTCCGGATAGCAGCCGTTTCCACCCTTGTCTGGGTGACGTCGCTGGGTTATGTGCGCGAGACACACATGGCCAGGCCCGATATGGCCCTGGCATTCTTTGTCACCTTGTGCTTCCTGAGCTTTTATGCGGCGATGACCGCTGGAAACCGCCCCCGGCAGATTGCCTATTCGCTTATATTTTGGATGAGCTTTAGTTTTGGGATGCTGGCGAAGGGTCCTGCTCCACTGCCGCTGATTGGGCTTCCGGTTTTTTTCTACATTACTATATTTCGTCGGTGGTCAGTGCTGCTGAAGTTGCTGCCGATTGCAGGGCTGGTTATTTTCCTTGTGATTGTGTTGCCATGGCCCATAGCGATTGCGCAGCGGGTGAATTGGGACCTGATGGTGTGGAAGCGCGAATTTGTGGATAGATTATCCGGTGATTATTCCAGAGGAAGCACTCCATTCTACTTTTATCTACTCATAATGTTCAAGTTTATGGCGCCATGGGTTGCCTTTGTCCCCGTGGCACTGCTGGCCCCATTTTATCGGGTGTGGGATGAGAAAAGAAAAATTATGAGGTTCTTTTGGCTGTGTTTCGTTGTGAACTTCGCGCTTCTAACGATTATGCCGTGCAGACGACAGCACTATTTGCTGCCTGTTATTCCACTGATGGCGATACTGGTTGGGATTGTGCTTGACGATATGGTCTTTAGTCGAAGGGCGTTCTCTCACGGCTTTGTAAAGAACATAATGCATGGCCACACAGTGGGACTGATTCTCGTGGCGATTGTCGGCACGGTCGCTGTCAGAGTCGTTGCTCCTGCTTTGTTCAGGGCTATGGTGATGCTTGCCGTGGCAACTATATTGTTGGTTGTGGTTGTAGAAGTGATGTTTGCGAGAGGGAAGGTCGTTCCTGCGTGGGGAATGCTCTCTGTGGGTTTAGTAATCTGGGTGGTAACTTTATACACAGGACACGCGGCGGTCTTTAACATAGACCGGTATTCGCGTGATTTTGCCGGTCAGATATCCCAAATAGTGCCGGCCGGCGAGAAGCTGGTCGCATACAGGGCTATATCCAGCAGGTTCGTGCACTATTTTGGCCAGGTTGTACCTATAATAGAGGATAAATCACAGCTCCAGGAGTATTATGACCGGGGTGCGTGGGTTGTTTGCACGTACGACCATTTGCAGGAGTTGGTGCCGGACAAATTGTTCCGGCGGGTATATTACAAGGAAAGACCCAAGGATGGAAAAGAAGACGCGGGGGGAGTGCTGTTACACAAGTCAGCGAGTGTTGTGGAGGAAAGCAACGTTGGCACGGCTGGAAGTGCGGCTACTTTGCCATTTCGTTGACGAATTTGATTTCTTCTTGAGTTAGCGGCCGGTCATCGATAATCTTCGTGACGGCATTCAGGATTTGTTCGGAAGTGTATCTGTGGCTTCTCCCTAACCACGCAGCCACCAGCATCGCGATTCTCTTGTCGTCCGAACTGCCGTGCAGGAGGACCGGCAGATTGTTTTTGTTGGCCATCAAGGCCAGGAATTGTTCCTGTATCTGGTCATCGGGAAAGTACCTCTCTTTTTCGATGGGCATTTCCAGGTAGTTGACACCGTGGCTTCTCGTCCAGGTTATTTCTTCATTGCGCCAGTTCTGCTCCTGATGCTCGAAAGCAGGGCGGATATTCACAATTGTGGCGATGTGATGCTTGTAGAGCAGACGTGTGTAGTCCATCCCGCGGGGCTGACCACTGGTGTAAAGGACACCTGGTTCAATGATGCAGAAATCCTCAACGTGAAAATTTCTGACCAGCAGCACCACCGCTGCTGAGATTAACAGGATAGCAATCAGGCCGGCAGGTAACTGTCCTTTCTTTTTCATTCTGTCACACTCTCATTGGTTCGTCTTACGGTGTATTCTGCGAACGGAGTATATTTTTTTGTTAGCGGACCTGAAGTAAGTTCTGCTAATCATCTCACCTATCAGCCCCGTTGAGATAAGAATCAATCCCACCAGGAAAAGGACGGCAGCCAGCCCTGCCATTGGACCGTGAGCGACCATAATTGGCACGTTATAGGCAAACTTGTCATACAGGACGTAAGCGTTCATCAATATCGCAGCGATGATGCAATACAGGGCTGCTTTGCCAAAAAAGTACAGCGGTTTGGTAATATATGCCAGCAGAAATCTCAGAGTTATCAGGTCAAAAAGGACCGCGACCGTTCTGGAGATTCCATAGTTACTGGCCCCTTTTGGCCGGCGAATGTTCTTTATCGGTATCTCAATAATTTTGATGCCGGTCCCGGACAGTAGTGCCGGGATGAATCTGTGCATTTCTCCATACAGGTCCAATTCATCGAGTACCTCTCGCCTGTATGCCTTGAAGGTGGTGCCGAAGTCATGAATGTCAACGCCGCTGATTTTTGAAGCGAGCCAGTTGGCGACCCCTGATGGTATTCTTCTCATCAGCAGGCTGTCCTGTCTGTGTTTGCGCCAGCCGCTCACAACGTCATAGCCGGCATGGATTTTTTCAAGAAAATTCGGTATTTCCTCAGGACAGTGCTGCAGGTCGCCGTCCATCGATATTATTATTTGCCCTCTTGCCACATCGAAGCCCGCGGCAAGGGCGGGCGTCTGGCCAAAGTTGCGCCGAAGCTCAACAACAACGACCTTGTCGTCCTTGCTGGTGGTCTGTTTCAACAATTGCAGGGTGTCGTCGGTGCTGCCGTCATCGACAAAGACAATCTCATAGTTCAGGCCGGTTTCAAGCATCGTTTTGGTCAGCCGTGCGTAAAGCTCTTCAATAACCAGGGCCTCATTGTAAAGCGGGACAACTATAGAGCAGTCGAGCAAATCGGCGGCCTGTGCTGAAACAACGAGCGGGCTTGCACAGCTATTGTCAAAGGTTTCCATAGTGCACCAATTTTATGTCAGAATTTTTGAAGTACTGTTTTGTCTTATCGCTGCACAGTGCCTCGAACTCGACCTCTCGCTGCCGGACAAGCCGCGTCTCCATAGCGTCGAGGCCGTCCGTTAAGCCGGGATGTGTCATTATCTCAACTGTCTTGAATGGGTTGTGCAGCGAAACTACTTCGTAATAGTTTATACTCACACTGCCTGTATGTGCAATGCCTAAGAGCGCATCATTTTTCAAAAAGACAGGATTTTGCAGCCGGTTTATTCTGGCGGTTATCCTCAACTTTCTTGCGACGGCTCTGCCCCGATTGGTTGGCTTCGGCCAGGGCGGTCTGCACACACCAGCCGGCTCAAAAGGCCGGCGGATTTTCTCTATTCCATATTTTCTTGCCAGTTCGCAGACCATTGGATATATGAATGGGAAGCTGTGAATGTGCTTATGTGAATCAAGATGTGTGGGATTTATTCCCCTGCTGATGAGCCACTGGATTTGTGTTTCAAACTCGGTCCTGATTGCCTTTCTTATTCTGGCGCTCACCGAGGCCAGGAACAGCAGCTTTGGCAGCGAATATGTGAACCGGCCGTTCGAATCTGCAAGGCAGCCAACTAATTTTTCCTTGGACAGCGGACCGCCTTGAATAACGTTGAGGTGCAGGCCCACGCCAAGCGACGGCAATTTCTTTGCTATGCTTACGGCTTCCTCCGCGTTCGGCATGTTGGCCATCAGGCTTGCGCTGGTGAGCACGCCTTTGGTATGAGCGAGAGCAACGGCCTTATTTACACCTGCGCACAACCCGAAATCATCGGCAGTTATGATGATGCATCTATCCATCGCGGGCAAGTTTAATTGCCGAGGGTAGCCCGGTCAAGGGTGCGTTTCACGTTTGTTGGGATGGGGGATGGACAGAGTAAAGCCCCGCAGGCGCCTGTTTGCCATTCAATCATATCTTCAACCTGCATTTCCTGAATGTATGTGTGCATATAACAAAAAGAACGTCCCCCATGTTTGAATCCGCCCAAAAGTCAGCGCAAAAACAATCGGGGCATAAGCAACATCGCTTATGCCCCGATATATTGTCAAATCATCGGCTGTTAAGCCAGGGTGCATCTATGGCTTATTAAGGCCACAGCAATTCATCAAGCCACGTATCCGCATAGACCGCATAATCCTTGAGGTTTATAGCGCCATCACTATTCAGGTCGATGGCAGGATCCTGCGGATTCAGCATTACATACAGCGGCTGTGTGAACGGTGTCGTCTTGCCGGCAAGCCAGGCAACCTCACCCTGCGACAGTGCACGGTTGTAGATGCGAACCTCATCGAGAAGGCCCGGGAAGCGACTGGTCATGTCGCCTCGCTTACCCATCTGGACATTGTCATTGGTGTTGAGGTTCCTGACCGCACTGCCGACAAAGTTGCCCTCGGCATACCAGCGTATCGTCATCGTGGTCTTGTCATACGTTGCAGCTAAGTGATGCCAATCAAGGTCCAACGCAGCGACGTTCTGCTCCCAGCCATAGACATGGATGCAGTAATACATCTGTCCGCCTCTGCGATCGATGCCGAAGCTCCTGTTGGTCAGATCGGTGCCGGTGCCGGTGAAGCCAAATACGTTTGCCCAGTCCGGGATAAAGGTGGTAACCGCCTTTGCCCAGCCGGCAATCGTCCTTGCATCGTTGCTGTCTATACCGACAGAACCGACATGGATGTAGTCGTCAGTGCCATCCAGGCTTACTGCCTGACCAACCTTGCCTGCTGCGTAGCTCGGGCTGCTGCCGCACGGGTCGCCATGGTGGCTGCCG
>Ga0315293_10000999_pt1 | contig 27152 bp, 19 predicted proteins | sample YL17G13_20_MG_FD_203071 | JGI IMG/M metagenome (GOLD analysis project Ga0315293, IMG submission 203071) | Sediment microbial communities from Yellowstone Lake, YNP, Wyoming, USA - YL17G13_20 | ecosystem: Environmental > Aquatic > Freshwater > Lake > Sediment | place: USA: Wyoming | collected...
TTCGATTCCTACCTCCGGCACTCTTTTTAATCAAAGTTGAAAAACAGCATTCTTGGTGGAGACATAAGTATATCTGTTAATTAAAATTCCAAGCATTGCCCACTCTGCACCTGGCCTTTCAGCCTTCTAGCTTGTGTGCTTTCGTCTGTATTCTCTATGCACCCGAATGCTCCAATCGCCCGGCTCTCTGCGCCTTCGGGTGTTGCTGTTTAAAAAAATAAACTAACATTCAAAACAGTCCGGAAATCGGGGGCTCGCCAGCAAACCTCATGAACATTCTTTTAAGATAAGCACTATTGTTATTTGTAATAAAACAGTGTATCATTACTTGCTTCTAATTAATTCATACTACTTGCATTTAAACCGCCATTTCGAAGAGATAACTATTAAAGGGAGGGTTAAAATGAAAAACGCATCGAGAGTTTTATTGATGAGTATCTTGGTTTTCTTATTGCCTTGTCAGGTCATTTCAATGTCGGCAATGGAGACTGAGTGGGAGAAAGCAAAAACAACCAATAACCCTGATGGATACGTAGATTTTCTATCGAACTTTCCGGATGGAGATTATGCAAAAGAAGCCAGGATTAAGCTACTGAATGTAATCCCCGGTTTTCTTGCGGTTGAAATTCAGAATCTGAATTCAAAAGATGATCTGGTAAAAAGAAAGGGATTACAGCATCTATTTTTTTACGCAGATTATTTCAGCGATCAGTTGACAGGCGCAATTCCCTTTCTAATAGACCATCTTGACGATAGTGATCTTAGCAAGTATTTAACTATAGATCCGCTATTAAATCCAATTTCGGGCCCTATTAATTTGGATTCTCTCAGTGAAAATATTCTCTTTGCTAAGGTAAAACATCGCATCGGAGATGTGCTTTACATTTATAATCTAAAAATTACCCCTTTTTACAGATTTTTTAGGCTCGTTGAACCAGACTATGATTTCTACGTTGGGGATGAGGCATTATTATTATATAAAATTGGTAAAACCGCTGTAAAACCTCTAATTGCTGCTCTTAACAGGGATGAATGGCAAATAAGGGCGCTTTCTATCTGGATTCTTGGAGTAATGGAAGAGAAGAGCGCCGTCGATCCGATTATAAAAGCCTTGGACGACAAAGATAGCACAGTCAGGCAACTTGCGGTATGGGCGCTGGCGCAAATCAAGGATAACCGGGCAGTAGAACCATTACTGGCAAAATATCAAATCTCCCACGAATCGACACGAATAAAATGGCAATGCGCAATCGCGCTGGGCGAGATTGGCGATCCCCGAGCAATCGAACCCTTAGCCGCAACGATGGGAAAAAGGTTTACTGAATCGCTAATTCCTTTTTACTCGACCCTGGCTTTAATCAGAATGAAGGATAATCGAGCTATTCAACCGCTTGTCGATTATATTGCGCATTCTGAGCGGAAAGTAAAAATTAGAGCAACGCATGTTATAAAAAATCAATTATCGCTTGACATGATTAATCCAATAGCAAAACATCTCAATAATCCGGATGAAGATATCCGAGAGCTCTGTATTTCGCTACTCAATACTTTTAAATCTGAAGAATTAAAACCTCATTTTATAAAAGCATTAAATGATGAGTCAGGAAATGTTCGCTGCGCAGCGGCAAACGCGTTAGCAAACTTGGGAGATAAATCATCTATATCGCTCTTGTCGAACTTACTCTCCCATGAAGAATGGAGGGTCAGGCGATGCGCGATAGCTGCAATGGGCAGCCTGAAAGACAACCAAATCCTGAAATACCTTGAACCTTCTCTGAAAGATATGGAATGGGAAGTCCGTAAAGCCGCAGTAAAAGCTCTTGGAGAATTGAAAGAACCAAATATTATTAATTCAATAACTTCTTCGATGAATGATGAAGAATGGGAAGTCCGCAAAGCGGCAGTTGAAGCGCTTGGAGGATTGAAAGAACCAAATATTATTAATCCAATATCTTCAGCGATAAAAGATGAAGAATGGGAAGTCAGAGAAGCAGCAGTAGAAGCGCTTGGAAAAATAAAAGACCCTGCTTCAGTAAAGGCACTTATTGGCGCTTTAAACGACAGAGACGATGATGTTAGAGGAGCAGCAGTACTTGTATTACAGGAATTCAGAGATCCGGCCGCGATTGGACAGCTTGGCACCAGATCTTTATTGGATGAAGAGAATTGGGTAAAGAAGAGAGCCCTTGATGCAATCGGTTATTTTGGAAAAGATGGAGCGGACTACCTCCTTTTAAAAAGTAATAATTATTCCAAAAATAGCGAGTTATATTCAAACTTTACCGAAGCTCTTGCGAGAACTGGAGTTGGACAAGCCCACGAAAAGATATTATCAATTGTCACAGATAGTAATAATGATGCATCTTTGAGACAAGAAGCCCTCAAAAGCCTTTCCAAAATTAATAAAAATGAAGAGATTGAGCAACTAATCAAATTACTTGGGGACAAAGACACTGAGATAAAAAAATATTCATTATCCAGGATTTCATCATTGCTTGTGCGAGGCGATATAATAATTACAGATATTGATGGATCTAATTATTTGATAAGAAAATTCCTACCGATGAAAAGTCCAGATCATGAGGGAATCATCACTCCGTATATACCAAAATTGAAAGAGGAACAAACAGTCAAGGTATTATTATCTATGCTGGAAAACGAAGATTCAGAACTTCGGAGCGAGGCTATTTGGGTACTCGCAAATCTGGATATGAAAAGCGTTGTAAATTCAATTCGAGCCTTATTAAAAGACCCCGACTGGTCTGTATCTTTTATGGCTGCCCAGGCGATGGCGCGGTTTAAAGATTATGAAGGTATTGATATCCTACTAAAAGGAATGCTCAGAGAGGATCCTGTCGAGAAGTTGATAGCATATAGAGCGCTAAAATATCTGAGTGGCGAAGATTATGGACTCAATTATCCACAATGGTTAAACTGGTCAAAACAATTGATAAATAAGAACAATCCGAACAATTAATTTTATAGAGCTTTGAAAACTCTGCTTTTACTGATAACCCAGGAGGCGGGAGTTATTTATCTTATTAATTTAAATAAGAGTTAAAGTTCAGCTCGGAATCCGGAAAGATAATGTCGATAATTTTGCAAAACACTCGAATCATTAGGTCTTTAAATCTCGTTTGTATTCTTTGGTCTGACTCCCAAAAGCTGGACCAACTCGAGTGTTAGTCATTATCCTGTAGACAAAGATACGCTTAAGCTGAAACACTTTAATATTTATGAAGGCATTCCATAAAGGTCTCACAATGCCTCACAATGTATATCCGCTAGGGTCTTTTACAGGTTAGATTTGTTTTAATAATTGTTGTGATAAAACAGCATAACCGCTTTATTCTCAATATTTAACTTCCTAATGTTCATTTAGATGCAGATTCTATTGCTAGTGGAAAAGCCTAAACAAAACCTGTAAAGGGATTCTAATCACAGCTCTAATAATCCTTGAAAAAAGGTATCCTTATATATAATATCCGAAAAAGCTGAAGACCAGCAATTTAGGAGGTTATATTGGCGAAAATTACCCGAATATCTTGTCCTGGTTGTAGTTCATCCCTTGATATCCCTAAGGATGGCAGGGAATACTTCTTTTGCACTTACTGTGGAAATAGGGTTCTTGTGGAAGATGAAACAAGAAAGAAAATAGAGATTACAAAAGTTGAAAAAAGAGATGTACCTCAAATTGATTGCGGAGTCTGTGGAGGAACTATCTTTTCTCAAGAACAATCCAAATTCAAATGCAAACGATGTGGAAAAATAGCTTGTAAAAACTGTTATGATTTCACACTAAATTTTTGTAAGGACTGCTGGAAAGAACTTAATTATAATAAACTAAGAAAATTTCTAAGAATATCTATCGTTTGTTTTTTTACTTTAACATTGATTGGCTTTATCTCAATATACTTGAATTCTAAGCAAGTAGAGTGGGCTTCTGTGGTTTTTGCTCTTTCATTCTTAGTTGGGATTTTGGTCTTCTTTTGGATGCTAGTCAACCTATATAGATTTTCAATATTTAAGAAAACATATTTTCTAAAATAGTCTCAGTTTTTTATAATGGACCTATATGCCCTGACTCCCTAAAGCTGGACTACCTTGAGTGTTAGTATTTATTTTTGGATCGTTGTTTCTGCGAAACAAATAACGTGACGTAAGGTCAGTTTTTCAATAAGATGTTTGAATCTCATTCAAACTCCAGCATAGCAATAATCCTAGGAGCACCTGCAATGTATGATCTCTGTTATATTTGTCTTAGTTTTGACTACATGCAATATCACAGTATAACTGGCGCTCCTACATAACATAAAAATATTTCCGACAGGGGGCTTTGCCCCCTGTACCCCAAATCAGAAAACAGAAAATCAGAACACATAAAACACATCTTATGCTACCTGGCACAACGAAACCCGAGGCTGTCGTACCGGTGCGTAGTAGGGTACCTGAAGCGAGGAGACACGCTGAGGTAGCTCGTATGCCTGGCCCACGAACCGCCGCGAACAACGCGAAAGGCGCCGCTCGTTGGTCCCTGGGGATTGCTAGAGGGGCTATTCTTATAATAATTCTCATCATACCAGTCGTTAGTCCACTCCCACACATTATCTGCCTATCATACAATCCATACCCATTAGGATCATAACTGCCAACCTTCACGGTATCACTTCCACTATAATTAGCCTCACTCTGGCTTATGCTATCACCGTTCGGATATTTCATCCCCCTCAACCCGCCACGCGCTGCGTATTCCCATTCCGCCTCGGTAGGAAGTCTTCCTCCCTGCCATTCGCAATAGCTCTTTGCCTGGCTCCAATCAACATAAATAACAGGATAATTGGCATACATGCTGTCGCCGTAATAACTGCTTCGGGTATAACTTTTGCTCTCAGAAGGCGCCCGGCAGGACCCCGCATCCACGCACTTCTTATACTTACCATTCGTAACCTCATACTTGTCCATCCAGAACTCGGAGATATTAACAGTATGCACCGGCTTCTCATCGCTATCGGCCTCTTCAGACCCCATCTCGGAACTCCCCGCTGGAATACGAGCCATATCGGCTGAATCCGTTTTGCTCTTGCAATCAGAAAGAAATGTTAAAACTAATAGCGATAAAATCGCCGACAATGTCTTGCTTTTCATATCCATCCTTCTCTTATTATTTTCTAACATCATAATCTTTGCTCTCATTAACCTTTAGCTACATACTCATCTGTTGAACTTTTTCTAGCTCGCCAGGAGGGATACCCCCAATGTCCCCCAATCAAAAACCATAAAACTGAATAAAAACTACCTGACGCAACGGAAACCGAGGCCGTGGGCCCTGAGCGTAGGATAGTCGCCGAAGCGGTGCGATGCTCGCACTTTGTCCGTATCGTAGTACCAAGAGCCACTGCGAACGACACGAGTAGTACCACTACCTGGTCCCTGAGGATCCTGGGAAGATCTGTTCTCATAATATTTCTCATCATACCAGTCGCTCACCCACTCCCATACGTTCCCAGCCATATCATACAGCCCATACCCGTTTGCTGCGTAATTTCCTACAGGATGAGTGTCATCATCCTTGCCGCCATAACCTTTACACTGATTGCAAAAAGAAGACCTGCAGTAATTCGCATCGCTGCAATTTATATTGTCTCCGTTCGGATATCTCGTTCCTTCAAGACCGCCCCGCGCCGAGTATTCCCACTCAGCCTCCGTAGGAAGTCTTCCTCCCTTCCATTCGCAATAAGCCTTAGCCTGGTTCCAATCAATATAAATAACAGGATAATTATCAAATCGGCTGTCGCTGTAGTAACTGCGACGAGTGGAACTCTTAACGCTTTCAGGCGCACGGCAGGACCCCGAATCAACGCACTTCCTATATTCCCCATTTGTAACCTCATACTTATCCATCCAGAACTCGGAGATAGATACAGTATGCACCGGCTCCTCGTCTAACTCCCCATCATTAGACCCCATCTGAAAACTACCTGCGGGAATGAGGACCATTCCCTCATATGCTGATGATTTTTCTGTCTTTTTTTATGCCGTTAAACCAACTGAAAAACAAAAAAGCAAGATTAAAATAAAATAAATTGAAATTGTTCCTTTCATCCTATTCTCCTTTCAGTTGGTAGTTCATTCTTCAAAGAGAATGAATAATCAGAGGCGGTTGGCCAAGCATGAAAAATAAATACTATTAGTTTGGAATATTGTCAAGAAATTGGGCGCTCGTCATTGCCAAATTGTATAATTATGCTTATTTCGCTTTATTGAGCTGGTTGATTCAGAGAAACTTCATTAGCTTGAGTATTTAGTATTAATTTTTAGATCGATGTTTCTGCAAAGCAAAAACAGTTCGGAGCAGATAACGACAGTTGTCAATCGACAAAAGTGATGCTCTTAATAATGAATCTAATATTTAGATCAACCTTTCACACGAAATATTACCAAGCGCTCTTTGGCGGTTAAAAGCTGAGTGAATAACAACCTTTTTGCTCATTATCTCTTTTCATTTCAATAAGCTGAGGAAAAGCAGGCAAAAAGTGGCCAACTTCGGAAAACAGAGAAAAAACAAGCAGAATGCCCGGTTTTGATCTCACAACCGGCGGCTTCATATATTTTCATTTATTTTATTTTCAATAATTATGCAAAAAGACAGGGAGGGCTCTCGCTTGTTTGGTGAAAAGTTCTTGCTTTTGGGGCGGGGTATATTATAATATTAATACAGATGACAAGTGTTAATAATATAATACAATTTAAAACCGCGCCGAGAGAAGCCGTGAGGGCTCTGAACGAGACTCATCTGAAAAATCTCTGGCATGAAGCGTTCATCGGGGGGCGGACGGTCCGAAGCGATACCGGCCATTCCGTGAAGATAATCTCTCCGGGCAGATGGAACAGGGGGCCCGGGCCGGATTTCATCGGCAGCAGGATCATCTATGACGGCAAAGAAGTAACGGGCGATGTGGAGATTCATAAAACGCCGGAAGAATGGTATCAGCATCTGCATCACACCAATCCCGCATATGACAACGTCAGGCTTCATTTCTCGCTTTCCGCGGTTAAACCTGAGAGGATCCGAAACTCAGCCGGAAGGCTGGTGCCCCAGGTTTTTCTGGATACGATGTTTTCCGATGAGATGCTGAAGATTATTTCGGACTACCGCTCCGGTGAGAAATGTTTTTCTCCATATTGGCAGAACCTCGGATGCCGCAACGATTTCAAAAAAGCCGATCCCATGAAGCTTACGGATTACTTTTTCCTGAAGGGGAAAGAACGGATCGCGGGGAAGATGGAACGATTGGGAAGGAGAATCGGAGAAGCGGGATATGAACAAGTCATTTATGAAGGATTGTTCGAATCGGCCGGCTATACTGTCAACAAGCATCAGTTCCTTCTGCTCGCCGCATCTGTGAATATGAAGACATTAAGGGAAATCCTGCAATGGACAAGCCCGGGCGAAAGAAAATCGACAACGGAAGCCTTGTTCCTGGGAGCGGCCCGGCTTTTACCCGATCAATCCGCCGCCGGGGACCTCGATCTCGAGGGTTCCATTTGGGCGCGGGACCTCCACGCAAAATGGAGAAAGTTGAGACCGATAATCGGGGACTCGCTGCTGGAGCCTGATTTCATCCGTACGGCGGGGCAAAGGCCTGCGGCATCTCCCTCGAGGTCGCTTGCGGCAATCGCTGATTTTTTATCCGTGAATTTCGACAGGAACCTCTTCACTCTTTTCTTCAAACCATTTCAGGATATAGAGGATGATTTTTCCATTCTAACGGACAGCGCCCGGAAGATACTCAACTGTTCTTCTCCAGGATTCTGGTCACATCGGACAAATTTCTGCGGGAGAAACGAAAGAGGCTGGGCAGCATTCGGAAAAGACCGGGTGAACAGGTTCATAGGCAATATTCTGCTTCCGGTTTTTCTTCATTATGCCCATACGAAGCGGGACAGGCATCTCGAGAGAAAGTTGATGCAGACAGCCGGCATCCTGCCGGCCGCCCATAACCGCTATACGCATTTTATTTTCTCTCAGCTGCCTGACAGGATTTCCGGACGGATCAGGCTATCATTCATTCTCGAACAGGGGATCATCGCGCACTATATAGAGAATTGTTCCTCCAATATCTGTCTCGATTGCCCTTTAAAATATAAAATCTGAAATTTCTTTCATTCCTGTTGCAAAAACAGGATTTGTGTTTAGAATTGTTTACGCATAAAGAATGGATCAAAGGTGGATGCTGCGGGCAGGTTGCGGGAACATACCGCCGCAGCGGGATAGCGATTAATTGCCGGGATTGATTTTTCAATCCGGGCAAAGGCTTAACTGAAAAGGGTACAAGGCTTATGACATCTGTTGTATTCTCGCATATTTAATACAATCGTCCGAATTCCGGTAGATAATTGTATTATATCCGTTATAGCGGAGGACGAACGGGGCGCATTATCAAAAAATAGGGTTATCAGTCATATCAGGAGTATAAGATGTCCGAGATAGTATATGGCCGTATTGATGAGTATCTGCGCAATGAACTTTCCGAGTTCAATCTTTACATCCAGGAGGGAAGCGGCGGGTATTATATCGCAAGCCGCAAGGAAAACGCTCTTAACGGGAGCGCGTTTGTGGATAGGTTCGCCCAGATAATTGAGGATGGAGAAGAATACAACCTCTCGCTGAAGGATAAAAAGACTGGTCAATGGGAGGAATACAAAGTGTTTCCTACTCTTGAGGACTGCCTGGCGACGCTTTCCGCCAGTTTGAAATGCCCTTCCGCGGAGCGCGTTTCGAACGGCGAGAACCAAAACGCAATTACGGAGGTAAACTTTAATTGCTGGTCGTGCGGAGGAGGTCTCCTGAAAATAAGCGGCCGCTCGCCGCTCAGCGTAGATTGGGCTCCGGGCTTGGACAATATCGAGATGACCTGCCCGAAATGCAAAAAGGTTATGCTCTTTAATCTGAACAACGAAAAGGACCGGACGTCCATTTTATCTCCAAATGCCGGGGTCAGTCATTTTAATCATTTGAGACACGGCAGAATGGCTTCGGCGGCGCAAAACAAATCTTCTAATCATCAGCCGGGCAAACAGATCAGAATAGATTTCTATGATCTTCTATGGAGATTGAAAGACCACACCAACACCTATAGCCACTATCTGAATCTGCTGACCGGAGAAATTGAAAGAATGGATACGAATGCCCTTGGAGCCGTGAGGGATGATATCTTCAAGTTTGCCAGGTATCCGTGGAGAAAAATACCTCCTCTCTCCTCCAGGGAGGCATATTCCGTTATGGAAGAGTTCATCAAACAGATAGACAACGAGGAGATCAAGGCTCAGCTCGAAAATTCCATCCTCGGGCCTAAACCTTTCAAGAGCTTTAAGATGGTCGTTCAGGAGTTCCCCGAGATGAACGAGCGATGGGTAAAGTCCGAAAACGAATTCTATCTTAATAAATCGCGCGAATGGCTCGATTCCATCGGCCTGGATTACGAGATGGTTTTATAACCGGAATAATTGCGATCAAGATCATCGCCAGGACCGAGTCGTTTTTTATCGGGCGTTCCGGATTTTTACTATGAGTCTCGGCGGTATTCATCGGGATCGGTTCAGCCTGAATGTTTCTCAGAAACAAATCCCCCCTTAGGATAAAAAAATCCGTTCAAATTTTGCTTGCTTATGTCCCTTCCCGCTGTGTCAGGCTATCGTGACAGACTTATTCAGATATACGTCCTGAATTGCGTTGAGCAGCTGAACGCCGTCCTTCATCGGCTTCTGGAATGCCTTCCTGCCGGAGATAAGTCCCATTCCGCCCGCCCGCTTGTTGATAACGGCAGTCCTTACGGCCTGCTGAAGGTCATTCTCGCCCGATGCGCCGCCGGAATTGATCAACCCTGCGCGCCCCATAAAACAGTTCACGACCTGGTAGCGCGTGAGGTCTATCGGATGGTCGGTCGTCAGTTTTTCATAGACGTATTTGTGGGTCTTTCCAACCTTGATCGCGTTGAATCCGCCGTTGCAGGTCGGCTGCTTCTGCTTGATGATATCGGCTTCTATCGTGACACCGAGATGGTTCGCCTGTCCCGTGAGGTCCGCAGCCTCGTGGTAGTCAACACCGTCCTTTTTGAAATCCGAATTCCGCAGGTAACACCAGAGGATGGTCGCCATCCCCAATTCGTGCGCGTACTCGAAGATTTCCGTGATCTCCTCTATCTGCCTCATGGATTCTTCCGAGCCGTAATAGATCGTCGCTCCGACGGCGAGGGCGCCGAGTTCGAATGCCTGGTCAACGGATGCGAAAAGCCTCTGATCATATATCGCCGGGTATTTGAGGAGGTCATTGTGGTTGATTTTCAGCACGAAGGGGACTTTGTGCGCATACCGGCGCGCCACGCTGCCGAGCGCTCCGAGGGTGGAAGCCACGGCATTGCAGCCCCCCTCCGCCGCCAGCTTGACGATGTTTTCTGGATCGAAATACTCCGGATTTGGCGCAAACGACGCGCCGGCGGAATGCTCGATCCCCTGGTCAACGGGGAGAATCGAAAGATAGCCGGTGCCCGCAAGCCTCCCCGTGTTGAACAGCTTCTGCAGGCTGCCGAGAACACGTATGGGCCTGTCGGACTGGGATACGACCCTGTCTATGAAATCCGGTCCGGGCGTATGCAGTTTTTCCTTGGCTATCGTTTTGCAAACATGACCGAGCAGACTCTCGGCTTCCTTGCCCAGGATTTCTTCTATTTTGCCTGACATAAAAAGTCTCCTTATTATTTTTTTGATTAATAAATTCTGACTTAACCCTGTCGCGCATATCGAACGTCATCTTTCGAAGGTTGATTTCTATTTATACCATCTGAAACGGCATTTTCAACCCCTTGACGGATAAAAACTGTTCATTCTTCCGCGGTTGCGATACTGGAAGCGGGTTTCCAGGTACTACGCTCATCAATAGACAAAGAATTCAGACTTTGCCTCATCGTGATCTCACAGGGGGAGAATGAATATAAAGCAGCCCCCCCGGATAATTACATAACGATATTGCAGCCCCATTACTTTTTAATAATGCCAGGTTTACAAAATCATATTGTTGTTGAAAGAAGGGCCGGGTGGAAGGGTTAAAACGTTGAAGTGTGTTGTAGAATAATTGATTTGAAGGTTTTTAATATTCTTTATACTATAGTATAATTGAAGAGGGAATCCCGATTTTAAATCACTATTTTCCATATTTAATAGGAGATTAAATTTATGTCGAACGAATTTTTTCCCGAGCTAATCCGCAACCTTCCCGAGGTGGATATCAAAATAAAGGGTCTGCACGGCTGGCTTGTTCAGAACGAGCATATCCTCGTTTCGATCCTCGAATGCGAGGAGCCGGTGGAGGTTGGGGAGCATTCTCACGGCGATCAGTTAGGAATCGTCCTCTGCGGCACCCTGGATATCATGATAGACGGCAAGCCGTATCATTATGAGAAGGGCGACAAGTATTTCATCCCATCCGGCGCCAAGCATTCGGCAAGGCTCTCCGCGGACCACAGAGCTATAGACTTCTTCGAGGATACGGACAGGTATAAACCGAAGGCCAAATAGAAAGGTTTTCCGAAGAATTTGGAATGGTATCGTAAATTTCCGTACCTCTCCAAGCCTGACGGCATCTTATTCGGTTAATGGCCGTTTATATCAGATGACGCGACCCGGTGTCCGAAAAGTACGTTATACAAAATATGAGGGTACTACGCCGGGTACAATACAGCAGTATAAGAAATATAGATATGGAGAATAGAATTTTATGAATATCAAAAGAATCAAGATATCTATTTGGCTTGTTTTTTCATCTTTGATCGCATTCAGCCTTTTCCCGCAGGAATTGGTGATAAAGCAGGAGGCGAAAGGCCTGATAGGGACAAATTGTTATCTTTTATACGACACAAAAAGCAAAGAGGCGGCACTGATTGACGTTGGCGGGCTTTTGGATGCCTTGATGCAGACCATCGAGAACGACAACCTGACCCTGAAATATATCTTCGCGACGCACGGCCATATTGATCATTTAGAATGTTTGCCTGAAATCAAGAAACGATTTCCCGCCGCGCTGATCTGCCTGACACGGGCGGATTATGATGATTTCCTGCTTTACCAGGATTGGTGTAAAAATAATGCAGAAAAGTCGAAGGTCGCAAAGTTTATGTACATAACTCCGGAACTCAAGCAATGGTTCGAATATGATCTGCCGAATTTCATCAAACCCGATCTGTTCATCGAAGACGGCCAGGTATTTAATCTCGGCGATATAAAAATCCAGGCGATGCTGACTCCCGGGCACTCCCGCGGCAGCATAAGCTACCTCGTAAACGGCAACCTGTTCTCCGGCGACCTGATCTTCATCAATGATACGGGCGTGATTGATATGCTCGGCAGCTCGCAGGGCGATTTCGATAAAACCATCAGGATGCTTTTTGAAAAGATACCTGATGATACCAAGGTCTATCCCGGCCACAGGAAATCGTTCGAATTCGGAACGGGTAAGAAAGAAAGCTGGTGGGTCAAGCCTTAACTCTCTTTAAAATGATTATCAGGATTATCGAAAGATAACCCGGCAGCGAGAATTTCACTTTTTATCGCCGGGAACCTGTCCGGATTCCGATGTCTCTATCCTTCCGCGCCCGCCGCAGACGCTGCAGGGCGCCGTTTCCCGGCTCCATTTAAGGGATGGTATCTGCGAGTAATCCGGCTTGAACATATCCACGTTCCAGCACTCGTCGCAGCCACATCTCCCTGTGCCCCCGCAGTGATCACATATTGTCACTTTTTGTTTCATAATATTTTTCTTTTCCAGGATTACGGAATTGTGCAGCCGAGACCATCTATCAAGTAACTCTTTCCTTCGAAATCTCCGAGTTCGGTCCTGCCCCAACCCGGAACGTTTTGATAGTGCCTGTTCGTTATCTGGCCGCATATGAAAGAGCTCGCCTCGTTCATGGAATTGAAACTGCGCCCCTCAAATAGAATCTGTTTTTCCAGGTACTCGGCGGATGTGCCGGCCAGCCATTCATCTATGTATTTCTTTGGAGTATTGAATGCGGACATGCCGCCTATGTGGATACGCCCTCCGTCGCCGAATTTATTGATCCAAATGCGAAGGCCATCATCCGTCGGTAAATTGTTCTGGTTCGAACCGGTATAAGCGTTTTGAGTCCCCGGGTAGGGATTTCTGGAAGCATTAATCTGATCGAGATTCCAGTTAAGCTGAACAGCGGGATCGGTTTTGACGAAATGGGTTGCCCCCACTTCCTGCAGGATGATATCGAGCGGTTTGCCGTTTTTCAGGTCCGTTATTATCGTCTCGGTGCTTATCAGGTGCGGCAAACCGTACGTTCCCCTCGGAGAGAATACAGCTCCGGCGTTGAAGACGGAACGGATGTTCTCCAGGTCTGTATCGGTGACACCTTCCATGCAGCCGCAGATGATGACCGCCCCGAGTTTCGGCGGATTATCCACGCGGAAATGCCCCCAGAAGTCGGCCCAATTTATCAATTCTGTGCCGGAGCCGAAGACCTGCGGGTTGGAGTGCGTTCCAATAACCAGCACATCGCCATCGTTCATGGTTTGAAGGTAACGGTAATCTTTTACCCCTTAACCGCTCGTCCCCTTGTTATCTATTCCGAGAACCGGGAATTTCCAGGACGCTCCCCATCTCGATTGAATATCTATGCCGATTATCTTCGCGCTGAAAACCGCCGCCGAAAAGATAATCATAAGACATAAAGCCGGCAATACGCAGAAAGCAGAATGTTTTTTCATATTTCCTCCCCAAAGTTTAATCGGTGTAATTCAATTTAATCCAATGGAAGGTTTTTGTCCAATAGGCTTTTAGTGGCCTTCCTCTTCAGGATTCGACCGGATTCGCAAAAAAACTTTCATTCATCCCGTTCGGAGCGCACGAAATAGAGCCGGTTCGGTTTCGTCGTGCTTTGCCAGATCATATAGAGATTGCCTTCATCGTCAACGGCATACGAATCCCTAAAAGTTTTGTATCCTGCCGGGGAGATGGCATTTGCCGGGGAGGGGTCCCACATCTCGTATAGGTCAACTATATTTATCTTGCGGGAATAGTAAACGGTCCAATCGGCATAATACATTTGCGCCAAAAATACGTGCACATTGCCTGCGCTATCAGGAATGAATGAAATATCCCCGAGAATTGCCCCGCCTCCGATAGTTAAGAAGCTATTCATATAGTTCCAGCTCTGACCATGATCTTTGGATACCTGTGCCGCCATAGTCACAAAATAATGAATATAAAACAGGTGGGGCAGGTACAGATAATCGTCCGGGCCGGGATATGGGATTTGCGGTGAGGGAGCGTTAGCTGGCTGGATTGAAACGGGAGATGACCAGGTCAGCCCTTTATCGCTTGAATACTGATAATACGGCCCTGTGGCGTATTCGTATGATCCACCGATGTAGCTGATATAGTGCAATGTGCCGTATCCGTTTCCTAAGAGGGTCGGATAGTAGGTATTTGTGGTGCCTGCATCCGGTATTTTCCTTCTTTCGCTCCAGGTCTCTCCGTGATCGGTCGAACGGATATAATAATTGGATGATCCAGCGCATTCGACGCCGTGCTCCATCCAAATAACGTGCAGCGAATCATCATTCAGTTCGACTATGTTTATGTTCTGAGATGAATGATTGCATAGACCGCTGTCCGGTGTGCCGGATGCAATAATCTCGTTCTCCGTCCATGAGGCGCCGTCGTCTTCCGATGTGGCGAGCATAACGTCCGTAAAGCTGATGCTTCCAGCTAGATTTACAAGGAAGAGTATCCCTCTGCTGTCTGCCGTCAGGCTGAAAACCATTTCATTTTCGGAATAAGGGATTTCATAGGCCGGGGACCAGGTTTTGCCATCGTCTTTCGACGTCATTATTTTCCATTTTTTGTTTGAACCCTGGCTGTAGGCGAGATATAAATATCGTCCTCGAAAAAGCCTGTAATTGCCGGCGGCATCGGAGCAGATCAACTCCGGCGCGGAGAATGAATGATTGGAACAGACAGTGAAATTCAGCGGCTGTGAATCGCCGCCGGGGGAGGGATTGCGTACCCAGACTGAGAGCGGAGTTTCGCTTTTAATGCTTGATTCTGATATGCCGGATGAGGTTTTTTTATGAGGAAAAACATCTGTATCTTCGGGACTTATTTTGCAGCTTATCTCGGAGTCGCTGATGAACTCTATCGTCTTTTCTACTCCGTTGAAAACTATTTTCGATGAAGGAATAAAATTTGTGCCGGTTACCGTAAGCGTAAATTCCGGCATATGTGTAACCTTCCAGGCAGGTTTCATTGCGTTCAGTGTCGGCGGCAGCGCGGAAACCGTGATGCTTGCCGTCTTGAAAACGCTCTTGGGGGGGCTTCCGTTATCGGTGACTGTGCAGGTGGCGGTGAAGACACCAGCGTCTATAAAAGTATGGGCGGGGCTCTTTTCAGATGATTTCTCGGATCCATCCCCGAAATCCCATTCGAACGCCAGGAGATTGTTATCCGGGTCGCTCGCATCCGCCCGGCATTGGACGGAAAGGGGCGCGTTCCCGGATGCAGGGGTTGCCAGAATCACCAGCGTCGGCGGCTGGTTCGGCTCGTCCGAGCAGGAGAATATCAGGAGAAGCGGAAGGATCATTAATAATGTTCGTATTGTTTGTTTTTTCATTGATTGTCCATCTCCTCAATAAGAAATTAAATCTATTATCGAGAGCTTTGCAAAACCTGCAAAATGTCATCCCGACACAAGCATTCTCAGGAAGCCCCGGAAGGCATAGTCCTGAGGTAATCTTCGAAGGGATCAAAGGAAGGAACTGTCCGGATTCCTTCCCTTGCAGCCCGTTGAGGAATCCGTCAGGACTTCGTCTTCAGGAGTTTCCCTTAGGGGGCTTTTTTCAGAATGACGATTAAAACTATAATTATTAAAATGTTTCATATCTATATGTAATATATGTATTTTTCACAAGACTGGCAATATTTTTCGCGATTAATTATGCGGACACATGACTTTCAATTTATCCTGATTCTTTTACAAGGCGTTTGGCATTTATTCAACCGGAGCGGAGAATGCGCTCTCGTGGCCTTCGGATTCCAACGATGTTAGAACATAAGAGTATCTTTCATTTAGGTTGATATTGTCATCCGTAAATTCGAGTATATTGCTGTTAACAGAACCGATAATCCTGTATTCTGAATCCGGTTGAGAAGACAGTTTTCGATAGATATTGTATTTCACGATTACAAATCCAGAGTTTCCTGCATTCGAAGCTAAGGTTATGCTATTGAACCAGGTTTGTCGAAAGAGGCTTCTCTCTTCCTTGTGTTGAAGCGAAACCGGGATGAGTGAATAAACACCTATGACCGTGATTTTGCAGCATCATTTATTTTTTGCGGGGTTCCCGGTATTATGCATAAGTATCTAAACTGCGCCGGAGCATATCCCTTATGGCAAAATTCAACCTTCAGAGCGTGAAGCGCTGGGCATTCGAGCCAAAGCAGCCTCCCACCGCCATTGGGCTTGCGGCGGGCATCGGAAGCGCGGTCATTGCGGATGCGGGCGGGGGCGTCTGTATGCTCGACAGGACCGGCAGAGAGGTTATGCGCGCCAGGCTGCCTCATCCGGCATACGATCTGGAGGTCACCTCCCGTGCCGAATATATAGCCTTGCTCTGCGAGGATAAGAAGCTGCGGGTTCTGAACAGCCTCGGGGAAATCCTATGGGACGCGAAAGAGGATATTGGTGCCTCTGCTGTTGATATAAGCTGCCGCGCCGGGCTGGTAGCCGTCGGGAGCGCGCGGAAGACGCTGCAGCTCTACCGTCTGGACGGAGAACCCCGCCTGGAGGAGAAGCTGGACTTCACTATCTTCGATCTCGCATTCGCACCCGGCGCATCCGGTCTGGCAGCAGTCAGCACGACCGGCGATCTCGGCTTCTTTGAGTATGACGGGCGGATGCGATGGAAGGTGTCCACAGGACGCCGCTGCAGGGGTGTTGACGTCAGCGAGAACGGGCGTTTCATCATATTGCCGGTCTATGAAAGCGGTATCAAGGCATACAATCTGGACGGGGAATATATCGGTGAATATGATGTCCTTGCGGAAGTGATCTGCGCGGCGATAAACGCCAGCGGTAAGCTCATTTTTCTTGCCGATCAAAAGAACAGACTGATACTGCTCAGTAAAAACGCAGAAGTTATCTGGAACATGGACCTCGAAAAACCGGTTCTGTCGCTTAAGACCGACGACACCGGCGCCCTGTGCCTTGCCCTTGTGGAAGGTGGGGAGGTCATCTTCCTCGAACTCGTGGCAGACGATACGCCGTATTTCGACTTTCTCGAATTTCCATCCGATTCAAGAAGCCTCGACGCGAAGCTGATATGGAGAAAGAACTTCCGGCCTATCCTGTCCCGTTTCGACCGTGTTCAGACGGACATATCCCCGGACGGAGGCTACATCGCCGTTATGGGAGAAAATAGGATTTCAGTTTACGATGACACAAGCCTCTTGAAGTGGAACGACACCATAGACGAACCCGATCCCGTCATCTGCTCCGCGCGGGAGGACAATCACTTTTTTGTAAACACGGCATCCAATCTTTACCGCTACAGCTACCGCAACGGCCGGCGTTGGAAGCAGCTTCTGAGCTTCGACAGGATTTACACACCGCTCGAAAAGGGCAATCTATATGCGACCGCGGGTACTGAACTTTTCGCCGTCAACAGGGAGGGTGAGATTCTATGGCGGGATGTTCTTCATGATGAGCCTGTCAAGGCCGTCGCAGCGCCCGATGGATCATACATTGGAATTAAATTTGCCGATGGGACGCAGGAGGTCTATAACAGCTCCGGAGGTTTGTCCCTTCGAAAAGAGGATTTGCGCGGAACGAGGGATATCGCATTTTTCGGCAGGTTCTTCATCTCGCTTTTGAATGAACGGGATGTGATTGGAATCGGTTTCCCAATGCTCGATGAAAAGCTGTTCTCCGCTTCTTCCGAGGTGAAAGCCGTCATCGGGCTTGCGAATTACCTCGTTTTTCAGCACGCGCTCGGAGGAGTGACGGTTATTAATAACAAGTGGGACAAGCAGATGGAGCTGCCGGACGAAATGGGGCGGCTTGTGGTTACACGGGACAGGGACGGAGAGCCATGTTTCATCCGGGTTACGGAGACCGAGCTTAAGTTGTATAATAAAAACGGAAAAGTGCTTTGGAAATATTCCGCCGATAAGAAGATCGTTGCCGGTACGCTAAGCATGGCAGGGGGACGGATCGTATTCTTCGCGGGGAGCGAATTGTACTGCATAGACCTCGGATATTCGGCGAAAGAGGCGGAGTTGATCAAATATCTGGAATTTTCCGGAAAAAGGGGGATTTACGGATGACTGATGTAAGAGAAGAATTGGAGCTAATGATTCGCTCCCGATACCCGATTATTTACTTGATAACCTGGGAGGAAATTCGCCTGAAGCGGTTCATACAGAGCATGGCAACCTCGCTCAACAAGCAGCTTTACACATGGTCCATCTCCACGGGAATGGAATCGAACGGGAGGACGGTCGAAGAGAACAAGACAGCCGAGGCGGCGCTCGATTTCATCGAGAAATCTTCGGATAACGCCGTTTTCATTCTCAAGGATTTTCACCCGTTCCTGAAGGAAGAAATGACTGTCGTAATACGCAGGCTCCGCGACCTGTCCGTTCGTCTCAAGCGCAGTTATAAAACCATTATAATTGTATCTCCGATCCTTATCATTCCGCCGGAGCTCGAAAAAGAGATCAGTGTCCTAGATTTCCCGCTGCCGACGCTGCAGGAGGTTGCAGACCTTTTCAAGACGATGATCCGCTCCGTGGAAGCGACCCGGAAGGTAGCTATAAACGCGACGCCTGATCTTTTGGAGCGCGCCGTTAAAGCCGCTCTGGGACTTACGGAGAACGAAGCTGAAAATGTCTTCGCAAAGGCTCTGGTGAGTTCCGCAAGCTTCGACGAGCGGGACATTCCGCTGATTATTTCCGAGAAGAAACAGATTATACGCAAGACCGGGCTGCTGGAATATTTCGACCTGAGCGAGACCATAAAGAACGTCGGCGGGCTGGAAAATCTCAAGAAATGGCTTGACGAAAGATCATATGCCTTTACCGAGAGGGCGAGGGAATACGGCTTGCCGCAGCCGAAAGGGTTGCTGCTGCTCGGAGTCCAGGGATGCGGCAAGAGCCTCGTCTCGAAGGCTGTCGCGAGCCTCTGGCAGCTTCCACTTCTCAGGCTCGATGTCGGGCAGATGTTCAATTCCTATATCGGGGCATCCGAAGCGAATATGCGAAAAGCGATAAAAATCGCCGAATCCATCGCGCCCGTCGTTCTGTGGCTGGACGAGGTCGAGAAGGGGTTCGGCGGCGTCACTGGTTCCGGCAATTCCGACGCCGGGACGACTGCAAGGGTTTTCGCCACGTTTCTGACATGGCTGCAGGAGAAGACGAGTCCGGTTTTCGTCGTGGCGACGGCGAATAATATTGACAATCTTCCGCCGGAATTGGTCAGGAAGGGCAGGTTCGACGATATCTTTTTTGTCGATCTTCCCTCGGCTGTGGAGAGGAAAGAGATATTCCATATCCACCTGCGCAAGAGGGGCAGGGCGCCGGAGACGTTCGGTATAGAATCGCTTGCGGCGGCAACAGAAGGATTCAGCGGGGCGGAGATAGAGCAGGCTGTTATTGACGCGCTTTACAGGGCATTCCCGCAGGGCCGCGATATCCTCACGAACGATATCGAAGCCGTGATAAACGATACGGTTCCTCTTTCGAGGACAATGTCCGAGGATATTTCGAGACTCAGGACATGGGCGAAGGACCGCGCGAGACCCGCTTCTGCGTAAGACCGCGCACTTAAAATCTCCTTGACTTTCCGGTCGGTAGTGATAAATCATAGAAGTTACCGATCTTGACTATAGAGGTGGGAATTTTTCTATGAAGATTCACGAATACCAGGCAAAAGAGATACTTAAGGAGAATGGCGTCCCGGTTCCGAAAGGCGGGGTTGCGTTTTCGCCGGAGGAAGCGAGGGCTATTGCTAAAGAGCTCGGCTCGACAGTCGTGGTGAAAGCTCAGATACACGCCGGCGGCCGCGGCAAGGGCGGAGGCGTCAAGCTTGCGAAGAATGACGAAGAGGCATATGAACTCGCGAAAAAGATTCTCGGGATGATGCTCGTAACGCACCAGACCGGCCCGGAAGGGAAAGAAGTGAAGAGGCTTCTCGTCGAACAGGGGATGAACATCAAGAAGGAACTGTATCTCGGCATCGTGATAGACAGGGCTAACGGCTGCCCGGTCATCATGGCGAGCGAGGAGGGCGGAATGGAGATCGAAGAGGTTGCGGCTAAAACGCCCGAGAAGATATTGAAAGCCTTCATTGATCCGGCGGTGGGACTTGCGGCGTTCCAGGCGATGCAGCTTGCGCTGGGTCTGAAGCAGGATAAAGAAGTCACCAGGAAGATCGCGGATTTTATTACCAAACTATATAATGTCTTTATAAAATATGATTGCTCCCTCGCGGAGATAAATCCGCTCCTTATTACCGGGGAAGGCGAAGTTCTTGCGCTCGACGCTAAAATAAATTTCGATGACAACGCCCTTTTTCGCCATAAGCAGCTGATGGAGCTAATAGATTACGACGAAGAAGAACAACTCGAAATAGAAGCCAGCAAGCATGATTTGAATTACATAAAATTAGACGGAACGATAGGCTGCATGGTAAACGGCGCTGGGCTTGCGATGGCGACGATGGATATAATAAAACTTGCGGGCGGAGAACCGGCAAACTTCCTGGATGTCGGCGGCGGAGCAAGCGAAGAGAGAGTGGCCGCGGCATTCGAGATTTTAATGGCGGATAAAAACGTCAAGGCTGTGCTCATAAATATTTTCGGCGGGATCGTCCGCTGCGACCGCGTGGCGCGCGGCATCATCTCCGCGCTTCAAAAGGTCAAGGTGGCCATTCCGGTCGTTGTGCGGCTTGCGGGCACGAATGCCGAGGAAGCCGGGGCGCTTCTTGAAAATTCGGGCATGAATTTCGTTGTTGCGGAGTCGCTCAAGGATGCGGCTGAGAAAGTAGTCAAACAGATTTCGAACAGATAGCAGGTGGGAAATTGAGCATACTTGTGGATAAAAAAACTAAGGTCCTTGTGCAGGGTATCACGGGGAAAGAAGGTTCCTTCCATGCGGAGCAATGCCTGGAGTACGGGACGAATATAGTCGCAGGGGTTACCCCGTTCAAGGGCGGACAAAAATTTATGGAACGTGTTCCGATCTTTGACACGGTGAAAGAGGCAGTAGAGGCGACTGGCGCCGATTGTTCGTTGATCTTCGTGCCGCCGCCGTTTGCGGCGGATTCCGTGATGGAAGCCGCCGATGCGGGAGTGAAATTGATTGTCTGCATCTCGGAGGGAATTCCAACCCTCGATATGATAAAGGCGAAGCTTTACATAGATAAAAGAAACGCACGGATGATCGGGCCCAACTGCCCTGGCGTGATCTCTCCGGGAAAAGCCAAGGTCGGGATTATGCCGGGCTTCATTCATAAGGAAGGCAAAGTGGGCGTTGTTTCCCGCTCTGGCACCCTCACATATGAAGCTGTCGCTCAATTGACAGACCGTGGGCTGGGTCAGTCCACATGCGTCGGCATTGGCGGCGACCCGATTATAGGAACGAATTTCATAGATGTCCTTAAAATCTTCCGCGACGATCCGCAGACTGAAGCTGTAGTGATGATCGGAGAGATCGGCGGGACGGCGGAAGAAACCGCGGCGGCTTATGTAAAGGACAGCAAGTATCCCAAACCGGTCGTGAGCTTTATAGCAGGCAGAACAGCCCCTCCAGGAAGAAGGATGGGACACGCGGGAGCGATAATCGCCGGAGGCAAGGGAACGGCGGCGGAAAAGATGGTCGCTCTAAGGGAAGCGGGGATCACTGTTGTCGAGAGCCCCGCTGAAATCGGAGAAACGGTTAAAAATATTTTGAGTTAGATTTTTCAAATGTCCGAATTCAAGCTAATCTATAAAGAGGGAGATTCCGAATACGAGTTCATCATTTCCAAAGATCGCGTGGAGATGGGCAGAATGGAATCGAGCGATCTTGTCCTGAACGATTTCGGTATATCGAGGAACCATGCCGCCATTGTCAAAAAGGGGAACAAATTCTACCTGGAAGATATGGGCAGCAGAAACGGGACCTTCGTTAACAATGTTCGGATCGCCCAAGCCGAGATAAAACCTGGGGATACGATCGCTCTTGGAAGGTTTCCGCTTAAATTTGAGGGTCCCGCTTCCAGCAAGGAAGCGCCCTTGCTCGTCGAGGACAACCGCAAGATAGAGGCTTCTCTCGATCATACGATTATAAAACCGATGAGCGTTTCACTCGGAGAAAAAAGCGGCAGCATCATAGCCGCGGCAAAAAAGGACAGCATGACGTTGTCCTCTCCCAAGTCGAAGAAGCAGGATGAAATGTTCTTTATCCTCACCGAGGTTGCTAGGACATTAATATCCCTTGGCAAGCTTGATGAGATTCTCAATACGTTCGTGGACCTGGTTTTCAAGTATCTGCCTGTGGACAGAGGCTTCCTGATGCTCGGCAACTCCGAAGGCGAGCTGGAGCCCAAGCTCGTGAAGCACAGAAAACCGGAACGCGATCAGATCACCATAAGCAAGACCATCGCCCATAAGGTTTTCAAGGAAAAGGTTTCGATCCTGACCACGGATGCGATGATGGACCCGCGATTTTCAAGCGGAGACAGCATTCGTTTTCACGGTATACGTTCCGCGATGTGCGTACCACTTTGGGTTGAGGGAGAGGTTGTCGGCATCCTGTTCGTGGATTCACCGATAGCGAGCGTCAAATTCGGAGAAGACGATCTGAACCTTCTTTCATCGCTTGGTAATTACGCCGCTGTTGCGATACAGCGGGCAAGGCTTACCGAAAAGATAAAAGAAGAAGCGGACGCGAGGGCGAAACTCGAACGGTACCATTCTCCGGCGGTGATAAACCGGCTGTTGCAGACAAAAGGCTCCGCCGCGGGTTTGAACATCGAGGCGCAGGAACTCGAATGTTCGATACTGTTTGCCGATATAGTCAGTTTCACGACATATACTGAAAAAATGGAGCCGAAAAAGGTCGGGTTATTTCTAAACGAATTTTTCTCTCAGATGACGGATATCATTTTCGAGTATGAAGGGACGCTTGATAAATTCCTCGGCGACGGATTGATGGCCGTTTTCGGTGCGCCCTTCCCATACAAGGATAACGACCACGCTCTCCGCTCCGTCAGCGCGGCGATAGATATGATGAAGGCCGTCGAGAAATTCAATGAAGATGCATCGCTCGGATTCAATATAAATATAAGGATCGGGATAAACAGCGGACGTGTGGTTGCTGGCGATATCGGCTCTCCGAAGCGTATCGAGTATACTGTCCTCGGGGATACGGTTAATGTTGCTTCGAGGCTTGAAAAATACATCGCCAAACCGAATGAAATTGTGATCGGCGAAGCGACCTATAAAGCGGTTCAGGGCAAATTCAAGACGAAGCTTATCGGTGAGATAGACCTGAAAGGGCGCGCCAGCAAAATGAAAACCTACCATGTTCACGGGAAAAAATAAGATCATATTCTGGAGAACCCTGTTTCAATTAAGAATTTCAATAGCTTGACATAAAATCTGTAGAAGCTTATTCTTCCGTTTTCAATAAAAAAACATATCAGGTGAGCATATGAGGAAAAGTATTTTAGTCCGATCAGTGCTGATTCTTGTGGTAATTCTGGTGGCATTTTTTTCCATCTGGACTCCAGGAGAAGGCTTGCATCTTGACCTCGCGCTGGATTTGCAGGGCGGAGTTATGTTTATTCTGCGCGTTGACACTAAGGACGCGGTTGCGGCTGAGACCAGTCAATATGCGGGCTATCTGAGATCCCAGGTTCAAGATGAGGGGGTAGCCAATGCCTCTGTAAAGCCGATCGGGGATAAGATCGAGGTTCGTATAGGATCTGCAAACCCGGCGCATAAAGAGACAGTCGAAAGCCTTATAAATGATCATTTTACTGAATTCGAATATGATGAACCGCTTCGTGACAGCGGCGATCTCGTTTACAGCCTCAATTGGAAACCTCGGAAGCTGAAGGAATTTAAAGAGGAAACGGTCAGAACCGTTGAAAACAACCTGAGAAACAGAATTGATGAAATCGGCGTCCAGGAACCTAATGTAACAACCCAACCTGAAAGCAGTGAAGAAGCGGGAGCAAGGATCGTTATCCAGCTTCCGGGCCTCGAGGACAGGGAATGGGCGAAAGAGGTTTTAAGGAGACAGGCATATCTCGAGTGGCTGCCGGGCGCAGGCGAACCTGAGAAAAGCGCCGAGGATGTTATGCGCCAGCTCGGCGGAACGCTCCCTGAAAACATGGAAATTCTTCCGGAGCTTGTCGGCAAAGACAACAGCGGAAATGATGTATTCAGATACTGGCCATTGAGAAAAGAACCGATCGTCACCGGCGGCGAACTCAAATATGCAAGGCTCGGGCGGGATGACCGCGGCGGACCGGCTGTTTCTTTTTATTTAAAAGCGACGGCAGCCAACCGGTTCTGGGACTATACCGGAGCTCATAAAGGTGAGCGGTTGGTTATCGTACTTGATAAAAAAGTCATATCAGCTCCGGTCATACAGGCACAGATTTCGGATTCAGGAATTATCGAAGGCCAATTCTCGCAGAAGGAAGCCGAAACACTCTCAATGCTTCTTCGCTCCGGCGCGTTGCCGGCAAAACCGATCTTTTTGCATGAAAACCACGTCGGACCTACGCTGGGTGCGGATGCAAAAAGTAAAGGCATAATGGCAGCAATATTGGGATTGGCCGTTGCTATTGCTTTCGTGACTATATATTACAAGCTGTCCGGATTTAACGCAGTTGCCTCCCTGTTGATCAATATGGTCTTGATTTTAGGCGCGATGGCTATGCTCAAAGCGAAGATGTCTCTGCCGGGTATCGCTGGTTTGATACTGTCCATAGGCATGGCGATTGACGCGAACATTCTTATTTTTGAGAGGATTCGCGAGGAACTGGACTTCGGAAAAACGGTGCGGGCATCGGTGATGGGTGGATTCCAGAAAGCGATGGTAACGATTCTTGATTCGAATATCACGACAATAATTTCGGGCGTGTTCCTGTTCAATTTCGGAACAGGTCCGATTAAAGGATTTGCCATAGTCCTTATTATTGGCATCGTGGCGAGCCTGTTTACCGCGATTTTTGTTTCAAGAACAATATATATGATACTCTTCAAGCTGTTCCCGGGAACAGAGAAAAAAGAATTTGTAAAAGCGCTGATATAGGATGATTCAGGGCAAGGCATAAGGAGACCGCTGATGAGGTTTTTTTACAATACTAAGTTCCCATTTATGAAATACAGGAAACTTTTTTTCCTGATTTCCGGCGTGATGGTCGCCTTTTCGATCTTCTGTTGGATGAAATTCGGCTTGAATTACGGGATCGAATTTACCGGCGGCACACAGTTGATTCTTAAATATAAAGATCCGATTACGAACGATATACTTACCGATGTCCGCAGCAGGCTCGGTAAGATGAACCTCGGTGATGTCGTTGTTCATGAATACGGTGAAGCGGATTCAAAGGGCCGTCTTTTCTCGATACTGATAAGGGTTGAATCTACAAGTGAAGCTTTAAGCAAGCGAATCGAAGATGTCAAGACAGATATATCAGAAGTCATCTCGAACGAATTGATGTCGGATGCTTCAAAAACGGAAGCAACCTCAGGCAAAGAAAATCTGAATTCAATCGGCAAGGTTAAACTCGCATCATTTTTTGAAGGGGCAATACAGGCTCCGGCGACAATCCCCGAATATATTGATGATTATTTGACACCGGAGGAATCCAAAACGCTGACTCCTCAGCAGAAATACTACCGATTCCTCGGACAATTGATCGTTAGATACAGGGACAGCGAAAAAGTTACCTTGATCCGCAGTTTTGACGAACTTGTAAAGATCAATACCGGGGCCGATCTCGTAAAAGCAAATAGCGGCAAACCGGTTGATTATATCAATCAGGATATAATCGAGAACCTGAAAAAAGAGTATTTCCTTAACGAGTTTGTCGTAGCCGGTGTTGATATGGTCGGTCCAAGCGTAGGATCGGATTTGCGGGCAGGCGCTATCAATGCGGTAATCTTTGCGACAATCGGTATCCTGATATATATTACAATAAGGTTTAAATTCATCTTTGGTTTTGCTTCGGTAGTAGCGCTTCTTCACGATGTTATCATCACAATCGGTTTCTTTGCCCTGTCCGGCAAGGCATTTACTCTCTCAATAGTCGCTGCATTATTGACCATTGTCGGTTACTCGTTGAATGACACGATCGTCGTTTGCGACCGTATCCGTGAAAATGTCAACAAACACAGGGCACCAGGAACATCTTATGAAGATCTCGTCAGTCTCAGCATTAACCAAACATTGAGCAGGACATTGCTTACATCAAGCACTACGCTGCTTGTTCTAACGTTCTTGTTGTTCTTCGGCGGTGAAGTTTTAAGCGGATTTTCTTTTGCGATGCTTGTCGGAATGATCGCTGGTACTTATTCATCGGACTGTCTTGTAAGCCCGATCCTGGTAGTTTGGAATAACATTCAGGAAAAATACCGCGGCAAGGAAAGAGTGAGGGGAACCGATTATGTAAAGCGCTCTCTAAAGACTCTATTCCCCGAAAGAGGAAACAAGGAGAGACCGAAGGCTGGCGCAATGTCCGGGCATGAATCGTCCCATGGAACAGCCGGGGAGACCGGTCAAGTAGCATCAGCATTTGCTGATGAGGACAGCTTTAAGAAGAAACATATGAAACGCAAGAAGGGCATTACCGGTCGAAAGAAAAAAAGACATCATTAGACATTAAATAAAACATCAAGGATATTTTCGATATTCGGAGGGTTTCTTGAAAAGGAAACCCTCCTTTTAATTATATAACTATCTTCTTTAAGACCTGGTATGTTTAAAGTTTCGGTGATTGAGGTGGTATTATAGTCTAACTGCGGGAGAGTACGTATGAGACGTGAGGCGTTAGACCTCGGGCAAAGAATGTTCCTCCCGT
>Ga0315293_10001000_pt1 | contig 27131 bp, 21 predicted proteins | sample YL17G13_20_MG_FD_203071 | JGI IMG/M metagenome (GOLD analysis project Ga0315293, IMG submission 203071) | Sediment microbial communities from Yellowstone Lake, YNP, Wyoming, USA - YL17G13_20 | ecosystem: Environmental > Aquatic > Freshwater > Lake > Sediment | place: USA: Wyoming | collected...
TCCATCTGGTCAGTTCTTCTTCAAATGCCTGTTTTTTTCCTATTGTATTCATTCTTTCAAGCCCCTGTATCTCCCCAATCCATTTCTTCCAGGAGTTTGAGATGCCGGCTTTCTTTGCGGAATATTGTATCCTGATCAGCGGATCAGAATCCATAGCTTTGTCAATGATTTCTATTTTTTTGGTTCTTATACTTATCATTTTCGGGTCTATATAGTTTTTAACCATATCGATATGATAAGAAGGAACATATTCTGAAGTTGAGCCTGGATAACCGAATACCATTGTAAAGTCACCCTCCTTAACTCCTTTTAATGAGACAGGGAAGTAATAGGCAGGCTTGTATGGCACATTATCAGGGGAATAGTCAACCGGTTTATTATTCCTGTCAGCATAAACCCTGAACAGAGAGAAGTCGCCTGTATGGCGGGGCCATATCCAGTTATCGGTGTCGCCGCCAAATTTTCCTATGGCTGAAGGAGGCGCTCCTACCAGCCGTATATCCCTGAAAGTCTCATTCACAAAAAGAAAATACTGATTTCCCATGAAAAACGGACGCACCATTGCCCTGTAACCGGTCGCTTCCACTGCTTTCTTCTGGATGCTTTCAATATTCGATGAGATAAGCTTTTCGCGATCGGCTGATACCATTTCATCAGTTACTCCCGACAAAACCTTATCGGTTACGTCTTCCATCCATTTAAGAAATGTAACGGTAACGTCAGAATTGGGGAGCTCCTCCTTCCCGGACATTGCCCAGAAGCCGTTTGTAAGATAATCATGTTCAAGGCTGGAGTGCTCCTGGATCATACTATAACCGCAATGGTGATTTGTTATCAGCAATCCTTCAGCTGAAATCAGTTCCGCAGTGCAACCTCCGTTAAAGCTCACAACGGCATCTTTCATACAGGCACGGTTGACACTGTAAATATCCTCAGATGAAAGCCTGAATCCTTTTTCCTGCATCAGCTTGATATTGTATTTCTCTATCAAAAGAGGGATCCAGATGCCCTCGTCGGGAGGAGTTGAAAATCCGGGCAAAATTATCGATAGAAGAAAGGAGGTCAGTACTATTTTTTTCATTATGAATTTTTTTTGTTACACAAAGAGTATTACCCTCCCCCTAAAGGGGACTGAATTCTATATTGATTTAAGCCCCCTATAGGGGGTTGGGGGCAATGAATTTCTGCAATTCGTGATAAACTTGTTCTACCGGTAAGCCCATAACGTTGAAATATGAACCTTCTATATGGCTGCAGGCAGCGATTCCGATCCATTCCTGTATCCCATAGGCTCCTGCCTTGTCATAAGGACTGAAATTACAAATATAGTATTCAATCTCATCGTCAGAAAGTTCCGCAAAAGTCACTTTTGTTGAAGAAAAGAATGATTTATGCTTTGTTGATGAAAGAAGACAGACTCCTGAAATTACTTCATGCGTATTACCCGATAACTCGCCAAGTATTCTCCTCGCATCCACTTTGTCCTTTGGCTTACCGAGAACCTTATTATCACACCAGACAATTGTATCGGCGGTGATAACAATCTCATTTTCTTTAATCTCCGATCGGAAAATTGCGGCCTTTTGCGTTGCGACATAAAGGGCGATCTCTTCACCCTTCAGATGACCGGGGTATTTTTCTGACCAGTCTCTGACCACAACCTCAAAATTGAGTCCAAGCTCCTTTAAAAGCTCCTGCCTCCTGGGTGATCGTGAGGCAAGGATTATCCGGTGCTTATTAAGCTCATCGATTACCATATCAGATAAGATTGTAGTCGAGAATCACTTTTACCACAACCGAATAGAGAACGCCGGCAAACTGGATGATTTTCATCAGCCTGCTTGCACTGTGAAGCTGTCGCTTATTTGAGCTGGTAATCAGTTGATATATGACATAAAGCAGAGGGAGTACAACAGTAATGGAAATATATATAAGGGTTATTTTGTCATTCAGGAAGAAGAAATGCCAGACGAAATAGAGCAGAGCCACAGTGATCACAATAAAGATTATCGAAATAATTTTAGTTATCATGATACCGGTCACTACGGGAATGGTGTTCCGCCCGTAAGCCATATCGCCCTCAAAGTCTTCAATATCTTTAATGATCTCCCTGGTCAGTGTCGTCAGAAAGGCAAAAAGGGCAAATCCACCCACCCAGTAAAAGATAATGCTTAGCTGGGGAGGTGTCACGGCGTTCACAGCATAATATCTGTAAAGCGCAGGCCATTCATAAAAGACAACAAGCATGGGCACCAATGCAGTAAGTGCAGCTACAACCAGGTTTCCGATAAGAAACTGCCTTTTATAACTTGCCGAATAGAAATAGAGCAATCCGGAGACAATCAGGAACAGAATTCCCAACCAGAAGTATCCCGCTTTCCAGGAGATATAAAATCCTGCCACTACACCTGCAATGTTTAAAATATTATGCCACTTCATTGCCTGGCGTCTTGGAATTCTTGTCCCGACAATCACTTCCCCCCTGTTAATCAGGTCAGTCTTAATATCAAAATAATCGTTAATGACATATCCTCCGGCAGTGATAAACAGGGTTGCAATAACAAGAATTAAAAAATCGTACCAGGGAAATTTAAGTACCAGCGGAGTCACTTCACCCGTTCCTCCGTTAAGGACAACGCTTATCTTACTGATCACCGGTTCAATAACAGCATATCTCATCAGGATCATTGTTATAGCAACAATGAGAAGATTGGGCCAGCGGATAAGCTTAAGAAATGTTTTCATCCTTTACCATGTAAAAGCATCATTATCCATCCAGTTGTTATGCAGCCTTAAAACCTGTTCAATCACATCCCTTACGCATCCTTCACCTCCCCTTTTGTCGGAGATATATAAAGCAACCTGTCGGATTTCGCTATCGGCATCTGCCGGGCAAACAGGTATTCCGGCCAGTTTCATTACTCCATAATCAGGTATATCATCACCCATAAACAATACATCAGATTTCTGAATATTATATTTTTTTAAAAAGCTGTTAAAATGTTCCACCTTGGAACGGCTGTTCAGATAGACATCCTTAACACCAAGAAGCTTTAGCCTTTTCAGGTATTCTTTTGCATTGCTTCCTGAGATGATGGCCACATGATACCCTTTTTTTATAGCAAGCTGAATTGCATACCCGTCATGAAGATTTACAGTCCGGTTAGGCACCCCGAATGCGTTAAGGCTGATTGTTTGCAACGACATCACTCCGTCAATATCAAAGACAAAAGCCTTAACCTTCGTGAGATCTTCCTTAAAATTGGTCATCAGATGCGGTTTTTGTAGAATTTCATTATCGACTGTGTCACTTCCTTATAAATGCCCTGCAATTCAGGTGAGAAAGATAACAATTCAATATGTCTTTTAATAGTCCCTTTATCAGATCTGAATGCCGGGCCTGTCTGCGAATGTTCAGGACCAGCTTCCAGCGCTTTCATAACAGTCTCATTTATCAAAGGCTCAAGAACTTCAAAAGAGATTCCTGCCTTTTCGGTTATCTGTTTCCCGGCTGTAAGCATATGATTTGTAAAATTACATGCAAAAACCGCTGCAACATGCAGTAATCTTCTGTGTTCGGTATCGAGGAAGTGCACCTTGCTACCGATTGATTCAGCTATATCCTTCATGATTCCTGAAGAAAAAGGATCTGATGCCTCGAGGAAAAATGGCAGGTCCCTGAATGAAATTTTACGATTTTCCGAGAAGGTCTGTAAAGGATAGAAAACACCTGTGTGTTTCACAAAAGCTGGGAAAACATCAAGGCCCAGACTTCCGGCCGTATGTGCAACCACAGTATTATCCGGGCATTTTATGCTGGCAAGTATCTGGAATAATTTATCATCGGGAACCGCCACAATAATAAGATCTTCTGAGTCTGAAAAATCATACTCTGATGACCATGATGCATTGCAGGACCGCGCAAGAGCACAACCGCTTATCCCGGTCCTTGAAACTATCTTCTGGATCTTGCAACCCGACATGTGCATCTTCCGGCACAAAGCACCTGATACTTTTCCTGCACCTATAAAAGATATTCTGTATTCCTTCACAGAACAATGAATATATTCTTCTTCAGGCTTGCGCTGTCGGTCCCCCGAACGTCATCGGCAAGACAGGTGTGGAGCCTTTGACTTCCTTTATAACTCCATGAACAGATTCAAATTTTGCTATATTATCCTGTAATGCCGCCACAAGCCGTTTGGCATGTTCAGGCGTAAGGATAATCCTCGATTTCACCTGTGCTTTTGGTATTCCCGGCATTATGCGAACAAAGTCGATCACAAATTCTGAAGCTGAATGTGTAATAACGGCCAGGTTTGAGTAGGTTCCCTGTGCCACTTCTTCATTCAGTTCAATACTGATCTGATTAGGATTTTTTGGATCTGACATGTCTTGCACTGTTAAAAATATTATCTTCTGGTTTCCGATTCAGCTTCAACAGTGGCATCGGTAAGGTTTTCAAACTCTTCAAGCGATCCGACGATTATACTGTTGTACTGACGCTGTCCGGTTCCTGCAGGAATAAGGTGACCAACGATCACGTTCTCCTTCAGTCCTTCAAGCTTGTCAATCTTGCCAAGTATGGCAGCTTCATTAAGCACCTTGGTAGTCTCCTGGAAGGAGGCTGCTGAGAAGAAGCTACTGGTTTGAAGTGCTGCTCTTGTTATACCCTGGAGCACCTGGTTTGAGGTGGCCGGAACAGCATCTCTTGCCTCAACGACTTTCAGGTCGCGGCGCTTAAGTACAGAATTCTCATCCCTGAGTTTACGGGCTGTGACTATCATACCAGGACGGAGCGTCTGGGAATTACCGGAATCGACAATGTATTTCTTTCCATAGATCCAGTCGTTTTCATCCATGAACTCAAGCTTATCAACAACCTGACGTTCAAGGAACTTAGTATCACCCGGGTCAATAATTTCAACTTTCCTCATCATCTGGCGGACAATGATCTCAAAGTGCTTGTCGTTTATTTTAACACCCTGTAACCGGTATACTTCCTGGATCTCGTTTACAATATATTCCTGAACTTTTGTCGGACCTTTGATTGCAAGAATGTCGGAGGGAGTAATGGCTCCGTCAGAAAGAGGAACACCAGCTTTTACGTAATCATTCTCCTGTACAAGTATCTGTTTTGATAACGGCACAAGGTATTTCTTAACCTCGTCGGTTTTGGACTTGATCGAGATTTCCCTGTTCCCTCTTTTTATTTTGCCAAATGTAACCTCACCATCAATTTCGGAGACAATTGCCGGATTTGAAGGGTTACGGGCTTCAAATAATTCTGTAACTCTGGGCAGACCACCGGTGATATCGCCTGACTTACCGACAGCCCTTGGTATCTTTGACAGAACATCACCGGCTTCGACCATCTTGCCAGATTCGACAACGAGATGAGCTCCGACCGGAAGGTTGTATAATCTGAGCTCCTCGCCCTTGGGTCCCATAATTTTTATTGCCGGGTTTTTGGTCTTATCCCTGCTTTCTATAATAACCTTTTCCTTAAAGCCTGTCTGTTCGTCTGATTCCTCCCTGAAAGTAATACCTTCGATAAGATAATCGTAGGCCACCTTACCGCCAATTTCGGCAATAATCACCGCGTTGAACGGATCCCATTCACAGATAAGCTTGCCCTTTTCGACATCCTGTCCGGGTTTCACATATAATTTGGAACCATAAGGGATTGTGTGTGTTGTAAGAGCTATCCCGGTCTTCTTGTCAATTATCCTGAGCTCGGCAAGACGTCCGATAACGATATCAATATCACCTTTTTCCGGATCTTTCTTCGGAACCGATCTGATCTCTTCAATCTCAGCTATTCCGCTGTATCGTGCAACCAGCCTGGATTCAGTCGTGATATTCGAAGCGGTACCTCCAACATGGAAAGTACGGAGTGTAAGCTGTGTACCGGGCTCACCGATACTCTGTGCAGCTATAACTCCAACTGCTTCGCCCTTTTGGACCATACGGCCGTTTGCCAGGTTACGCCCGTAGCATTTTGCACAGACACCTTTTTTAGATTCACAGGTAAGAACCGAACGGATCTCAACCTGCTCTATCGGTGAATCTTCAATTTTATTGGCCAGCTCTTCGGTCAGTTCCTGTCCGGCTTCTACTATAAGTTCCCCTGTAAGAGGATGGAACACGTCATGAACAGTTGTACGACCAAGGATTCTTTCATAGAGCGATTCTACGACTTCCTCATTTTTCTTGATTGCCGTGGCAACCAGTCCTCTCAATGTCCCGCAGTCCTCCTCATTAATTATGACATCTTGCGATACGTCAACCAGACGACGTGTCAGGTAACCTGCATCAGCTGTCTTGAGAGCAGTATCGGCAAGCCCTTTGCGTGCACCGTGTGTTGAAATAAAGTATTCCAGAACTGAAAGTCCTTCCTTAAAGTTTGAAAGGATAGGGTTTTCAATGATGTCTGATCCTGTCGAACCTGATTTCTGCGGTTTTGCCATAAGGCCCCTCATCCCTGAAAGCTGGCGGATCTGTTCCTTCGATCCTCTTGCTCCTGAATCGAGCATCATATATACTGAATTGAAACCCTGCTTGTCATTTGACAGCTGTTTCATCAACGACTGGGTCAGCCTGGCATTTACATGTGTCCAGATATCAATTATCTGGTTGTAGCGTTCGTTATTGGTTATGAATCCCATGCTGTAGTTATTCAGCACTTCTTCAACCTGTTCATAACCCTCGGTTACAAATTTTGTTTTTTCCTCAGGTATAATAACATCATCAAGGTTAAATGACAACCCTCCCTTAAATGCTGAATAGAATCCAAGATTCTTGATGGCATCGAGAAAATTAGCAGTTTTTGCCGTTCCTGCAAGTTTCAATACGCGACCGATAATATCCCTTAGCGATTTCTTGGTAAGGATCTCATTAATGTATCCAACCTCTTCAGGTACAAACTCATTGAATATTACGCGGCCGACTGAAGTTTCAACAATGTGATTTACAAACTCACCATCGACCCTGTCGTTGACTTTTACTTTAATGATAGCATGAAGATCAACTTTACCTTCATTGTATGCGATATTAACTTCCTCGGGGGAATAAAAGACAAGACCTTCGCCTGTTACTTTTTCAGTAGCAGTGCCCTTTCTTCCTTTAGTGATATAGTAAAGGCCAAGTACCATGTCCTGCGAAGGAACAGTAATTGGTGCACCGTTAGCGGGATTAAGAATATTGTGTGACGCCAGCATAAGCATTTGTGCTTCAAGAACGGCGCCATTTCCAAGAGGAAGATGGACCGCCATCTGGTCACCGTCGAAGTCAGCGTTGAAAGCTGTACAGCAAAGCGGGTGCAACTGGATTGCTTTTCCTTCAATAAGTTTTGGCTGGAAAGCCTGAATGCCAAGCCTGTGAAGTGTAGGAGCACGGTTAAGGAGAACAGGGTGACCTTTAAGAACGTTTTCAAGAATATCCCATACCACAGGATCTTTCCTGTCGACGATTTTCTTCGCCGATTTAACGGTCTTAACAATACCGCGTTCAATAAGTTTCCTGATAATGAATGGTTTGTATAGTTCAGCTGCCATATCTTTTGGCAAGCCGCATTCATGAAGTCCAAGTTCCGGACCAACAACAATTACTGAACGGGCCGAATAGTCAACCCTCTTACCAAGAAGGTTCTGGCGGAATCGTCCCTGCTTGCCTTTAAGGCTGTCGCTCAGCGACTTAAGAGGACGGTTAGCATCGGTCTTGACAGCATTTGCTTTCCTTGAATTGTCGAATAATGAATCGACAGCTTCCTGAAGCATACGTTTTTCATTCCTTAGAATTACCTCGGGAGCTTTGATCTCGATGAGGCGCTTCAGACGGTTATTCCGTATAATCACCCTTCTGTACAGGTCATTCAGGTCACTCGTGGCAAAACGTCCACCATCAAGTGGGACCAAAGGTCTGAGCTCAGGGGGGATAACCGGAACAACTTTGATTATCATCCATTCAGGCTTGTTGACATTTTTAGAGTCCCTGAATGCTTCAACAACCTGAAGACGCTTAAGAGCTTCATTTTTGCGCTGTTGTGAAGTTTCAGTATTTGCCCTGTGGCGGAGCGAATAAGAAAGTTCATCAAGATCGATGCGGCTGAGAAGCTTGTAAAGCGCTTCAGCACCCATATCTGCGACAAACTTATCGGGATGATTATCTTCAAGGTACTGGTTTTCTTTCGGAAGCGAGTCTGCGATTTCAAGATATTCTTCTTCAGTAAGGAAATCAAGGTATTTGACTCCATCCACTGCTTTAATACCCGGATTTATCACCACGTATCTTTCGTAGTAGATTATAGAATCGAGCTTCTTGGTCGGAAGTCCGAGCAGATAACCAATCTTATTCGGCAATGAGCGGAAATACCATATATGTGCAATAGGAACTACAAGTGAAATATGGCCCATTCTTTCGCGGCGGACCTTTTTTTCAGTAACCTCAACACCGCAGCGGTCACACACTATTCCCTTGTAACGGATCCTTTTATATTTTCCGCAATGACATTCGTAATCCTTTACGGGTCCGAAGATCCTTTCGCAGAATAATCCGTCACGTTCAGGCTTATAGGTCCTGTAGTTTATTGTTTCAGGCTTCAGCACTTCACCGCTTGAACGATCGAGGATCTCCTCCGGTGAAGCAAGACCTATTGAGATCTTTGAGTAACTTGTTTTTGCTTTGTTATCTCTTCTGAATGACATATACTGAAATTTATTTATTCAATTATTTAATAACTAAAATAGAGGCTGGTTAGTCAAGAATGACACTCAATCCCAGTCCTCTCAACTCATGCAACAATACGTTCAGTGATTCCGGGATACCAGGCTGTGGCATTGGTTCTCCCTTTACAATTGACTCGTAAGCTTTTGCACGGCCTATAACATCGTCAGATTTGATTGTGAGTATTTCCTGGAGGATATGTGCTGCGCCGAAAGCTTCAAGCGCCCAGACTTCCATTTCACCAAATCTCTGACCACCAAACTGTGCCTTACCACCCAGCGGCTGCTGTGTAATAAGAGAGTAAGGTCCTATTGAACGGGCATGCATTTTATCGTCAACCATATGACCCAGTTTAAGCATGTATATCACGCCTACAGTTGCAGGCTGGTCAAATCTTTCACCGGTACCTCCATCATAAAGGTAGGTTTTGCCGTATTTCGGCAATTTTGCCCTTTCGGTATATTCGGTGATCTGATCAATGGTTGCTCCGTCGAAGATAGGAGTTGAGAACTGGAGACCCAGCTTTTTCCCGGCCCATCCAAGAACAGTTTCGTAAATCTGTCCAAGGTTCATCCTCGAAGGAACGCCAAGCGGATTAAGAACGATATCCACAGGTGTTCCGTCTTCAAGGAAAGGCATATCTTCCTGACGTACAATTCTTGCCACAATTCCCTTGTTACCATGCCGCCCGGCCATCTTATCACCAACTTTTACCTTGCGCTTCTTGGCAATGTAGACTTTGGCCAGACGCACTATACCTGCCGGCAGTTCATCACCGATCGTAATATTGTATTTCTTGCGCTTAAATACGCCATCGATCTCCTTATATTTAATAATGTAGTTATGAAGGAGCTGTTTGATGCTGTCGTTTTTCTTTTTATCGGTGGTCCATTTATTGGGATTGATATTAAGAAAATCTATCTCCTGTAGCTGTTTAAGAGTGAACTTGCTGCCTTTCGGGATGACGTCAACATTGAGATAATCTTTAACTCCCTGTGATGTTTTGCCGTTCACCAGGATAAAGAGTTTATCGACAAGACGAGCCTTCAGTTCATCAGTGCTCTTGTTGAAATCGTTTTCGATCTTGTCGAGGAGAGGTTTTTCAACTGCTTTTGCCTTCCTGTCTTTAATCGCTCTTGTAAAGAGTTTTTTATCAATTACCACACCTTCGAGGGATGGTCCTGCCTTCAGGGAGGCATCTTTAACATCACCTGCTTTATCACCAAAAATAGCGCGAAGAAGTTTTTCCTCCGGAGAGGGATCTGATTCACCTTTCGGAGTGATCTTTCCAATCAGGATATCACCCGGCATAATATGAGCCCCGACTCTTATAAGACCGTTCTCATCAAGGTGTTTTGTAGCCTCTTCGCTGACGTTCGGAATATCCGAAGTCAGTTCCTCAAGACCTCTCTTTGTATCACGGACTTCAAGAAGATATTCATCAATATGTACCGAGGTGAACATATCCTCCTGAACAACTTTCTCGGAAATAACTATGGCATCCTCAAAATTGTATCCTTTCCATGGCATGAATGCCACTTTCAGGTTACGTCCAAGTGCCAGTTCACCGTTTTTGGTGCCGTATCCTTCTGTAAGAACCTGTCCCTTCGTGACTTTCTCTCCCTTTTTGACTACCGGGGTAAGGTTGATGCAAGTATTCTGGTTAGTCTTCTTATATTTTGGAAGAGTATATAGCCTGATATCGTCATCAAAGCTTACGAATTTCTCTTCATCAGTCCGGGTATACCTTATTACAATTTCATTTGAATCAACAAATTCGACTATGCCGTCACCTTCAGCTACATAGAGGATCCTGCTGTCTCTGATTACCTGTCCTTCGAGGCCGGTGCCTACAATGGGTGATTCAGGATTAATGAGCGGAACAGCCTGACGCATCATGTTCGATCCCATAAGTGCCCTGTTGGCGTCGTCGTGCTCAAGGAATGGGATCAGTGATGCTGCTATTGAAGCTATCTGGTTTGGAGCAACGTCCATGAGGTCCACTTTAGCAACTTCCTCGAACGGGTAATCTGCCTCATATCTGCATTTTGCCCTTGCATTTTCAAAATGTCCGTCCTTCAGGAGCGGGGCATTAGCCTGAGCGATCATTTTTTCTTCTTCTTCCTCAGCGCTGAGCCATACTATGCCCTCGCGGCTGAAATCTACCTTTGCATCAGCGACTTTAAGGTAAGGTGTTTCGATGAAACCCAGGTCGTTAATTTTTGCGTAAATACAGAGTGATGAAATAAGTCCGATATTAGGTCCTTCAGGCGTTTCAATAGGACAAAGCCTTCCATAATGGGTGTAATGAACGTCCCTGACCTCAAATCCTGCTCTTTCGCGCGACAGACCGCCAGGTCCGAGGGCTGACATACGACGTTTGTGTGTCATTTCAGCCAGCGGATTGGTCTGATCCATAAACTGCGAAAGCTGATTTGTTCCGAAGAATGAATTTATTACTGATGAAAGTGTTTTTGAATTGATAAGATCGACCGGGGTGAAAACCTCGTTATCCCTTACGTTCATCCTTTCACGAATTGTACGTGCCATACGTGCAAGGCCAACGCCAAACTGGGCATAAAGCTGTTCTCCTACCGTCCTGACCCTTCTGTTGCTAAGGTGGTCTATATCATCGATGTCGGTTTTGGAGTTAATAAGCTCGATAAGATAACCGATGATCTTAATTATATCTTCTTTTGTAAGGACCTTAACGTTCATCTCGGTATTGAGACCAAGCTTTTTATTGATCCTGTAGCGTCCTACTTCGCCAAGGTCATATCTTTTATCTGAGAAGAAGAGTTTGTCGATAACGTCCCTGGCTGTTGCCTCATCGGGCGGCTCAGCATTGCGAAGCTGGCGGTAAATATATATAACTGCTTCTTTTTCAGAGTTACACGGGTCTTTCTGAAGAGTATTGTATATAATGGCGAAATCCGAGAGGGTCGAGTCTTCCCTGTGAAGGAGTATTGCTTTTGCACCTGAATCGACAATCATGTCGACATGTTCCGCTTCGATAACTGTTTCCCTGTCGAGGATAACCTCATTTCTTTCAATTGATACTACTTCTCCGGTATCCTCGTCGACAAAATCCTCCACCCAGGTCTTCAGAACCCTGGCTGCAAGCTTACGGCCAATAAGTTTTTTGACATTGGTTTTTGAAACTTTATGCTCCTCAGCTAGGTTGAAGATTTCAAGGATTTCTTTATCGCTCTCAAAACCGATAGCTCTGAGAAGTGTTGTTACCGGCAGTTTTTTCTTTCTGTCGATGTAAGCATACATCACATTATTGATGTCTGTAGCAAATTCTATCCATGAACCTTTAAACGGGATTATCCTTGCCGAGTACAGCTTTGTCCCGTTTGCATGGATACTCTGGCCGAAGAACACTCCGGGAGATCTATGCAATTGTGAAACAACGACCCTTTCTGCACCGTTAATGACGAAAGTACCTCTTTCTGTCATGTATGGAACTGTGCCAAGATAAACATCCTGGATCACGGTATCAAAATCCTCGTGTTCAGGATCAGTGCAATAGAGTTTGAGCTTTGCTTTAAGCGGAACGCTGAATGTCAGTCCGCGTTCGATGCATTCTTCGATGGTATATCGCGGAGGGTCGATGTAATAATCGAGAAATTCGAGAACAAAGTTGTTTCTAGTATCGGTAATAGGAAAGTTTTCTGTAAAGACCTTAAAGAGTCCTTCTTTCTTCCTGTTTTCGGGAGTTGTCCCAAGCTGGAAAAACTCTCCAAATGATTTCAACTGAACTTCCAGAAAATCGGGATAATCAAGCTGATTTTTCCTGGAGGCAAAACTAATTCTTTCAGTATTTTTTGAAGACATTTATAAAAGGATTAAGTGAACTTATAATTAAAAGAACGAAAAGGCTTAGTTCCGTCATCTGGCGGAACTAAACCTACAACCCAAAAATCAGGTATAACTTATTTAAGTTCAACTTCAGCTCCTGCGTCTACCAATTGACCTTTAATAGCTTCTGCTTCATCTTTTGAAACACCTTCCTTAACAGGGGCCGGAGCAGCATCAACAACTGCCTTTGCTTCTTTCAGTCCGAGACCGGTGATATCCTTAACCAGTTTAACAATCTGTAATTTCTGACCACCGGCTGCTTTCAGGATAACATCAAATTTTGTTTTCTCCTCAGCTTTTGGTGCTTCGTTACCGGCTGCCGGGCCTGCAACGGCTACTGCGGTTGCAGCGGGTTCAATACCATACTCTTCTTTAAGTATTTTTGCCAGTTCGTTTACCTCTTTAACAGACAGGTTTACCAGTTCTTCTGCAAATTTCTTAAGATCTGCCATTTTTATAGAATTTTAATTTGATTATACTTTTATTATTGTTCTTTTTTTGATAGTGTTTCGAGAACACCGTGCAATTTATTTCCGCCTGATTGTAAAGCCGATATAACATTCCTGGCAGGTGACTGAAGCAGGAGAATTATATCTCCGATCAGTTCCTGTTTTGTCTTCACGGAGATAAGTGTGTCGAGCATTGATTCTCCAATAAAAACAGATTCCTGAACGTATGCGCCTTTTAGAACAGGCTTATCATGTTGTTTCCTGAACTCCTTTATTAATTTGGCAGGACCGTTTCCGGTTTGTGCAAACATGATGGACGTGGTACCTTTAAGAACCGGATAGAGTTCTTCAAATTTACCTTCGGACATTTCGAGTGCTCTTTTCAGGAGAGTATTCTTTACGACAATAAGCTTAATATCGTTTTCAAAACATTTTCTTCTAAGATCACTTGTGTCAGCGGCATTCAGCTGAGCAGTATCAGTCAGATAGAAGTGGCTGTACTCTTTTAATTTCTCAGCAAGGCTGTCTATGATAGCATTTTTTTCTTCCCGTCTCATAATTCTTTTTCGAGTTTAACTTAACCAATTAATCATCAAGACCTTTAGGATCGATCTTAATACCCGGGCTCATTGTGCTCGAAAGGAACAAGCTTTTAATGTAGGTTCCTTTTGCAGCTGCCGGTTTCAGTTTGTTTACCATATGGATAAACTCCCTTGCATTCTCGACGATCTTTTGTGCCTCGAAAGAGACTTTTCCGATTGAGGTATGAATGATTCCGCTTTTATCAACTTTGAAATCAATCTTACCCTGCTTTACTTCTTTAACAGCCTTACCAATTTCCATGGTAACAGTTCCACTTTTTGGGTTCGGCATCAGTCCGCGTGGACCGAGTATTCGACCTAACTGACCGACTTTACCCATCACGGATGGCATAGTTATGATAACGTCAACATCGGTCCAACCAGCTTTGATCTTTTCAACAAAATCGTCGAGACCAATATAATCCGCTCCTTCGCTTTTTGCTTCAGCCTCCTTGTCGGGAGTGCACAAAACAAGCACACGTGTCTGTTTTCCTGTTCCGTGAGGAAGGGAAACCACACCACGGACCATCTGATTGGATTTTCGTGGATCGATACCTAACCTTACATCCAGATCGATGGAAGCATCGAATTTTGCCTTGGTAATTTCCTTTACCAGCGACGATGCTTCTGTCAACGTATAAAGCTTGTTGTTGTCGAGTTTCCCGACGGCAAGCTTCTGGTTTTTGGTAAGTTTAGTCATTTTTTCTCCTAATTAATTATTTTTCGGGAGCACCCTTTACGGTTATTCCCATACTTCTTGCAGTACCAGCTACCATCTTCATGGCTGACTCAAGTGTAAAACAATTCAAGTCTTCCATTTTTTCCTGAGCAATTGATTTGATCTGGTCCCAGGTAACAGATGCCACTTTTTCCCTGTTAGGCTCCTTTGAACCTTTCTTCGATTTGGCAACTTCAAGAAGCTGAACAGCAACCGGTGGTGTTTTCGTAACGAAATCAAATGATTTGTCAGCAAATACTGTGATAACAACCGGTATTACTTTTCCAGCCTTGTCCTGAGTCCTCGCATTAAATTGCTTACAGAAATCCATGATATTCACACCTTTAGAACCTAAAGCAGGCCCTACAGGTGGAGATGGATTAGCTGCTCCGCCACGAATCTGTAACTTGATAATTCCAGCAACTTCTTTTGCCATAATTTAAAATTTGCGTGTTTATTGCGAGAGCTTGACAGTTATTCAGGAAGCATTATGAATATTACAACCGTCAATATCTTCTGTTAATTTTCTTTCTCAACCTGCATAAAACTAAGCTCAAGCGGTGTTTTTCTTCCGAAAATCTTCACCATCACCTTGAGTTTTTTCTTTTCATCATTTACCTCTTCAATAATGCCCGTGAAACTGTTGAACGGCCCGTCGGTCACTTTTACCGATTCGCCGACAAAGAAAGGAATATTAAGTTCTTCATCACTGGCATTAAGTTCATCCACTTTCCCGAGTATCCTGTTTATTTCCGATTTTCTGAGAGGGACAGGTTCTCCGTCATGGGAACCCAGAAATCCTATCACGTTGGGAATGTTTCTTAAAAGGTGTGGAATTTCTCCTGTAAGAACAGCTTCAACGAGCACATAGCCCGGGAAGAAAGTCCTTTCCTTGCTTATTTTTTTCCCCGACCTTATCTGGTACACTTTTTCAGTTGGGATCAGAACCTGAGAGACAAATTCTTCAAGTTTCAGGCGGGCCACTTCATTGTCTATATACTCCTTAACCTTTTTCTCCTTCCCTCCTATAGCACGAAGTACATACCACTTCTTAATATTCTCGCTCATCGGAATTGATCTCCTGTTTAGTATAACAAACTGTAAATGAATTCCATAATTTTACTGAAGCTCAGGTCCATAAGAGCAACAATAACGGCAATTATCAGTGTTGCCACCAGAACCAGCACAGCGCTGTTCTGAAGTTCGCTCCATGTAGGCCAAGTGACCTTATGAATGAGTTCGGTATATGATTCCCTGAAATATCCTTTTATATCCATAATACTACATTAATTTGCACGGGAGGAGAGACTCGAACTCCCGACACCTGGTTTTGGAGACCAGTGCTCTACCAACTGAGCTACACCCGTGTGTATTTTGCAGAATTCCGCTGAACGGAATTCTGCAAAATGATATCCAAAACGTTTCGTTTAAACAATAATTTCAGTTACAGCTCCGGCACCCACTGTTCTGCCTCCTTCGCGGATGGCAAAACGGAGTCCGACATTAATAGCAACCGGATAGATAAGATCAACAGTAATTGTGACGTTGTCACCCGGGATAACCATTTCTCTTCCCTCAGGGAGAGTTATCTCACCAGTTATATCAAGTGTTCTGATATAGAACTGAGGACGGTATTTATTATGGAATGGTGTATGGCGTCCACCTTCTTCTTTCTTAAGAACATAGATCTCAGATTTGAATCTTGTATGTGGGGTAATTGAACCCGGTTTGGCAAGGACCATTCCTCTTTTAATCTCTTTCTTATCAACGCCTCTCAGAAGCAGACCAACGTTGTCACCAGCTTCACCCCTGTCGAGGATCTTGCGGAACATTTCAACGCCTGTACATACTGTTTTGCGTTTTTCAGCGCCAAGACCAATCATTTCAAGTTCATCACCTGTAATTACAACACCTGTTTCGATACGGCCCGTTGCAACTGTACCACGTCCGGTGATTGAGAAAACGTCCTCAACCGGCATCAGGAATGGTTTCTGGTTCTCACGTACTGGTATCGGGATAAATGAATCAACAGCATCCATCAGCTCCATAACTTTTTCTTCCCATTTTGGCTCTCCGTGCATTGCACCAAGAGCTGAACCGCGGATCACAGGAGCATTATCACCGTCGAATTTATAGAAATTCAGCAGGTCGCGAACTTCCATCTCAACCAGGTCAAGAAGTTCCTCATCGTCAACCATATCAACTTTGTTCATAAAAACAAGAACCTGGGGAACGTTAACCTGACGAGCAAGAAGGATATGTTCACGTGTCTGAGGCATTGGTCCGTCAGTTGCAGCAACAACAAGGATTGCTCCATCCATCTGGGCAGCACCTGTGACCATATTCTTAATATAGTCAGCATGACCCGGGCAGTCGACGTGTGCATAGTGACGTGTCGCGGTCTGATATTCAACGTGAGCAGTATTAATGGTAATACCCCTTTCTTTTTCCTCAGGAGCATTATCAATTGAGTCAAAATCCCTGATTTCAGAGAGACCCTTTTTGTGAAGCACCATCGTGATGGCTGCTGTAAGGGTGGTCTTACCATGGTCGATATGACCAATAGTACCAATATTCACATGTGGTTTCGACCTGTCAAATTTTTCTTTTGCCATAACTCCAAGCTTATTAAATTTAGGTTTATTATATCAGTTTTGTAATCATTGTCTCGTTGAGCCGGAGGGGGGAATTGAACCCCCGACCCCTTCCTTACCAAGGAAGTGCTCTACCCCTGAGCTACTCTGGCCTCAAAAAGTGAGCGGGAGACGGAGCTCGAATCCGCGACCCTTAGCTTGGAAGGCTAATGCTCTACCAACTGAGCTACTCCCGCTTAATATCATCCAAGAGGTCCGTATCATCAACTCCAACTCTAAAGGGATACGGCCGGCCCCGTTTAAGTGGGGAGAGCAGGATTCGAACCTACGAAGGCATTCGCCAGCAGATTTACAGTCTGCCCCAGTTGGCCACTTTGGTATCTCCCCCTTGAAACAGAGTTTATCTCCTAAGACACACATTTACAACTCCTTCAAGAGCCGATGAAGGGATTCGAACCCCCGACCTGCAGATTACAAATCAGCTGCTCTGACCAACTGAGCTACATCGGCAATTTAAAGAACGTCCCGAGAGGGCAAAATATACCCTCAAAAATCGGTCTGCAAATGTATGAATTATAATTTCATTTTTCAAAATAATCGTTTTTTTTTTTGAAAGGGCAGTGACTATGCACCTCTTTTCTTCTGGTTGTACTTGGTAATCTGTTTCTTAAGAGCATTTATAGCCTGATCCGTAGCCTCTTCAAACGTCTTGCTTTGCTTCCTGGCAAACAAGGGTGCGCCTCTCAAATCAAGCTTAATTTCGCTGATTTTATTCTTTCGCTCCTGATCCTTATCAAGCCTCAGGTACACTTCAGCATTAACAATTCCCTCCCCGATCGGGGTAAGTTTTTCCAGTTTCTGATGAACAAAATCAATTAGTTTTTTATCGGCATCAAACCGCACTGAGTGAATCTGAATGTTCATAGTAGTACCTCCTGTTTAATTAATTAATAATTAAGCCCTTGGATGAGCCTGTTTATATATTCTCTTAAGCTTTTCAAATGAATTGTGTGTATATATCTGTGTAGCGGAAAGATTGGCATGACCCAGGAATTCCTTTATTGAATTCAGATCCGCCCCATTATTAAGCATATGAGTGGCAAATGTATGCCTTAGAACATGAGGGCTCTTTTTTTCGATAGTCGTCACCATAGAAAGATATCTCCGTACAATATTATAAACATATTTATCATACAACTTGTTCCCGTTATTGCCAACAAAAAACCACTCTGGTTCAAGACCGGGGAATTGATCATTGCGGACCCTTACATAATCTTCGAGCCTAACTGTAAATGGTTTGAGCAGAGGTATTATCCTTTGCTTGTTCCTTTTTCCTGTTACTTTCACTGAAGCACCTCTTAGATCCACATCAATGTCACGGAGTCCTGTAAGTTCAGCCCTTCTGATTCCTGTAAGGTAAAGCATTTCTATTATGGTCCTGTTCCTTATCCCGTCGAAATCGTCACCAAAATCGTGATCGTCGAGAAGTTTGTTAAGTGAACCCTCATCAACAAATACAGGCAGTCGCTTTTTCATTTTTGGAAGAACAACCTTTTCGAGGGGATCATTCCTTACCAGGCCTTCTTTCCGCAGGTATCTGTAATATACCCTCAGGGATGATATTTTCCGGTGGATGCTGACCGGGGAATAGCCCTCTTCAATAAGAGACACTATCCACGACCTTACGTCATGGGAACCAATTTCTTCCGGCTTGCCGGGCAGATCCTGCAACCTAAGGTGATTATAGAACTGTTCGAGATCGTTTAAGTAAGATCTTACAGTGAGGGGTGAATACCGTTTCTCGGTTTTCAGATACTGTAAGAATGATTCCTTATGATCCATAAAGGAACCTCTTTATCTATTATTGTTAAAAAGAGAAACAGGTCAGAGGATTATTCCTCACTTTCCTGCATCTTCTGAACATACTTAGCCTTCTTGATTTCTTCCCTCCGGCGTACTGAAGGCTTAACGAAAGCCTGACGTGAGCGCAGTTCACGGATTACTCCAGTCTTTTCAAATTTCCTTTTGAACTTTTTCAGAGCTCTTTCAATATTTTCGCCTTCTTTTAATGGTACAATGATCATAGTAAATAATTCAGTTTTTAAACGAGGCGCAAAGTTAGAAATAGAAAAAAACTTTTCAAAACATTTAAGGCAATAATTTTATCATTTAAACTTTATTTAAAGGATTTAACATTTTATGGATGCAGAATTCTGTCATATTGAGATTTATTAAAGTTAATGCTTTTATTTATTGTTTCAAAATAATGTGGAGTTAAATATTGGTTAACATTTTATACTCCCCCTTTGAAGGGGGACTTATCAGAACTTTCCGCCTTCAAAGGGAGACTTATTGTCCGAAATCCAGATATGCCCTTATTTTCATTGCTGTTTCATGCGAAATAAGGTTATTGGCGGTCATTACAGTGATATCTGTTATCTTCCCTTTCAGTTCCCTGTACTTAAGGATTGCAGAAACTTCATTTTTTTGAAAATAAGGATGCCGGATAAGCTCTTTGTAATCAGCCTCATTGATCCTGATTTTCCTTACTGAAACTGAATCTGCAAAAACCCTTGAGGAGATCATACCGAAAGTTTCTTCAGGTAGACCATAAACTTCTTTAAGCTGATCTGCAGACACATAGCCTCCCAAAAGGTTTCTGTACTTAATGATCCGGGCTGACAATACAGGTCCTATCCCTGGTAAGGCTTCCAGTGAGGCAGAATCGCAGCTGTTAAGATTCAGGAGTTTCCTTTTGCTGTAAACAGTTTTTGACTGTTTCTGTTCCTTGGCAGTCTGACTAATAATTGGTTGCCGGACGCTATCAATTGTAATTTCCAATAAATCAAGGGGAATCTCCTTAAGAGAAATATCATGAAAAGGGAAAACATACCTTATTCCTGTGATAATCACTATTATATTAAGCAGAATAAAAGTTGATCTCCTCTCTCTCCTTGAATAACCGAGCCAGTTCCTGAAGAAATCCTTAATTGAATTCATACTGATAAAAAGTGCAGTGAGACAGAATGCAATTTAGGAAATTCCGGGTTTAATCCGAAATGAAACAGAATATATTTTAATGAATCCTGTTACTGAGCGTCAGAAGGGATATCCGATGCCTAAGACAAATGCTAAATCATCCCTGAAGTTGTACCTCCTGGTCATCAAGATCCATCTCGATCCGTTTGAAATTGAAGGATCACGGAGTTTTAAACCCATATCAAGCCGGGCTGTTACAAAACTGAAGTCGAAACGAAGACCGGTGCCGGTACCCACTGCAATATCCTTAACGAATTTATTAAATCTGAACCTTGCCCCGGGACGTGAAGAATCTTCATTGAAAGTCCATATGTTCCCTGCATCAACAAACAAGGCACCTTCGAGGATCCAGAATAATTTGAATCTGTATTCCGCGTTTGCTTCCAGCTTAATATCAGCAGTCTGATTGGTGAATTCTATGTTATCAGGCACAACATAGGAACCCGGACCAAGAGATCTTACCTGCCATGCCCTAATGCCATTTGCACCTCCTCCGAAATATTGTTTTTCAAAAGGAATCGCCTTTGAGTTTCCAAAGGGGATGCCTATTCCTGCAAAACCCCTGTAAACTACTGAACTGACATCATTAAGGATCACATTATATCGAAGATCCAGATCTGTGCGGATGTACTGTGCAAAAGGCTGGCCGAAAAAATTAAAGTACCCCTCCTTCTTTTCTGCCCCGGCAATATTGCTTGCAAGGGATAGCATATTTCCAGCGGCTTCAGCATTCACCCTCAGGAACAAATAGTCCCTCGATTTCTGAATTTTCTGGTTATTATAAATAAATGAATAATTCCCTCCCAGTATCAATACATCCTTATAACTGTTGGCAAGGTATGAAGAGTTGTCAATCATCCTCTGGAAACCAGTGTCAATTTTAATCATGTTTACCAGGTTGAGCTGAACAGGATTCACTATATGTGTTTTGTAGTTGCGTGCTGTCCAGTTATAACCGAAAGTTGCATTGGCCATTGTCCTTGTAAAGAATGTCAGATCCTGGTAGTTATATGCGGCCAGAATCGTTGTGGTTGGGTTGTAAGTCTTGATAAATCCCTCTTTTTTCAGAAATGGTAACAGAAATTTTGGCAGACGCAAGGTCGTTTCCACTCCATACTCCTGGGTACTTCGCAGCTTTGTATTTTTCTGTGTCATCGCTTCAAATGCCCCCTTAAGCTTCATGTTGAACTGTTCGGCACCATGAAAAAGGTTCTTATGCTGATAAACAAGATTCAGGGCGCCACCGAAGTTACCCGCAGTATTTGTACCCTCCAGCTCCACATTGAACGACTGCTGGCTCAGCAAAGTAAGCTGAATATGGCAGTTAAGGAATGACTCTAATTCCTGGCTGCCCTCCGGCGCATCTGTCTCATCGAAGAATATGTTTACAAGCCGGTAAGTCTTAAGAGTCATAAGGTGACTCTGGGTTTGCTCAGTATTTGTGATATTGTAACCTGAACCTGGTTTCAGGTAAAGAGACTTCAGAATAAGATCATACTTTATTGGTGATTTCTTTTGCCCCGAAATGAAATAGTAGCCATTGTAGTTCACAGTATCAAGACTGTTAAGATACGATTCTCCTCCCTCGAGGACATCTTTTGGAACAAAATCGGGATATATGTATACATTTTTTATCTGGTAGGCAGAATGCGGAACAAAAGTGATCCTGTTATAGTTGTCTGTTTTCTGGAAATTATGAATCTCGTAATTAAGATTTACTTGCCTGTCACCTATCGTACTGTCGATCCTGAAGGCTATATGATCAGTGGAAAATGCGTAGTATCCGTGATCTTTAACATATCGTTCAAAACGCGTCCTTTCAGCCTGTAAAATATCAGCATCATAAGGTTTGCCCCTTTGAATAAGACAATTCAAAGAATCAAAATCAAAGAGCTTCTTAATGGAGGGATCAGCAATTTCATAATAAACATTACGAATTGTATAAGGCTCTTTCAGGTTAACATTATAAGAGACATCAGATTTCCTTTTTTCTGTCCTGACTGAATCGGACACCCGGCTGTCAAAAAAGCCTTTGGAACCAATATAATCCTCTAATTGTTCCCTGCTTTTGTCAGCGGCATATTTATCAAAAATAACAGGCTCCTCCCCTATGTTCCTGAGCCATGCATGAGGCCATTTTTCTTTATCCAGGTCTGAAAGATTATAGAGTCCCAGATGAAATCTTGCACCAAAAATCTTTTTATTGGGTTTCTGCTTTATATAGGGAACAAGATCGGATTTGTTGACGCCCTCCCTGTCAATCTGGATGTAATTATTATTTAGAAGAGTTTCACCCTGCGGAACATACTTGGTCGGATTACATGAAAATATGGCCGGAACAAGGAGAAAAAGGAGATATAATATCCCAGGAAAAATATTTCTTTTATTTGAACCGGTTTTTTTCAAAATTTGTACATCAAAGCCTGAAGCAAATATATCAATAATAAAAAATAACTTTTAACCGTCGGCTTCTTTATTAATCGCTTCAGTATTTAAAGATATGCCACACAAAAATAATATGACAAATGATCACCAAAAACAAGATAAAATATGTTCGATCCCTTCAGGACAAGAAGGCGAGGGACGAGGAAAACCTCTATGTAATTGAAGGCGATAAGCTGGTAAAAGAGTATCTGCTTTCAGGAATGAGGCTGAGGCTTCTTGCTGCAATACCTGAATTCATCGCATCATTATTGCCCGGAGAAAAAGCAGCAATTGATGACATTGAACCTGCTTCTTACAACGACCTTGAACGAATGAGCAGTCTGAAAAGACCGCATAATGCTATTGCCACGGTGTCAATTCCAGATGTTTTATATGATTCTGAGAAAATCGTGGAAAGTTTATTCATTGCCCTTGAGTCCGTCCAGGATCCGGGCAACCTCGGAACAATAATAAGGGCTGCGGCATGGTTCGGGTACAGGCATATTGTCTGTTCTGTAAACTGTGCTGATGTTTACAATCCGAAAGTTATCCAGGCATCTATGGGTGCAATTTTAAATGTCACAATTTACTATCATGATCTGCGGAAGTTACTTGAAAGAGTCAGGAACAAAGGATTACCTGTTTACGGGACATTTCTTGAAGGAGAATCTGTTTATTCTTCAAAACTCGGGAACAGGGGGGTAATACTTTTTGGTAATGAGTCCAAAGGAATCTCTGATGATCTGCTGCCCTTTATAACTTCAAAACTTGTAATTCCTAAATTTACCTCTTCCATCCATGGCATTGAATCACTTAATATCGGTATGGCGGCATCGATTGTTTTTTCAGAATTTGCCAGGAGGAGAAGCTGATGGCTTGCCTGCCGGACAACATATATGCCCTTATCTAACAATTTTTGTAGCGATTGCTTCAGCCGCTTTCATTCCGTCGACTGCAGATGAGACAATGCCTCCTGAATAGCCTGATCCTTCGCCGCAAGGATAAAGACCCGATATCCTGATGTGTACTATTGTGGTTTTGTCTCTTGGAATCCTTACTGGTGATGAAGTCCTTGATTCAACACCCAGTATTACAGCTTCTCCTGTAAGAAAACCTTTCATCATTGATCCGAACAGACTGAATCCTTCCCTCAATCTTTTCCCGATAAATGGAGGGATCCATTCATGCATGGGAGATGACGTGACTCCCGGGAAATATGAGACTTCCGGTAGCGTTATCGAATTGAGTCCGCTAATAAAGTCCGTGAGACGCTGAGCAGGTGCTGTCTGGGTCCTGCCCCCCTGCTCCCATGCCGCCCTTTCAAACTCTTTCTGAAATTCCAGTCCGGCAAGTTCTCCATATCTGCTGTACTTTTTCAGATCCTCAGGCCTTATCTCAATAACAATCCCTGAATTTGCGTATGGTGAGTTTCTCCGTGACGGGGACATTCCATTTACAACAATTTCTTCCTGTGATGTTGCGGAAGGGACTATAAACCCTCCCGGACACATGCAGAAAGAGTAAACACCGCGTCCATCGACCTGTTTTACAAGGTTATACGATGCTGCAGGAAGGAAATCTCCTCTTGGTTGGCCGTGATATTGTATCCTGTCTATCAATTCCTGCGGATGTTCAATCCTGACACCCATGGCGAAGGATTTCTGTTCAAGGTCAATTTCCCGTGCTTTACAGATTTCGTAGATATCCCTCGATGAATGCCCTGTCGCAAGAATCACAAACGGCGAGAAATATTTTTCCTCCCCTGAAACTACAACACCTTTTATTTCATTTCCGTCGAGAATAAAATCACTAACTCTCTTCTCAAGCAAAAACAAGCCACCTGAGTCGGTTATTGATTTTCTTACCCGTGAAATAATTCCTGGAAGTTTATCAGTTCCAAGGTGAGGATGAGCTTCATATAAAATATTCTCATTTGCACCGTGAAGACAGAGAAGTTCAAGGACCCTTCTGTTGTCTCCCCTTTTCTTCGACCTGGTATAGAGCTTTCCATCCGAAAAGGTGCCAGCCCCGCCCTCACCAAAGCAATAATTGCTGTCGGGATCAATGATCTGCTCCCGGCTTATCCTCGCAATATCTCTTTTCCGTGAGGATACATCCTTGCCTCTTTCAATTATAACCGGACGAATCCCAAGCTCAATCAATCGGAGCGCTGCGAACAAGCCTGCAGGACCAGCTCCGACGATTATAACTTCGGATTTCCCGGCCACATTCTGCTGATTGAAGGGCATTATGGAAGGAGCGGGAATTTCGTTGCCTGAAAATACCTCAATTTCAAGATTGATGCTAATATCTCTTTTTCGTGCATCGATTGATTTTCTGATTATCCTCAGAAAGGAGATTCCGTATGAAGGAATGCCTGAAAGCGATCCTGCCAATTTGCGGATTGCCGTTTCATCAGCAGCTGTTTCAGGACTGACATTCAGCTGAATCAGTTTTGACATTTCTATTCAAAATGAAATGCTATGATCCATAGCCTGGATTGCATTTTTTCAATTGCATTTACATATTGTGGCATGGGGCCTGGATCATGAACAATAATATCCCTTATCCCTCTTGAGGTCTTAAGTTCTACAGAAAGCTTGAAGTATGGCAGGTAAAAATCCAGTCCAGCTCCGAATTCATAGTAAATATCCGATCTTTTAAGCCTGATATAAATTTGTTTTTCGTCATCATATTCTTTTTTCCCCGCAAGGTCGTACCTGTAATTAATGCCGGTTATAATATAAGGTCGCACATTGTTCAGTCTGGCACCCTTGTACTTAAGCAGGAAAGGAAATTCCAGGAAAGATGATTCCACCCTCTGACCTTCATTAATTATTGCCTGGGTATTAAAATCGTAATATCGAACATTTCTCTGGCCGAAAGAGACACCGGGGAGGAAGCGCAGGTCGAAGTATTTTGCAGGCCTGAGATTGGTAACAACCTGAATATTAATACCTGGATTAAGGAGGCTGACCTCCGGATAATAACCGTCCTGTTCAAGAAAGGTCTGAGATGGCGTAATGTCAAAATCCATCAGATTCAAACCAAGGCTGAAACCAAAGTGAAGCAATTTATCATCGTACCAGGAATCGTTTTTCGGTTTCTGTTTCTGGCTGAAGGAATCAAGATGAAACAGGAGAAATAATCCTGCAAGGGAAATATATATAAGCTTATTTCTCAAAAATCCTGCTTTAGTGAAATAATTAATGCAGGTTGCAGGTTGCATATTAAATAAATAAACAACCTGCAACTTGCATCCAGCAATTTGCATCTCCAATAATAAACTAGTTTGAATTCTAATTATTGCATTCATTTTTTAACGCCTGTATAAATAGATGCAATTCCCCGGGTCAATCTGGTCTGTTTTATTTCGGAAAGTCCAGATTCCCTCATCATCTGAATGAATTTTTCTTTATCTGCAAAATTCATAACTGACTCATTAAGATATTTATAGGCCTTTCTGTGCCTGGAAAAAATGGCCCCTATGAAAGGAAGAAAATATGTGAAGTAAAAGTTATAAAGATGTTTAAAAATAAATCCGTCGGGATTTGAAAATTCCAGGACCACAACAATTCCTCCGTTTCGGACAACTCTTCTCATCTCGGAAAGACCTTTTAGAGGATCCTTGAAATTCCTGACACCAAATGCAACCATGGCTGCATCGAATGTATTATCTTCAAAACAGATGCTCTCTGAGTCGCATTTAATGAACTCAATAACATTTTCAAGATTTCTGGTTTTGATCTTTTGTCTCCCTATCTCAAGCATTTTTTCAGAAATATCTATCCCTGTGATCTTTACAGGATTAAGCTTCACTGCCTCGATTGCCAGATCGCCGGTTCCTGTAGCAACATCAATTATTCCGGGATTTTTATAAGATCCTGAAATCTTCCCGACAGCCTTTCTCCTCCAGTACCGGTCGATACCGAATGAAAGCAAATGATTCAGAAAATCGTACCGCCATGCTATTGAATCGAACATGGGACCGGTGTCATTTCCGGGTTTCAGTGTTTTCCTCGTTTGATCATCCATTCAATGAAAATAAGGTTCAAATATAAGTACAAATATTATTTTTACTTTTACCTGAAATATTTCTTAAAACATGAAGAAAACCATAATGATAACTGGCGCTACTGCCGGATTTGGCCGTGCCACAGCAGCAAAATTCGCACAGAACGGATATAATATTATAATTACCGGCCGGAGAAAAGAGCGCCTTGTTGAACTAGAAAAAGAACTTAAACTATATAAAATAAATGTGCTTGCCCTGAATTTTGATGTCAGGAAAAAAAGTGAAGTAGAATCAGCAATAAAGAATCTTTCAGGAGATTGGAAGATTATTGATATTCTGGTTAATAACGCCGGCCTGGCAGTTGGACTTTCACACATTGATGATGGCGATACTGATGACTGGGACAGGATGATTGATACCAATGTAAAAGGGCTTCTGTATGTTACAAGGGCAGTTGCACCGATTATGGTTGCAAGAAATGCTGGCCATATTTTCAACATTTCTTCAATTGCCGGCAAAGAGGTTTACGAAAACGGCAATGTTTATTGTGCGTCTAAACATGCAGTTGATGCACTTTCGAGAGCTATGAGAATAGATCTCCTCAAGCATAATATAAAGGTGACAAATATAGCTCCTGGTATGGCTGAAACAGAATTCTCACTGGTACGGTTCAAGGGGGACAGGGAAAAGGCAGATGCTGTTTACAAGGGTGTACATGCTCTT
>Ga0315293_10001001_pt1 | contig 27125 bp, 24 predicted proteins | sample YL17G13_20_MG_FD_203071 | JGI IMG/M metagenome (GOLD analysis project Ga0315293, IMG submission 203071) | Sediment microbial communities from Yellowstone Lake, YNP, Wyoming, USA - YL17G13_20 | ecosystem: Environmental > Aquatic > Freshwater > Lake > Sediment | place: USA: Wyoming | collected...
AGGATGCGCTTTAATCAACTGCATGCCGGTATTCATTGTTTCAGAGCCTGCTTGGGAAAAAAAATTCAGGGAAAAAGGCTTGCCTTGCACGGGTGACGACATTAAAGCAGAGGTAGGCGCCACAATCGTACACAGAACGCTTGCCAAATTGTTTGAGGACAGGGGAGTAAAAATAACCGGAACATACCAATTGAACGTTGGCGGCAACACTGACTTTTTGAATATGACAAGGCATGAAAGGCTCGCCAGCAAAAGGATTTCAAAAACAGAGGCGGTGCAAAGCAACCTCAAAATGAGGCTTGATGCAGACAAAGTCCATATAGGGCCAAGCGATTATGTGCCCTGGCTGTTGGACAGGAAAATCTGCTTCTGCAGGATTGAAGGCGAAAAATTCGGCGGAGCGCCGGTAAACATTGAAGTAAGGCTTGCTGTGGAAGATTCTCCAAACAGCGCCGGCTGCACAATTGACGGCATCAGGGCAATGAAAATTGCCCTGGACAGGGAAATAGCAGGCGATTTGAGTTCAATTTCCGCATACATTATGAAACACCCTGCACAACAGTTCCCTGATCCGGTTGCAAGGGAAATGGTTGAAGAATTCATCAAAGGGCAAAGGGAAAGGTAATAAACGCTTTCCCTGTTTTTATTTTCACGGAGGGGCTTGAAAATGCTTTATGCGGCAAGGCAGCGGTTTGAAAAAATTTCAGTGAAAATCGGCATAGCATTCAGCGTAATCCCTTTGAGCCCAAACCAGTGGACAATTGTCTCTTTGATTCCGGCAATTTTGGCTGCATACTTTCTTGCAAAAGACCTTTTCCTTGAAGCAGCCGGCTTGTTCATAATCGCAAGCTTTTTGGATTTGGTTGACGGCAGCGTTGCAAGGACAAGGGGAATGCCGACAAAATTCGGCGCTTACCTTGACACAATTGTGGACAGGTATGTTGAGGCAATGGTTGTGTTTGCCCTCCTGTTTGTGGCTTTGCCAACAACAGGCTTCTTGCTGCCGATAAGGGTCTGGGTTTTCTTCTACCTGTTTGGCGCAATGATGACAACATATGCAAAATCCGCGGCAAAAGAAAAAGAAATTAGGGGGGAAGGCTCAGAGCTGAAAGGCGGCATTCTGGAAAGGGCAGAAAGGCTGATTATTTTATTCATTGGAATTGTTGCGGCGTACTTTAATCCCATATACCTGAGCTATGTGATTGTGCTGCTTGCTGTTCTTTCAAACTTTTCAGCCTTGCAGAGGATTTGGATTGCAAGGAGAATGGCAAAAGCATAATCAGGCAAGAGGATTTTTTATCCTGCCCTTAATTTCTTTCTCTGTTCCAATTCCTTTAACCCCAAAGTCCTCTACCGCAAAGCTTGCTGCAGCAGAGCCGAACAACGCAGCCTTTTCAGCATCATTTGATTCAAGGAATTCTTTTATGAAGCCTGCCATGAAAACATCGCCTGCGCCTGTTTCATCCACAACCTTGCTTGCCTTGAAGAATGGAACATTGAATTCTTTTCCCCTGGAAAAAACCGTTGAGCCCTTCTTGCCCTTAGTAACAATTACTGTGCCACATTTTTCCCCGAGAATGCACAAATCCTCTTCAGGCAGGTCTTTTTCAGAAACCTTTACTGCATCAACAAATTCAAGCAGGGAGAAATCCATTTCTTTCGGGAAAACAATGCCGTTTTTCTCCTGCCTCAAAAAGCCCTGTGGGTCAAGGGTGATAAATGCCCTGCTGTTCTCTCTTAGAAAGCGCATTGTTTCCGGGCTAATTTCATTGAAAACAGGCCCCAAATGGATTGCCTTTGCCTTGAGGCAAGATTTTGGAATGTCTTTTGGCTGAATCCTTTCGCCAATGTTTCCAACCCGTTGGGTTCTGACGCCATTCCTGTAAATGTTGTGAAAAACTGTTGTTTTTTCCTGCCTTGAAACAGCGCTCAAGTCCAGCCCTTCAAGCGCTCCAAAATATCTGAAGTCAGCGCCAACCTTTGAAACAATGCCTGCCTTTAAGCCAAGCCTGGCTGCGGCAAGGGAAGTGTATGCAGCAGGCCCGCCCAAACAGCGCCTGACCATGCCTTCAACATCAAGGACATCATGCAAAAGGCATCCAATTACAGCCAAATCCATAAGCAAAACATTTTGGAAAGGCATTTTATTACTTTGCAGGGAAAAAGAAACAAGGATTAAATACTTCATTGGCTTTTATTTTAGCGGTGATTTTTCAATGGTTTTTGGTTTTTTTGAAGGCAGCATTGAACTGCAGCTTGACAAGACAAACCTTGCTTTCGGCGAAACACTGCATGGAAAGCTTAACCTGAAGCTGAAGAAAGAAAAGAAAGCAAGGCAGCTCAGGGTAACAATAAAAGCTGTGAAAGCAGTTACCCAATATGGCAAAAGGAGTGGCGTTAGAGTAATGGGGCAACCTGTTGGCAGCAACAGCAATCAGGGAGAAGTGGTCTTCTCAACAGATGCAATACTGGACGGCGAGAAAACATATTTGCCCCCCGGCGGGGAATACGAGTTCCGGATACAGGTTCCACAGAAAAGCGTTATGCCACAAAGCGGCTTGCCAGAACTTGCAGGCAACCTTGGCAAGGCAGTGCAGGTAGCCCAGATGCTGAGTGGCTTTGGAATGAGCGCGCAGATAAAGTGGTTTGTTGAAGGGGTCTTGGACATTCCAGGCGGAGTGGACATAAGCAAAAGGCTGCAGGTAAGCGTCCAGTGAAGAAAGGCATTTCAATGGCAGAAGCTCAGTGAAAAAGCTTTTCAAGTTCTTTTCTTTTTTCCTTTGGATACAACAGCAATGGCCTTAGAACAACCATGCTTTGCTTTTCATTAAATTCTTTGTAAGCAGCCAGGCTTTTTTCATCTGTTTTGCTGTCGGCTGTTGCAATTGCCTGAATGTTCCTTTCATTAACAAGCTGCGGAAAATCTTTTTCTTCGGTTAAAACAAATTCCCTGTAATCGTTGAAGGGGACAAGCCTGCGCAAAAAGCGTTCCATTGCCCCGCCCTTCTTTTTCACAACAGGAAAAACATTGCAGCCCCTGTGCATCAAAAGAAAAGCTGCAGGCAGCTCGCCTTTTTCCCCCTGGAAAAAGAATGCAAGGTTTCCTTCCGCTCCCAAAGGAAGCCCTCCAAGCCCTTTTTGTTCTGCGGAATAAATGAAAAAATCTTCTTTTCTAACCTCAATCAAAATTTCTTTTTCAGGGTTTTTCAGCTTTACTTTCAATCCAGGCATTGCATCCTGCACTGATTTGCCAAGAGCAATCTCCAAATCCTTGCTTTTGAAAGCATTGTTTCCAAAAACCCTTATGTCCAGGGCAAAGGTGTTTCCCCTGCGCAAATTTTTTTTCGCAAGGGCAACTGCCTGCTTTTGCAGTTCTTCCAAAGAGGCTGGAAAAAAATGCAGTGCAATTGCGGTTGCGTGAATGCCTGAAACCCTGCCCAAAACGCTTTGGGCTTTTTTTGCATTGGAGCAGAAAACATACAGCCTGCCGCCGCCCTTTTTTATGCCACTGCATTCAATGCTGTTCCTTTTCAATGCGAATTTTATGCTTTGGACAAGCTTTTTTGTGAAAAACCGCCTGACAAAAGGGCTTTTGAGGGCGATTTCTGACGCGGTTTTTACAAGCAAGCAATCGCTGTTCTGCATGAAAATAACCTTGGATTGCAAAACTATAAAAAGCATTTGAAGCCTAAAATTTGTTACCTCAAGATTTCTTTTGCCAATGCAGAAGTTTTCTTTTGGTACAGCTTTTCTTTTGTAAAAAGAAAAGGTGTGCGGGGGTGCCAGAACGGTCATGGACCGGCCTGCAGAGCCGAGTAAGAGGGTTCAACTCCCTCCCCTCGCTTGATTTAGTTATACTAAAAAGTATAACTTTATATTTTGTTTGGTTCACTGTTTTTACTGGTGATTGCAGTGGTTAGTGTTACCGTTGAAGTGAAAAAATGGGGCAATTCTTTTGGGGTTTTAATTCCAAGCGAAACAGTGAAAAAACTTGAATTGGGCGAAGGCGAGAAAGTCAATTTGGACATAACTCCAAAAAAAAGAATAAGCGGTTTTGGGATAGCCAAAGGCGCAAAATCCTTCAAAAGAGAAATCGAAGAAAGAGATTTCTGAAAGTGGTTTAATGAAATTCATTGTTGACAGCTATGCTTGGATAGAGTACTTCAAAGCTTCGCAACGAGGAGCGCAGGCAAAGGGAATAATAGAAAAAAAAGAGAATGAATTGCTCACTCTGGACGTTTGCCTCGCTGAAATAAAATTCTGGACCTTGACGGAAAAAATGGATTTTTCCCAAGTGCAGAATATAATAAAATCCAATTCTGCGGTCATTGAAACATTTTCAAACGACTGGCTTGAAGCCGCTTCAATAAAATTTGAGAAAAGGAAAAAATACAAAAATTTTGGATTGGTCGACGCCCTGTTGCTGGTAAAACAAAAACAATTGAATGCAATAATCCTGACAGGCGACGAGCATTTCAAAGAAAATAAAAACGTAGAAATGATATAAAAATTCGGGAGCGCAAAAACTGGTGTGCGCTCTATACTCAGGGTATAATTCCCTCCCCTCGCTTCCGATTTTTTAAGCCAAACTAAAAATATATTTAAATACACATACATACACAGGGTATGCTATGGGCACTAAAACAATTTCAATTACCGAGGAAGCTTACAATAGGCTGGACAGCAGAAAAAAGGAAAGGGAAAGCTTCAGCGAAGTGATAAACAGGCTTACAAGCAAGGGAAGCCTGGCAAGGTTTGCCGGCATATTCTCAAAAGCGGAAGCTGAAGAGCTTGGGGAAAACATAAGAAAAAGCAGGCTTGCTTCAGCAAACAGGATGAAGAAAACAGGGGCATAAGGGCATGATTCTTGACACCACCTTTCTTGTGGATTTGCTGAGGGGCAATCAGGAAGCAACAACAAAAATTTCAGAAATAGAAAAAAAGAACGAAACTGTTGCAACAACAACAGTCAGCGTTTTTGAAATATGGCAGGGCATTCCAAAAAAAGCAACGGAAAAACAAATCGAAGAAACGCTTGAATTGTTCAAATCCATAAACATACTAAGCCTTGACTTTGATTCCGCCCTGGAAGCAGGGGAAATCCAAAGAAAGCTCAAAAGCGCAGGCGAAAAAATAGACCCCGAAGACGCCATGATTGCAGGCATAGCAAAAACCCAAAGGGCGAAAGTGCTCACAAGAAACAAAAAGCACTTTGAAAGAATAAAAGGGCTTGAAGTTGAAAGCTATTGAAATCAATGTCAAATCCGGGAGCGCAAAAACCGGTGTGCGCTCTATACCCAAAGTTTAATTCTCTCCCTCGTTTTTTGGGGAAAAAAATCAGCAAGGTTTAAATATTGGAACCTGCTTACTTCTTGCTGTTGTTTATGGTCAGAAAGAAAAGGGTTTTTGCCGTTGGGAATGACATTGGAAAGATACGCGGCATACCAGTTGAAGTTAGGCAAAGGGCAAACGAAATCCTTGCCAGGCATGAGAGCTGGGGGCCACAAAAGCATGCTACTGCCGCAGACGCACTTATTAGGCTATCTGCTGAAAGCAGAGTGCCTGTTTCCACGCTCGTTCAATTGCTAAGGCGAAGCACTGATTTGGAGCTGATGAAGGCATTGGTAAAGCGCCTTGAGCACGGCGGGAAAAAGGCAAGGCAAAAAGAAAAGGCAAAAGGCCACTGATTTGGCGCTTGCCAAAGGTGAGCGAAGCGAACCGTACTATCGAGTGCCTGAAAGGATGCGAAGCACTTTTCCCAAGGCTTTTCACAAGGTGAAAAGGCTTTACGAAGATAGTACTCGTACCAGCCGGACGTGACGGCTCAAGAAGCTTTTTAAAGCTTTTTTTGGGCTATTATCAGTATTAAGGAATCCTGATTTTGGGGTTTTTTTAAGGAATTTGGGAAAGGGTTTTTGAATGGGTTTGAGGCCAGGGCACTGCTATAGCCATTTGAGGGACAGGGCTTACACAAGGTTTTCCGGAAAAGTGCACAGGAAAAGCTATGTCGGGGCAGCGCCTGCTGTAAAGACAAGGCAGTTCAACATGGGCGACGGATTGAAGGTTTTTTCCCATGTGCTTGATTTGGTTACCGAAGAAAGGGGCCAGGTCAGGGACAATGCCCTGGAAAGCGTCAGGATGGCAATAAACAGGTTTTTGAACAACAAGCTTGGAAAAGACGGCTACTTCATGAAAATAAGGGTTTATCCTTACCATATTTTAAGGGAAAACAAGCAGGCACAGGGAGCTGGAGCAGATCGTGTTTCCCAGGGAATGAGCCATGCTTTTGGAAGAAACATCGGCAGGGCAATAAGGCTGCATAAGGGGCAGGAGATTATTTCAATTTTGGTTGACGAGCAGAATATTGAAACCGCAAAAGTTGCCTTGAGCAGGGCAAACGCAAAAATGGGCATTAAGCTTTCAGTAAAAGTCGGCACAGATGTTGCAAGCATTGGGACAAAGCCAAAGAAAACAAAAGAGCTCAAGGAAGAAGAGGAAAAGAAGGAAGAAATCCCGACAGAAGCCGAAAAGAAAGAAGCAGGCAAAGCCGAAGAAAAGGGAGCAGCAAAGGGAGCCGCTGCAAAAGGCCCTGCGGCAAAAGCACAGGCTGGAAAAGCACCGGCTGGAAAGGGGCAGGCTGGAAAAGCCGAGGCAAAGAAAGAAGAGGCAAAGCCTGCAAAAAAGAAATGATAGGATTGCTCCTTTTTTTTCACAGGATTTTTTTTAATGAGGAAACCGCCTGCAATGGGTGCAGGCAGACTTTTTTCTTGTTTTTTGCTATTGAACCAATGCTTCTGGTGCAGCCGTAAAAGCACGGCGTGTTTTTGGAACAGCTTTCAACAATTGCAAGCTGTTTTTTGTCAAACATTTTTTCAGGCTCTTCTTCAATAAGATTCAGGAAAGCTGGCATTTCAATGCATGGCGCGAGTTTTCCGGTTTCGTCAACTTTTATTGAATAGCGCAGGGCATCGCAGGCACCAATGCTTTCTCCCCTCAAAAACTTTACCGCTTCCAGGTAAGCAATTTTCTTGAAAAAATCTTTTTCCTGCTTTGCAAGCTTTTCAAAAACCTTGAGAACCTCTTTTTTGTACAAAAGCTCTTCCCTTTTTGTTCCCGCAATCCCGACACCATAAATGTAGGGCAATGCGGAAAAATCAAAGCCGTTTTTTTCAGCAAAGCGCTTTACATCAAAAACTTCGCCGGCATTTAGCTTTGAAACAGTTGCATGAATGTTCCAGCTCCTGCCATGCCTGAATTTTTTTGCAAGCGAAAGGTTTAGCAAAACCTTGCCAAGGCAATCTGCACCCCTGATTTTTTTGTATTTTTTTGGGTCCAAAGTATCCAGGCTTACTGACAGCCCGATTTTGTTTTTTGAGAGAAATTTGAAAGCGGTTTCATCCAGCAGCAATCCGTTTGAAACCAGGTGCTGTGAAAAGCCCAGCTTTTTAAGCAAAAGCATTATTTCAAAAATGTCTTTGCGCAGCAGCGGCTCCCCTCCCTGGAGGAAAACCTCTTTTGCGCCAAATTTGCGAAGCTTTTTGAAAACCTTTTCAATTTCCCGCAGGCCCATTTCCCTGTGCTTTTTCCTGATTGGAATAGAGCACATTGGACAGGTTTGGTTGCAGTATTTTGTTACCTCAAACACCACAAGCAGAGGCTTTTTTGCAAAAAGATTCAGTATTTCCCTCATTTTTTCCCTTCAATAGTATTTCCTGCCCTTGCCATCTTCAATAATCTTTCCTGTGTTGCTGCCAGGTTTTTTGCCTCTTGAACAGGAGATAAGAGGCACCTTCTCCCATTAAAGTAAATGGGCTTTTTTCTTTTATTCGCCTGGCTGAAGTATGCACTGCAAGGTTTTTTTGGAAAACCGCTTTCCCTTCTTTTGCCAGGCGCAGGGACAAGTCAAAATCCTCGTTTATCACGTTTGTTTCCTGGAATTTTCCGGCTTTTTCAAATTCTTTTTTCCTGCAGGCAAAATTAAAGCCAGGCACCAATGGCATTCCGAACAATATTCCCCAATAAAGGCTCCAGCTCCAAAGGGTGTAAACCAGGCTGTTTCTGAAACATTTTTCTACCGGCTTTACAGGCCCTGTTGCAAAAACGCCTTTGCGCAGCGCTTCCTGCAGCCCTTCTATCCAATGAGGGTTTGCAATTGTGTCTGCGTCAATGAATCCGAGAAAGGGGGCGCCTGCAAATTTTGCCCCAAAATTCCTTCCAAACCCTGCGCCAACCCTCTTGCATACAACAACTTTGTCGGCAATGCTTTTTGCAATTTCAGCGCTATTGTCTGTGCTGCTTGAATCTGAAACAATTATTTCATACTGCCTCCTCGGGGCAGTCTGGTCAACAAGGGCCCTGAGGGTTTTTTCAATTAATTTTTCCTCATTCAAGGCAGGGACAATTGCAGTAACGGTTTTCTGCATAAGTATTTTTCACGCAAAAAAAATTTATTGCAAGCGCTTTGGAAATTCAAAATGCGGCTTATTTGCCTGTTTCCTCTTCAAGCCCTTCTTTATCATCCAATTCGCCTTCATCAATCTCCTCTTCAGCATTCCCTTCTTCAGGCTCTTCATCAGGCTCTTCTTCAGCCAGCCCCTCATCAGCTTCTTCAGGCTCTTCATCCTCTGCAACAGCAGCAGGTTTTTTTGCAGGCTTCTTCTTCAGCTGCTTTTTTGGGAAAGGCTTTGGCTTGGACAGCTTTGGAGAAACATTCTTTGGCTTTTTGGGTTTTGCAGCAGGCGCAGCGTATTCTTCTTCAAGCTCTTCTTCAGGGGCTTCTTCATCAAGCTCTTCAGGAAAATCTTCTTCCAATTGCCCTTCTTCGCCTTCTTCCAAAGGCCCTCCTTCATAATCCTCGCCGGCTTCTGCGGCATATTGGCCGGCTTGAATTGCTTCGGCTTCAATGGCAGCCTGCTTTTTTTTGTGCTGCCAGTAAAAGAACAGCCCGAGCAGGGCGCAGGCAACGGCGATTATTATTGTGTCAGTGCTTGGCCTCCAGTTAATCACAAAAAGCACGTAAAAAACAAGGAAAACCGGAATCAAAAAGAAAAGGATTGCCATGCCCAAAAATTTCTTTTCAGGCGTGCTTTGATAATGCCTCATAGTTGAAAATACAGGGCAAAATTGTATTTATTACTTGCTATGCAAGAGCAGAAACTTTTATTAAACGAAAATGCGTTCTTTTAACTGGAATTAAAATGAATGAACAGGGTTCGCCCAGCGTTTTGTGGTTCAGGGACATTAGGATAGCGGACATTCCGAGCGTGGGCGGAAAAGGCGCTTCTTTGGGTGAAATGGCAAACAACAATTTTCCCGTGCCTCCAGGCTTTGTTGTTACTGCACAGGCTTACTTCAGGTTTTTGGATGAAGCCAGAATTAGGGACAGGATTGTGGGAAAAATCGACGCGATTGATGTTGAAAACACAGGGCAATTGGAAACAGTGTCGGAAGAGGCAAGGAACATTATACTGAAAACCCAGATGCCTGAAAAGCTTGCAAATGAAATAAGGAAAGCCTATCAAAAACTCTGCGAAAGGAACTTGACTGGGTGGCTGACAAGCTGCGAAGAAGAGTTTGTTGCAGTGAGAAGCAGTGCAACGGCTGAGGATTTGCCAAGTGTTTCTGAAAAAGAACACGTGCTGGTAAAGGTAAATGGCAAGCCCATGTACGAAGAGATTGGCAAAATATATGAAAAATTTGGAAGCGGCGAAAATTGTGGCATAGAAGTCCTTGGAATGAAGGGCAATGATACCAGCTGGCTGAAAATTGGAAGCCTTTTTAGGCATTGGGCAGAGAATGAAACTTTGCACAGGATTAGAACAAACACCGGGCGGGAAATCATTGTTTCACCAAACCATACTTTGATTTGCCTTGATTCTGACTGCCTGGAACCGAGGACAGCAGATATTTCCAAAATAGGCAAAGGCTCAATGCTTCCAGTAACAGGTTTTGTTCCAGAATTGAACCTTGAAGAAAAAATAAGGGTTTCTGATTACGTGAAAGGCAGCGATGTCATTGAAGAAAACGGGCATGTGATGATTAAAAACAATTCATCCAATTGGAGAATACAGCATGCTTTGCCAGGCGAAATAGAGCCAGATGCGCAATTTGCTTATTTTTTGGGCCATTATGCGGCAGAGGGTTCAACATATAAAAATAATGGGATTTCAGTAACAAACACCAATCATGAAATACTCGCAAAAATTGAAAGCTTTTTGAACAGGCTTGGCGTTTATGAAAAATCAAAAATAAACAAGCACAGTGTAAGGGCTTATTGCCCTTCCTTTGTCAGGTTCTTGCACGAAACTTGCGGAAAACCGAAAGAAAACAAGAAGGGCAAAGGAAAACTATGTGGCACAAAAAGGGTCCCAAATTTTTTGTTTGGCTGGAGCAAGAAGAATATTGGCGCTTTCTTGAGAGGCTGCTTTGATGGCGATGGCACAGTAAGCAGCGGCCAGATTTCCTATTGCACCACTTCGGAAATGCTTGCAGGCGGCATTTTGAAGCTGCTGGAAATCCTTGGAACCGGGTTTTATGTAAGCAGGAAAAAAAATGCTTTTAATATACGCATTCCAAGGCATGAAAGCGAAAACTTCCTCGAAAAAATTGGCTTTGAAGATATAGGCAAAAAAAGAAGACTGCTGCAATTGGTGAAAGAATACAAAGAAATTCAAAAGCACCCTGAATTCAAGCATGGCTTGGTTGTTTCTGAATCGTTGGCAAAAAAAATAATGGAAAAAATCGGTGAGCGCCTGCCGGCAAAGGAAACTGAAATTGCGCTGTGCAAAAAATGTGGGCAAAAAGTTGAGCAGACAAGCTATTATAAAAACCAAAAAAGGTATTTTTGCAAATCATGCAGCAGAACACTCTATGAAAATTGCGTGCAAAAGGCCAAGGTTGAAAGATATGTTTGCTTTGATGAAAAAGGGCGCTTCAAAAAAGGGCTTACCCCTTGGAATTACGGACACATGGCCGGAAAGCACAGCTTGAATGAATTGAGAAGAAAAGCAGGGAAATACGGGCTGCAAAACATGTTCGCTGTTTTTGATGGCAGCATAAAGTGGGACAAGGTCAAAGAAATAATGCCACTAAAATACAGTGGCTGGGTTTACGATTTCGTTGTGCCTCATTATGAAAACTTTGCTGCAGGAATGGGCGGCATAATAACACACAATTCAGCCAGTTTTGCAGGGCAGCAGGAAACATTCCTGAACATCAAGGGAAAGGACAATGTTGTAAAGGCAGTGCAAAGGTGCTGGGCATCGCTTTTTACCGCAAGGGCTGTTTACTACAGGAAGAAAAACAATTTTTCTACAGGCCAGGTTGGCATTGCGGTTGTGGTGCAAAAGATGATTAACAGCCAGCAAAGCGGAATAATGTTCACTGCGGAACCGACAGGGGATGAAACAAAAATCATTATTGAGGCAGGCTTTGGCCTTGGGGAAGCAATTGTTTCAGGCAGCGTTACGCCAGACACTTACACAATTGACAAGGGCAGCACAAAGATTATTGACAAAAAGATGCATGAGCAGATTTTCAAGATAGTGAGAAAAGGAAAGGAAAACGTGAGGGAAAAGCTTTCCGGGGCAATTGCAAGAAAGCAGAAGATTGACGACAAGGCAATAATTGACTTGGCAAAGCTCGGAAAGCAAATTGAAAACCATTACCAAAAGCCGCAGGATATAGAATGGGCAATTGAGCAGGGCGAGCTTTACATTGTGCAAAGCAGGCCTATTACAACGCTTGGATTGGGCAAAAAAGGCGAGGCTCAAAAAAGCAGGGAGCAAAGGCTTGCCCCTGTTGAGGACAGCGTTATTCTCAACGGATTGGCTGCTTCCCCGGGAATAGTTTCTGGAAAAGTAAAGGTTGTATTGAATGTGGCGCAGATTGCAAAAGTGGAGAAAGGCGACATTCTTGTAACGCCAATGACCTCCCCTGACTGGGTTCCGACAATGAAAAAAAGCATTGCAATAATAACAGACGAAGGCGGGGTCACCTGCCATGCGGCAATAGTAAGCAGGGAGCTTGGAATTCCCTGCGTTGTAGGCACGGAAAAGGCAACCGAAATACTTGAAGACAATGACGAGATTACAGTAAACGGCTATGACGGCGTTGTATACAAGGGAACAGTTGAAGTGGAAAAGCCCTCTGAGGAAAAAATCGTGGTAATACAGCGCAGTGATGTTGACGAGATTGAAAAGGTTTTGCTCAAAGAGCTGAAGGAAAAGCCAAAAGAGAAGAAAAAGGAATTGGAAGAACCCCAGGCTGAAATTGAGGAAAAAGAGTTTGATGAAAGGGTTGAAGAGGAAAGGCAAGAGATAAAAGAAAAGGCAAAGGAAGAAGCCGAAGAAATTGTTGAGGATTATGCAAAAATCAACGTTGAACAGATGCCTGAGGCAGAACTGCTTGAAGAGGAAGGCAAAATAATTGACCTGCTGCGGAAAGTGGCTGTAAAAGTAAAAGTGAATGTTGCACTGCCTGATGCCGCGGAACAGGCAGCAGCCACAAATGCGGATGGAGTTGGATTGCTAAGGGCAGAGCACATGATTACCTCATCAGGAATGCATCCGGCGGAATTCATCAGGCAGGGAAAACAGGAAGAGCTTGTAAAGGTTGTAAAAGAAGGCGTCAGGATAGTTGCCTCGCTATTCAATGGAAAACCGGTCTGGTACAGGACATTTGATGCCAGGACAGACGAATACAGGGGCCTTGAAGGCGGTGACAAGGAGCCAAAGGAAGAAAACCCGATGATTGGATGGCATGGAATAAGAAGAGACCTGGACCAGCCGGAAATGCTGAAAGCGCAGTTTGAGGCAATCAAGCAGCTGAAGGACGAAGGCATTGATAATGTGGGCGTAATGCTGCCTTTTGTGCAAAGCGCTGCAGAGGTAAGAAAGGCAAAAAAGATTGCAAAAGAAGTTGGCCTGAAGCCGAACAAAGAAACAGCCTTTGGGGTAATGGTTGAAACTCCTGCTGCAGTCTGGGGCATTGATGAAATAATCAAGGAGGGAATTGATTTTGTTAGCTTTGGCACAAACGATTTGACCCAGCTCACTTTGGGCATTGACAGGAACAACGAAAAAATACAAAGCCTGTTCACAGAACTGCATCCGGCGATTTTAAGAAGCGTCCATTATGTGATAAAAAAATGCAGGAAAGCAGGCGTTACAACAAGCATCTGCGGCCAGGCAGGCAGCAATCCAGAAATGGTGAAGCACCTGGTTGAATTCGGAATTGACAGCGTTTCTGCAAACATTGACGCAGTAGAGCAAATCAGGAATGCCGTGCTTTTAGAGGAAAAGCGCTTAATACTGGACGGAAGGCACAAAAAGTAGGATAATAATAAGTTTTTGCAAAAAAACTATTTTTTATGATGCAGTTTGATTTGCCAAAGCTGGTTTCCAAAATAAGGAAAAAAAAGGCAAAAATTGTTGCAATACAGGTTCCGGAAGGAATGAAACAGCAGCTGCTTTCCCTTGCAGCGGAAATAGGGCAAAAGGCAAAGGTAAAAGCTGTTGCTTTTGTGGAGCCCTGCTTTGGCGCATGCGACGCAAAAGATAATGAAGCAAAGGAGTTGGGCGCTGATTTGCTTGTGCATTTCGGGCACACGCAGTTTTTGCCAAAGCAATCATTGCCAACAATTTTTGTGCCGCTTTTCTTTGGAGAAGAAAAAGCGGCTGGTTCAATGGCTGAAAAGATTGCGGTCGAAATGGAGCGAAAGGGCAGCAAAAAAATTGCATTGTGCGGCACAGCCCAGTTTTTGCCTTTCCTTGAACCGGTTGCAGGGCAATTGAAAAAAAAGGGTTTTTCTGTTTTTATCGGGAAGGGAAAAAATGTGGAGAAAGGGCAGGTGCTTGGCTGCAATTACGGCAGCGTGAAGGCTGTGGAGAAAGAGGTTGAGGCTGTTGTTTTTTTGGGGGACGGATTGTTCCATCCATTGGGATTGAGCTTTTCAACAAAGAAGCCTGTTTTTGCAGCTGATCCAATTCAGGGGGGAGTAAAAGAAATTTCGGTGCAAAGGGATTTGTTTTTGCGCAGGAGAATTGCAATGATTGAAAAGGCAAGGCAGGCAAACACAATTGCAATCTGGGTTTCGGAAAAAAAAGGCCAGCAAAAAATTGGGCTTGCAGAGAAGTTGAGGGGGAAGCTTGAAAAGAATGGAAAGAGGGTTTTGGTGATTGCAAGCGATTTGATCAAGCCGGAGCATGTTGAAGGAATGGGAATTGAGGCAATTGTCTGCACCGCATGCCCCAGGATTGCACTGGATGATTCATCCTTGTTCAGGCAGCCTGTGATTAACCCAAGCGAAGCCTTAATCATGCTCGGCGAAAAAAAGATTGAAGAATACGAATTTTGAATGGATGCCCAGGCTGTTCAAAACTTTACATCATAGGGGTCAATTTGCCTTGGGTCTTCTTCATGGCGCCTTGAGGGCTTTTTTTTCTTCACTGGCTTTCTTTTCAAAACGCGCCTTCTTTTGGGCATTGCGATTTCTGTTTCTTCTGCTGCTGATTGCTCGTCTTCTTCTCCCTGCAGCAATTCGCCGCTTTCCGGCTTTACAATAGTGCCTTTGAAAGGGCTTCCCTGCAAAGCAGATTTTAAATTTTCAAAATTCCTGCCGTTCAAAAAGAAGGCTGTGAGATTGCTTCTTTTCAATATCATTGCAGCAGGCAAGTCAACTATTAAGTTTTGGCATGGCTTCATTGAGCAGCTTGTAAGGATTTCAAGCAGTTTGCCATAGCTGATTTCAGAATACATTTTGGCATTTTCATAAACAGCCGGGTCTGCGGTGAAGATGCCGTCAACATTGCTCAGATTCACAAAGGTTGCATTAAGGTATTCGGCAAGCAGTGCTGCAACAGCATCTGTTGTAAAGCCGGGCATTAAGCCTCCAAAAACAGGGGTTTTTCCCTGGGAAAGGATTTCCTTTGCTTTCTTTATGTCGCACAAAACCATTGGAAAGGAATTTTCAATTGCAGGAATAAGCAAAGAGGCATTTGCCCTGGTAATCCTGATGCCAAGCTCATCCAATTCAAAATTGTTTGCCCCAAGCTCTTTTGCCGCATTAACATAGTCCCTTGCCACTTTGCCCCCGCCCACAACCAAAACAAGCTTTGTGCCCTGCCTTATGACCTCGTTTAAGCAGCCGGCAAGCAGCGCTATTGCCTCGCTGTTTGGCTTTCCATCCATTAAAACGCTGCCCCCGATGCTTAAAACAAACAGGTTTCCCTGCTGGCCGGAAGGCCTGAAATTGGCTTCTTCCCTTGGAGAATCTTCTTTTTTCTCCTCATTGAATATTTCAAACATTCCTTCAAACATGCTAACCAACAAATTTAATTGTTTCTTTTTATTAAATGTTAATAAGGCTTATTTAAATATTGGTTTAAACGCCGATTGAAAAAGCAAGTAAAGTAAGTTTGCTTTAAGCCTTTATTTTCTTTTCCCGAGGCTTTTCTTTTATTAAAAGAAAAGGCTCTTTTGATTGTTATGCCAAAGGAACGGATTGCAGAGATATCTGAGGCTGATTTGGCGGTCTTCAAAAAGAAACTGCGAAAGCTCGCTTCTTTCAAGGGAAAGGGAACAGAGCTGATTTCGCTTTACCTGCCGCCTGACGTAGACAGGAGTCTGGTCATGGGGCAATTGACTGAAGAAACCTCCCAAAGCGGCAACATCAAAAGCCCGACAACAAGAAAGAATGTGCAGGGCGCCCTGAGAAAAGTGCAGAATTTTTTGAAAACAATTGAATTCAAATTGCCTGAATCAGGCCTGGTTGTGTTCTGCGGAAATGTCAGCGAGCAGGAAGGCAAAAGCGACATACAATTGTTCACAGTAAAGCCCATAAAAAGGCTGAATGTAAAGCTTTACTGGTGCGACAGCGAATTTCACCTCACGCCACTGCAGGAAATGGCGCAGCCATCGGAAATTTTTGGATTGCTTGCAATCGACAAAAACGAGGCAACAATAGCGATTTTGATTGGAAAAAAATACGAAATTTTGGGGCACTTCACCTCAGGGGTTGCTGGTAAGACGAGAGCTGGGGGGCAGTGCCTTTTGGGAAACTCTTTGGTGCAGTTAAGCGATGGAAACATTGTTAAAATTGAGGAAGTTGGAAACCCGGCTGCAGTGAAAAGCGTCGATTTCAGTGGCAATAATGTGGGAAATTCTTTCATTTCTGACAAATGGCAGACAAACAAGCCTGGTTCGTTAAAAATAATTACAAGGTACCCGAGGCTGAGCATTGCCTGCTCTGCAGAACACAAATTCTTTTGCTGGAACAATGGCATAGTTGAAGAAAAGCAGGCATCTGAACTCAAAGAAGGCTTGTTTCTTGTAATGCCTGAAAAGATTGAAACGGCGGGCAACGAGCAGCGGCTGAATACAAATTGCTTCAACAGTTACATTATTTCAGGCCAAGGGCTGAGATTCCTTATTGATGCGAGAGCCAAATTTGGCTTTAGCCAGGAAAAATTTGCCCAAAAGCTTGGATTGCACCAGGCATCAATCTCAAGGTTTGAGCTTGGAAAGTTCAATCCAAGGCTGGGCTATTTGGAAAAAATATGCAATGCTTTGGATTTGGATTTTAACAATTTTGTTGCCGAATTTTGCACCCCAAAAAGCGGCATAACATTGCCCAAAACCGTCAGCCCTGAATTGGCCCAGATTGTGGGCTATTTTGCAGGCGATGGAGACATTGAAGCTGAAAGGCTGAATTTCTCCGAAGGAAACAGGGAAACTGCGGAATTCTATGCAAAATTGCTGCAAGAAACATTTAATGCAAAAGTGGGAATAAAGTTCAGGGAGGAAAAAAATTATTACCAAATAAGATGCGGCGGCAAGCCCATTGCCAGGCTTTTTAGGCAGGAATTTCCGGAAGCATGCGCTGCAAAAACCCCGGCTATTCCAAAAAGGATTCTGAAAAGCAAGAACATTGTTTTGGCAGGCTTTTTGAAAGGCCTGTTTGATGCTGAAGGCTATGCCGCAAAAAGAGGGCTGGGACTTGGCATGAACAATGAAATAATGGTAAAGCAGGCCCAATTAGCCCTGCTCAGGTTCGGCATCCTTGCTTCAGTGCACGAATATGACAACAGGAGAAACCCTTATTCAAAAAAGACAAGGTTTACGCTTGACATCACAGAAAAGAAATCCTTGGAAACATTCAGGGACGAAATTGGATTTTCCTGCCGGGCAAAAAGCAAAAAGCTGGAACAACTGGCAAAAAGCACAGGCATTAGAAGCTGCGTCAGGCAATTGTTTGTTTCCGGAAAAGAAGTCAGAAAACTTTTTGAAGAAGCCGGCTTTAATACAATGGCTTTTCCAACAGTATCGAACTTTTTCAGAAACCAGAGAATGATGGGCAAAGAAGTTTTCAAAAAATCGGTGATAGCCAAGGTGAAAAACAACAAAGTGCTTGCCGAACGATTTGAAAAAATTGCCGCAATCCCGCTGCTGCCCGTAAAAATACACAAAATTGAAAAAATAAACGCGCCTGCAAAAATGTTTGACATAACAGTTGAAAACAGCAACTTTATAGCAAACGGATTGGTTGTCCATAACAGCGCCCACCGCTTCGAAAGGCTTAGGGAAGAGGCAGCGCAGGATTTTTACAAGAGAATCAGCGAAAAAATGAACGACATGTTTGTGCCATACAACGACAAGCTCAAGGGATTGATAATTGCAGGCCCTGGAATAACAAAAAACTATTTTTTGAACAAGGAGCTGATGGACAGGCGGATTAGGGACAAAATCCTTGGCACAATTGACACAAGCTATACTGATGAATCAGGAATAAGGGAAACAGTGCAGAAAAGCGGCGAAATTTTAAAAGATGCTGACATTACAAAAGAAAGGGAAACGCTGGAAGAATTTTTTGAGGCAATAGTAAAAACAGGGCTTGCAGCATACGGCCAAAAAGAGGTTGAAGAAGCGCTTGCAATAGGAAAAGTTGAAACCCTTCTTTTAAGCGAAGACATTGAGTGGTGGGTTTACAGGTTCAAATGCGGAAACTGTGGCAGCGACGAGGAAATTGTTGTAAAAAACCCGGAAAGCTTTGAAGAAAGCAAATTCAAATGCGGCAAATGCGGCAGCAGCAAAGTGGATTTGATTGAACAGGTTGATTACGACGACTGGATGATGGAAAAGGCAAGAAGCACAGGCGCAAAAACAAAAATCATCAGCACTGAAACAACAGAAGGGGAGCAATTCTTCAAAGGATTCGGCGGAGTGGGCGCAATGCTGAGGTACAAGTAACTGCAAAATGCCAAGTTATGTTATGCCTCTTCTTAATGTATGCGGATAAATAGTATTGTTTCCAGAATAATCTGCTTCTTCAAGCATTTTGAAAAGGGACATTGCAAGTTGCTTTTTTTTGCCTTCAGGCAACGCCAGAATTTTTGAATTTAGTTTTTTAAGGTCTATTAAATGTATTTCAAAAAAGACTGGGTTTTTATTTCGAAAACCGATGTTCATTGCCCCCCAATTTATACTAATTCCACTTTCTTTTTTAATTTTAAGCCAAACATTGTGTGTCGCTTCAGAATTAACATTGATTTCATGATGTTTATATTGCGCGGAGTCGTATCTTCTTCTGTAAAAGGAGTTTATTGCTTTTTGGCTTGGCTTGTCTATTTCAACAAGCCTTGAAAAAGTCGTTTTTTTGTCAAGGCCGCTTGCCATTAATCTTGGAAAATTCCTTGGATACAATAAATTTGCAAGGCAAAGAGCAGCCGAATAAGACACAGGAAGCCGTGATTCTGCTGCCCTTTGCACTATCCTCTGCCGCCCTGAAAACCCGAGCTTTTTCTTTTTGCTCTTGCTAAGAGTATTGACTTTTGCGTGGTCTCCCCTAATTGAAAATCTCCGCCTGCGCATATAAATTAGTTGAGATGTTCCCTCTTTAAATTAATTGCCTTTTGAAAGAATATTATGGCGATTTACAGCACTTCAACCAAGGGAATTGGCGGCCAGATTAAGAGGCGCTACACTGATTTTATTGTGGAAGAAATCCAGCGGGATGGAAAGGTGTGCGAGGCAAAGCGGTTTGTGAAAGAATTTGGTGAACAGGAAAGCGCAGGCATTCAGCAGAATCTCGAAACAGCAGAGCAACTGCATTTGGAAACAGAAAAATTAATTGTTCCGCAGAATCTCGAGGACAGGGAGCAATTGCATTTGGATTTGGAGAAAATTAACAGGGACACGAATTTTGTCATCAGGGACATCACAAGGTTTATCCAGTGCAGCGGGAAAAGGATTGGGTATGCAGGCATGAAGGACAAGAGGGCTGTCACCTGCCAGAGAATAAGCATTTTCAGGCCCAATGTTGAGCGCCTGCAGCAATTTTCAAGCAGGGGCATACAATTGAGGAACCCTTTCTGGGAAAAAGAAAGGATTGATTTGGGAATGCTGCTTGGAAACAAGTTCACAGTAACAATAAGGGATTTGCAATTGGAAGAAAAAGAATTGAAGAAAAGGATTGCTGCGTTTTTTAAGGAAGCGGAAAAAAACGGGATTGCGAATTATTTCGGCGAGCAAAGGTTTGGCGGCATAAGGAACATAACCCATGTTGTTGGAAAAGAATTCCTTAAAGGCGATTTCAGGAATGGAGTAATGCTTTACCTGTGCCATGCTGCGGAAGGCGAGGAAGAAGAGGTTGCAGCAGCCAGGAAAAGGCTTGCTGAAACAAATGATTTTGCCGAAGCAACAAGGCTTTTTCCCCCAAAATTCAGGTATGAGAGGGCAATGATTCACCATTTATGCAGGTTTCCGAACGATTTTGTGGGCGCGTTTGGAAGGCTGCCGAAAAAACTGAGGTATTTGTTCACGCACGCTTACCAAAGCCATTTGTTCAACAAAATCATTGAGGAAAGGTTCAGCCAGGGCATTGGCTTAAAAAATGTTGAAGGCGACATATTAGAGGAAGGCAATCCCACAGCAGCATTGTTTGGCTTTGAATCGCAGTTTGCAGAGGGAAAAGCCGGCGAGATTGAAAGAAAGGTTTTGAATGCCGATGGAATTGAATTGCAGCAGTTCAAGGTGAAAAAAATGGCGGAGATTTCAAGCAAGGGGGCAAGGAAAAGCATTGTCCTCAAGCCGGAAAAAATGGGGCTGCTTGAAATAAAAGAAGATGAATTCTTCCCTGAAAAGCTTTGCGCAAAAATCTCTTTTGAATTGAGCAAGGGAAATTACGCGACAACAGTGCTTGCTGAATTGATGAAGATAGGGCAGAATGGCAATGAAAAGCCGGAAAATTGCAGTGCTGAACTGATGAAGGCTGATGAAAAATGATTCTTAAAGCAATTGAGCCTGCTTGCAGGCTCATGAAGGCTGATTAAAAATGATTCTTGAGCTTGGTTTTTTCGCAATTGCCTTTGTTGCCTCAATAATTGCAATAAAGGCTGTTTCAGGAAAAAACCAAAAAATGGGCGTGACAGGCACTGATGTCAACAAGCTTGACAAAAGGGAATTGCCTGAAAGCGCCGGAATTGCATTGCTTATTCCGCTTTGGATTGCAATCATATTGTTCAACCTTCTTGTTGCCGAAAACAGCGGCTTTGTTGCCTTTGGATTGGCTGTCTCAGTGCTTTCAATAATTGGCTTTTTTGACGACAGAAAGCACAAGTTCAAGGTGCAGACAATCAGCTGGACAATTAGGGCAATTGTCGTCTTCTTTGTCTGCATGATGTTCGCAATGTTTTTTGCGCCAAGCGTTTTCTGGCTTCTGCCTTTTGCGTTATTCATCGCAATAATTGCCTCTTTCCAGAACACTTTTGCAGGATTGAACGGATGGGAAGTGGGAAGCGGCTTGATAATTTCCGGTTTTATTGCCGCACTGCTTTCGCCAGTGGGGGCAATGCCAATAGGCTTTGCATTGGTTGGCGCAATAGCAGGATTATTCCTTTTCAATGCTTTTCCAGCAAAGGTTTTTCCTGGGGACAGCGGCACAATCCTGATTGGAAGCAGCATTGCCTGCCTTGTCATACTAAACCAAAACAGGTGGCTGATGCTGCTGGCATTGCTTTTCTTTTTGCCGCACGCCTTTGATTTCTTCTGCTTAAAGCTTTTGACAAACAAGAAGGACATGAGCCAGAGCAAGGCAATGCCTTATTCCGCAAGGCAGGATGGAAAGCTTACGCTCCCGTTATATAAGGATGGAAAAACCAGGTATGATTTTGCAAAATTAATATTGAAACTTTTTGGGCCAATGGAAGAGTGGAAAGTTGTCGCAATAATCTGGGCGATTGTGGCAATAAACTGCTTTTTTTGGGTTTGGGCTTTCAAGGCAATGCAATTAATTTGAAGCTTGGCAACAAATTTTCACTTTTTTGCCGCAATCAGGGAGTAAACCAATAACCCGGCTATTGTGGGAACAACCAGCCTTATTATATCAAACAAAATCAGCACTGTTCCAATCTGGCTGCTGCTTAAATGGCCCATTGCAAGCGAAGGGCTTGAAAGGAAAATGAAGCCCACTATTTCCACTGCCCCTATCCCCCTTGGCAAAAAAGGGGTTCTTTCAAGGATTGAGACAATGCTGAAAAGCACTATTGCCGAAAAAACCGGTATGCCGAAGCCGGCGGAAAGGAAGGCAAGCAAAAAAGCGCTGAATTCAAGCGCAAGGGAAAGCGCTGCAAGGGCTGCTACAAGCAGGATTGTTTTTTTGCCTGTTTGCTGCAGCTGCAGGCTGTATTTCTCAAAATAGCCTGCAGCCCTGTTCAACGGCTTTAGGAATTTTGAAAGCCAGTGAAAACTATTTGCAATCTTTTGGCCTGCTTTCCTGTTCAAAGGCAGAAGGAAAAGCATTGTTGCAAGAAGCACAACGGCAAGCCCTGAGAGCATTGCGGCTTTTACCCAAAGGGCAATGGAAGGGCTGAAAAAATATGCAAAAAAGCCAAGGCAGGCAAGCAGTGAAATCAGCAAAAACTTTATTCCCTTCATTACCATTGAAGCAGCTATTGATTCGCTGTAGGGAACGGCCCCAAGCTCTTTCAGCTTAATTGCCCTCAGGGCTTCTGCCCCAATCTGCACAGGGGTCAAAGCGGCAAAAACGCAGCCGAATCCAATCAACACGCTGTGCACAAAGCCGGTTTTCCTGTTTTTTATGAGGATTACCCAGCCAAAAAGCCAGGTGAAAACGCTTGCAATGAACAGCGCTGCCGAGGCAGCAAAAAAAAGCAGGTTTGCTTCATACAGTGAAGATAAAGAATTTGTAACCACTGCAAAAACAGCAAGCAGTGCTGAGAAAACAAAAAGCAGGACCAGTGCGCTTTTGATATATTTGTTCAGCCAAACCACCATTGGAAATTGCAATCAAGAAACTTTTGAAAAAAGTTTCATCAAAACTGTGGCAATAAATATGCTTTATATGCCACAAATGAATATGGCAAAATGCTTTTAATCAATCTTTGTTTAAAAAAATGCTTCAGTTGGTTTCATAAAAGCCGGTTGGAACCCTATGCACAAAAATGAAGCCGTTGCTGAAAATTTTGTCAAATAGGTCAAATTCTATTATGCCGTACTTTTTTTGGCTGCCGATTGCCTGCCTGTGGATGTAATCAACCTGGCTGACAGTGTAGGTTATGCCGTATTTTTTGATTATGCCGTAATCTTTTTTTTCAAGGAAGGTGTAGGCGTCTTCCAGTTTTTCCTGGTTTGCATATTCAACCCTCAGGTCTGCAAGCACTGCCCTGTTGGCAACAGATGTAAGGTCATGCCCGAACATGGGATCGGAAAGAATCCTTGCGCCAGTGCCTGTGTAAGTGCCTGCAAATGAAATCGGCGTTGTCACTATTTCATGGACATTAAGGTAGCTTACGCCGAACAAGAGGAAACCAAATGCCATCAATGCAAGGATTGCCATAACCCTTTCCACTGCGCTGTTTTCAAGCTGCTTTGCCGGAAAAATAAATGCAATCAACAAGGCCAGGTTTGTTGTTGTAAGAAGGTTCCACCTGAAGACTATTGCAAGCTGGATTATTGTGCCCAAAACAACGCCTGCCAAAAGCTTTTTTGAATAAAAATCCCTGCCTGCTTTTCCTTTGACCAGGTCAACAGCTGAAAACAGCACAAAAAAAACCAGCAGGGCGACTATGTCGGTAAACCAGTAATAAATGTTGTAGTCTATGAGATAGCCCCATTCCTCGGCGTTTGCTTCAAACGGCAGGCCGTAAAGCAAAAGGTTGGGAGCCATAAAAAGCAGGAAAATTGCTGCCCCCAAAACAACAGAGGCAAGCATTCTTTTCAGGCTTATTTTCTTTGCAATGATTAAGTAAAATAACGGGAAGAAAAGAAGCAAAGGCGCCTGAATGAAAGCCATTGCCGCAAGAAGCAGGGCTGTTATCGCAGGCTTGCTTTGTTTTATAAGCAAGGCAAGCGCCAGGATGAAGAAAGCAAAAGCCAGGGCATGCCTTGGCGAATAGCTCATTGCCGAAAGCAGGAAGCCGCTCATTGCGGCAAACATTGCAAACAATGCTGTTCTTTTCCAATCAAGGCCTATTGCCCTTCCCAAGAAAGCAAGGGCAAAAAACAGGAACACGTTTGCCAGCACAAGCATTATGGCAAACAATTCAGTTCCATGCAATGAAGTAATAAAAGAAATTCCTGCTTCAAGCAAAAAATAGCCTGGCGCAAAAGAATAGCTCCTGCCAAAATAGCTCAGTTCATCCAAAACCGGGATTGAATTGCTTCCAATTATCAGTTCAGACTGCCTCTCATAAAACTTGTTCCAATAGGTTATGTCTGTAAAGGAAAACAGGTGGAAAAAAACAGGCACGACAAAAAACAATGCGATTGCAACCCAGAAAACAGGGCCAAGGGAATTTATTTTTTCCCAGGAAATTTTTTCTTTTGAGAAAGAAAAATTTTTCCTGCAGAGGAAAGCTGCCAGCAGGGCGATTCCCGCAAAAGCGATTGCGACAGATTCAAGGCTCAGCAGCCCCAAATAGTTCAAGGCAAAGACAAGCGTAATTATGATGGTGAAAGAAATGCCAATGCCCAATCCGATTTTTTCAACAAGCGTGTTTTTGGGGAAAAGGAAAAAGCTGAATGCAAATAACCCAAAAACAAGCAGTGCTATTCCCAATGGAAAAGGCAATGATGGCGCGGGCTGCTGCTCGAACTGCGTTGCAATTGTTTTTCCGCCGAATTTTATTTCAACCTTGTTTGTGCCTGCAACAGTATTGATTTTTTCTTCAAAACCCTGGTTTTCCTGCGAAGGGTAAACATCATGGTCAAGCTTGCCGTTCACGTGCAATTCAATTGGCGTGTAGAAATCAGTGTTAAAGTTTTCCACATTGAATTTTACCCTGTTTTTGCTTACTTCAATGCCCCCAATCAGCGTTTCTTCTTTAAGGGGCTTTTCAATGCCTGTGTTTTCGAGGTGGAAAAAAAGCGAGTTGCCCATTGAAAGGATTTCTATCTTGTTCATGCCTATTGGCAAAGAATTTGGGCCAAAGCAGATTGTTTTGGTGAAATCCTTGCTTTCTGCCCTGAACCTTTCAAAGAAAAGGGCTGTGCCCTGGCTGAAAACCCTTGCATCAATTGAATCAGTCAGGATATTTTCAGGGATATGGTAATGCAGCAGGATGCAGCTGTCTTCATTTGAATAGGCTTTTACAGGATATTCCTGCAGGAAAACGCTGTTTGCCGAGATTACAAGGATTGGAAAAGAGTGCCAGAATGGCACAAGCAAAACAGAAGCCAAAAGGATTATGAAAAGCAATATGGCTAGTGCAATCTCCAAAGGCATTTTTTTGGCAATACCCAAGCATAAGCCCCCTTAAGTGAATAGGATTAAACAATTAAAACCATAATTTAAATTTAACCGGTTGGTGCAAACATGCAACCAAAAGCCAGATATTTTTTAATAACTCTTATGCCCTTTTTAATGCAGGATTTTGGATGGCAAAGAAAGCAAAAACAGTTTCCTTTTACGGCCAGGAAGCCGGAAAATACTTTGAGCAATACCTGCCAAGCTATGGAAAGTATCCTGCAAACGCAATAAGGCTTGCAATGATAACAAAAAGGCTCAGGGAAACCGGGGCAAAAACAGTGCTTGATTGCGGCTGCGGCAGCTGCATGCCTTTGGTGCTGCTGCTGCAGGAAGGATTTGAAGCAGAGGGCTTTGATTTTTCAGGGGAAATGGTTGAGGAAGGCAAAAAAATCCTGCAAAAAGCCGGTTATCCTAAAGAACTCGCGTGGAAAGCGGACCTTCTTTCCTGGAAGCCAAAAAAAAACTATGATGCAGCGCTTGCATTGGGCGTTTTTCCCCACATAAAGGAAAAAGACGAAAAGACGGCATTGCTAAATATTGGCAATTCCTTGAAAAGCAATGGCACTGCTTTCATTGAATTCAGGAACAGCCTGTTTGCAGCCTTTACACTGAACAGGCACTCGCTGCTATTTTACCTTAATGATTTAATCATGCAGGAAAAGCTTCCAAAGGAATTATCCCAGGAAATATCTGATTTTTATTCAAAGAGGCTGGATGTTGCCCAGCCGCAAAGGCAGGAAGGAAAAATAAATTACAGCGACATAACGGCAAAATTCAATAACCCATTGGTGATTGGAAAAGAATTGTTCGAGCCATGCGGCTTCACATTGAAAAAAATCCATTTTTACCATTTCCATGCACTGCCGCCTGCATTCGAGGAAAAGCACCCCGGGCTTTTTAAGGAGCTTAGCCTTGCAATGGAAAACCCAGGCGATTGGAGAGGATACCTGATGGCATCGGCTTTTGTTGCGGAGGCCGAAAAGAAATGATGCAGCTGATTAAGGACCTGTGGTTCAAGAGGCGCGATATTGTTTCACAGGGCTTTGACGAATCGCTTGAATATATTGCAAAGCAGATTCCGCTGAAAGTGCACAAGGTGCCAAGCGGCACAGAATGCTTTACCTGGATTGTGCCTGAAAAATGGGAAGTGAAGCAGGCGTTTGTGGAGGACGGCGAGGGAAAAAAAATAATTGATGCAAAAGACCATCCCCTGCATGTGATGTCTTATTCCCTGCCAATTGACAGGGTCGTAAGCAGGGAAGAGCTGCTGCGGCACCTGCATTCAAGGCCAGGCAGGCCTGACGCAATTCCCTTTGAATTCAAGTACTATGAAAGGGACTGGGGGCTTTGCATCCAGCACAGCAGGCTAAAGGAACTGAAGGAAAGCAAATACAGGGTTTTGATTGATTCAAGCTTTGAGAAAGGCAGCCTGAAAATCGGGGAATGCCTGATAAAGGGAAAAACTGATGAAACCATTGTGCTTGTGGCGCACTTGTGCCACCCCTGCATGGCAAACGATGACCTGAGCGGGGTGGCTGTCCTTGTGGAGACAGCGAAAGAGCTGCTGAAAGCAAAGCCCAAATACACCTACAGCTGCCTTTTTTTGCCTGAAACAATTGGCAGCATCGCTTTCCTGAGCCAAAACATGCAGCTCATTCCAAACCTCAAATATGGGATATTCCTTGAAATGCTCGGCAGCAACAGCAACACCCTTGCCCTGCAGCACAGCAGGCAGGGCAATTCTGCAATAGACAGGATTGCAAAATTTGCGCTTGAAAGCTCGGGCAGGCAGTTCAGGGAAGGCGCATTCAGGGAAATAGTCGGCAATGACGAAATGGTTTTCAACGGCCCCGGCATCAATATTCCGATGATTTCCCTAAGCAGGTACCCTTATCCAGAATACCACACAAGCGACGACAATTTGGGCATAATAAGCGAAGAGAAATTGAACGAGGCAAAAGAAGCAGTTTTGAGGGTTGTTGAAATCCTTGAAAAGGATTTTGTGCCGAAAAGAAAATTCATCGGGCCCGTCTTTCTCTCAAGGTACGGGCTGTGGGTTGACTGGAGAAAAGACTTTGAGCTGAACAGGAACATAGAGAAAATAATGCTCAGCCTTGAGGGCGACAAAAGCGTTTTTGAAATTGCCGCAGAACTCGGCATGGGCTTTGAAAAAACCCTGGCATATGTAGAAAAATTTTTGGAAAAAGGCCTTGTGGAAAAACTCGAAGCCAAAAAGGCTGCGAAAAGGGCGTTGGGAAAGAAAAAGGAAAAAATCGGCTTTAGAAAAAAATAACCTGAAGAAACCGTGAAATCCTGCTTTTAAAAAATCAGTTCAGCCATCCAGGCAAAGCACTTGCGCAGT
>Ga0315293_10001002_pt1 | contig 27102 bp, 29 predicted proteins | sample YL17G13_20_MG_FD_203071 | JGI IMG/M metagenome (GOLD analysis project Ga0315293, IMG submission 203071) | Sediment microbial communities from Yellowstone Lake, YNP, Wyoming, USA - YL17G13_20 | ecosystem: Environmental > Aquatic > Freshwater > Lake > Sediment | place: USA: Wyoming | collected...
CATCAATCGGAATGCGCGACTGGGCCCACGTCGGTCAATCATCATGACCGTTGGTATAAGAACCCTACCTCAGGACCACACTTCTAGAGTGAGGAAGTGTTCGTTAGCGAGACCCATCTGGCGCTGATACACGATCAGATCGAGCGACGGCGCTTCCTTGGCGATCCGCGTCAGCAGGCAATGCACCTGGCCGCGATGATGGGTCTGGTGGTTGAAGACATGCAACAGCGCCAGCGAGAGCTGCTGCTCGATATCCGCCGGGTTGCTGAGGGTCCGGTAGCGGATCGTCCGGTCGAGATCCGCAGGCGTGAGCGATGCGACATAGGTGACGATGCGCGCATCCTCCGCCGCTCTCGCCGCATGCAGGTCCACGAAATCCTCGTAGAGGATGGCGTCTAGCCGCGTCGGCGACGGCTCCTCGCCGCTTAAGCGGTGCATCCAGATGCGGTCGCCCACGAGGAGATGATTCAGCGTGCCGTGGACCGAGCCGAAGAAGGCGCCATGATCCGCGCGGCAGTCGGCGTCCGAAAGCGTGGCGGCCGCTTCATAGACCCGCTCATTGGCCCAAGCATTGTAGCCGGCAAGCATGTCGAACAGGGGTTTCATGGCGACCCCATGCGCTTGGTGAACCAGCGGATCAGCGGGAAAGAGACGCTGCGCGGCAGCGAGCGCACAGTCTTGAGGAAGCCTTCGACCTGCGGCGGAAAGGCAATCTCGTAGGGCTTGCCCCCTAGCTTCTCGAGAATCTTCCGCGCGCATCGCTCCTTGCTCATCACATAAAGCTTCTTCTTGGGATCGTAGGAGGCATTGAGCGGCGTATCGACGAAGCCCGGATTGATGAGGGTGACGGCGACGCCCTCCCCTTCGAGCTCGAGCCTCAGGCTCTCGGCGAGATTGATCAGCGCCGCCTTGCTCGCGCCATAGGCGCCATTTCCGGGCCAGCCGGAATAGCCGAACAGCGAGCCCATGATGGCGATGTGACCGGATTTTCGCTGGATCATCGAGGGCAGAACCGCGGCGATCCCATTGATCACCCCGTCGACGTTCAGCGCCATGGTGCGGTGGAACCCTTCCACATCGATGTTGCGGATGTCGAACGGCACGTACATGCCGGCGCCGAACAGCGCGAGATCGATGGTCCCGAGCTCGCTCTCGATCTTCGCCACGCAAGCCTTGAGCGCGGACGCGTCGAGCACGTCGGCGGGGAAAGTTTTGATCTTGTAGCTCGCGGCAGCGAGGGCATCGAGCTTCTCGCTCGGCCGCGCCGTTGCCGCCACGGTCACGCCGGAAGCTGCAAGCCGCCTTGCCACCTCCCCGCAAATGGCGCCGGAGGCGCCAATGATCCACGCCAGTTTCCAGGGATAGGTCGGCTCAGCCACAGTCGCGACCCTCAATCCACAAAGGGATCATGCACAAGAATGGTGTCCTCGCGCTTGGGGCTCGTCGAGAGCAGCGCCACCGGAGCCTCAATCAGCTCCTCCAGCCGCCGCACATATTTGATGCATTGGGCCGGCAGCTCCGCCCAGGAGCGGGCGCCACGCGTCGAGTCCGTCCAGCCCTCCATGGTCTCGTAGATCGGCTCGACGCGAGCCTGTAGCCCTTGCGCCGCCGGCAGATAGTCGATCTCGCGACCGTCCAGCCGGTAGCCCACGCAGATCTTGAGCTCTGGCAGCGTGTCGAGCACGTCGAGCTTGGTCAGCGCGATACCGTTGATGCCGCCCACTTTGCGCGTCTGGCGCACGAGGCAGGCGTCAAACCAGCCGCAGCGGCGCGGCCTCCCGGTCACCGTGCCGAACTCGACCCCGCGCTCGCCGAGCAGGCGCCCGGTCTCATCCTTGAGCTCGGTTGGGAACGGGCCCTCGCCGACGCGCGTCGTATAGGCCTTGGTGATGCCGAGCACATAATTGATCGCGCCAGGCCCTAAGCCAGACCCGGTCGCGGCCTGCGCCGCCACGGTGTTGGACGAGGTGACGAAAGGATAGGTGCCGTGATCGATGTCGAGCAGCGCCCCTTGCGCGCCTTCGAACAGGATGCGCTTGCCGGCGCGCCGCTCGCGGTCGAGCAGCGCCCAGACCGTGTCGACGTAAGGGAGCACCTTCGGTGCGATGGCCTTCAGTTGCTCGCAAAGCTCGTCGGCGTTGATCTCCGGCTCGCCCAGCCCCCGGCGGAGCGGATTGTGATGGGCGAGAATACGCTCGATCTTCGGCTTCAGGCTCTGGAGATCTTGCAAATCCATAACGCGGATCGCGCGCCTGCCGACCTTGTCCTCGTAAGCGGGCCCGATGCCGCGCTTGGTCGTTCCAATACGCCCCTCTCCCGCGGATGCCTCACGAAGTGAGTCGAGCTCGCGATGTAGCGGCAGGATCAGGGTGGCATTCTCGGCGATGCGGAGATTGTCGCGGCTGATGCTCACCCCTTGCGCCTCGATCTTGGCGATCTCCTCGGCGAGCGCCCAAGGGTCGACCACCACGCCGTTGCCGATCACCGAGAGCTTGCCCTTGCGCACGACGCCGGAGGGCAGCAGCGAGAGCTTGTAGGTGGTGCCGTCGACGACGAGGGTGTGGCCGGCGTTATGGCCACCCTGGAAGCGCACCACGATGTCGGCGCGCTCCGACAGCCAGTCGACGATCTTACCCTTGCCCTCGTCGCCCCATTGGGAGCCGACGACCACGACATTGGCCACGACTTAAGTCCTCTAGACTCTAGAGACGCACAAACGGCCCCGTTGGTCGCGGGGCCGTGTTTGCTTATAGCGCGTGGCTCACGCCGATGCGAGTGTTGCCGCTTCAGCCTTTGGCCCAGCAGTCCTAGAGACTTAAGGGATAAAGCGTCCTGGCAACTCTGAACCCCACGGTTTCGCAGGCCTCATTAACTCGGGTGGGCTGTTCCACGCGCCGCCGCGGTAAGTTCGGGGATTTGGGAGTTGGGTCGCGTTGGCATAGGCGCCATTACCGATGATGAGCGCCACGCGCTTCTCGGCTTGCGCCGGTCATGCCGAGCAGTAGGCCAAAGCAGAGCAGCAAAGAGATCGCGCGGCGCATTGCTCCCTCCCGGAAAAGCCACGCCAGAAGCTCAACTATCGCGCGAAACCTTGGCCCAACCAAGCTGAATGCAAGCTGAACGCGGGCCCGCTCGATCTCCTCCACCATGATGTCGCAAGTCGAGTCGCGGGACGCGCTTCGCGGCCTGCGCTGTAGAGGCCCGCGCGGCCAAAAGGCAGTCCAAAGGCGGGCATCGAGCAGATCGCCCGGCGAGGGCGCGCCCTCCCAAGACGCCATTCCAGACGAATGGGAAACATTGCGCGAAACCTTACTTCGCCAAGTTAAATACAAGCTGAACACGGCCTTGCTAGGCCATTCAACGATGATTGCGGACAGCGTCAAATACAATTGTCAGAACGCCGATCCTTCAAACTTAGTCGAATGGCAGCAAGTCTTGCCGTGATTGATCACAGTGTTGCCAGAATTGATCTCATTGAGGCCAGATTGACCCTGCATGTCTCTCCCCACACAACACTGACCTCCAAAAAAATCAGTCAGGAGTAAACATGCGAGTTCCCTTTCTCGCCGCGACCATGATGTTTGCCGTGGGAATGGCCGCCAGCGCCCAACCGTCGAAGATGAATCCGGAGGGCTCCGGCCTCGATGCCCTGAGCGGCGCCATGCGCTATGCGGGTTCGCCTTGGCTCGACCATGCCATGCACGACGTCGGCACCAATCCGACGGGCTGGAAACGGCAATGGTGCGCCAAATCGATGAATATGTGGCTGCAGCGGAGCGGCAAGCGAGGCTGCGGCGGCAACACCGCCATCTCCTGCCTCAAGGCCGGCCGAAAGTTGTCAGGCCCGCAGGTCGGCGCGCTCGCCGTCATGAATCACCATGTCGGCATCGTGAAGGAGGTTAGCGGAAACTCTGTCACGCTGGTCTCCGGCAATCACTCCGGCCACGGCGGCGCCCGCAAGGTCGGCGTCGGCAAATATTCGGCTGCGCGCGTGGTCGCCTATGTCTGGCCGGAATAGCTCTTCGATATGAACAGGGTTGAGTGATTCCTTCCCCTTGCGGGGGAGGAACTGGTGGGGGTATTGCTGGTATCGGCGTCTTACCCCTCACCCCGTCGCTCTTTACCGCAGAAGCCTAAGCCGCCTTGGCGAGCGCCTGCTTCACTTGCGCATAGCCCCAGTCGAGCCAAGGCATCAGCGCCTCGACATCGCTCCGCTCGATCGTGGCGCCAGTCCAGATGCGCAAGCCCGGAGGCGCATCGCGATACGACGCGATGTCCTTGGCGACGTCCTCCTCATCGAGCAGCGCGGCGATGCGCCTCGGGAACTCGGCGCGCAAAGCCTCAGGCAGCGCCAGCACGTCTGGATCGACCAGCTTGAGACACACCGAACTGTTGGAGCGCGTCTCGGGCACCCCCGCCGCGAAATCCACCCAGGGCGTGCGCGCGACCCAATCGGCGATCACGCGGGCATTGGCGTCGGAGCGCGCGATGGTGCCCTCGACACCGCCCACGCTTTCGACAAAGGCAAGCGCATCGAGATAGTCCTCGACGCAGAGCATCGATGGCGTGTTGATGGTCGAGCCCTCGAACAACTCGGCCATGAGTTTTCCCTTGCGCATCAGGCGGAACAGCTTCGGTAGTGGCCATGGCGGCGTGTAGGTCTCGAGCCGCTCCACGGCGCGCGGGGACAGGATCAGCATGCCATGCTGCGCCTCGCCGCCCAGCACCTTCTGCCAGGAATAGGTGGCGACATCGAGTTTCCGCCAATCGATCGCTTGCGCGAACACGGCCGAGGTCGCGTCGCAGATGGTGAGACCATTGCGCTCGCTCACGATCCAGTCCGCATTGGGCACGCGCACGCCCGACGTGGTGCCGTTCCACGCGAACACCACGTCGCGGTCGAAATCGACCTGCGAGAGATCGGGCAGTTCGCCAAAGGGCGCGACCATGGCCCTCACATCATCGAGCTTCAGCTGCTCGACGATGTCGGTCACCCAGTCCCGGCTGAAGGCGTCCCAGGCGAGCACGTCGACGCCGCGGGCGCCAAGCAGCGACCAAAGCGCCATCTCCACCGCGCCGGTGTCCGACGCTGGCACGATGCCGACGCGATAATCCGATGGGAGCTTCAAGAGCGCACGCGTCTTGAGAAGCGCAAGCTCAAGCCTTGCCCGGGTTTCCTTGGCGCGATGATTGCGGCCGAGCAAAGCGCCTTCAAGTCCGGCCAAGGACCAGCCCGGATGCTTGGTGCAGGGGCCGGATGAAAAGCACGGATTGGTGGGTCGTCGGCTGGGCTGTGACGGCGTGGTCATGCGGGCTCTCTAAGGGAATTGGCGAGCGCTGCCCATAGTTTCAGCGCTTCCGAGCGTCAAGTCCGGCGCCCTAAACGCCGCTAAGCGCCCGGCCCTGCCGAGCGTGGCGCAACAAAAAACCGCGTCATAGGCGTGAGCCGTCACGGCGCTGGCGTCGCCGATATCGAGATAGCGATAAGCGATGGGACTTACGCCGCGGCGTCGGTGAGGGCGTGGACGATATCCGAGACCACCGTAGCGACCAGCTTACCGTCGTCGCCTTCGGCCATAACGCGGATCACGGGCTCGGTGCCCGACGGACGGATGACGAGACGGCCGGATTTACCGAGCCTCGACTTGCCATTGTCGATGGCCTTGCGCACGGCGAGATTGTCGAGGGGCTGGTGACCGTTTTTGTAGCGGACGTTCTTCAAGACTTGCGGCAGCGGCTCGAAGCGATTGCAAATCTCGCTCACCGGCTTCCCGCTCTGGGCCACCACGGCAAGCAGCTGCAGGGCGGTGACCAGGCCGTCCCCGGTGGTGGAGTAGTCGGAGAGCACGATATGCCCGGACTGCTCGCCCCCAACATTGTAGCCGTGCTGGCGCATATGCTCGACCACGTAGCGGTCGCCGACCGGGGTGCGCGCAAGGCCAAGACCGAGGTCTTCCAAATATCGCTCCAGCCCGAGATTCGACATGACGGTGGCGACGATGCCGCCGCCCGCAAGGCGCCCACGCCGGAGCCATGATTCGGCAATGACCGCCATGAGCTGATCGCCATCGATGATGCGGCCACGCTCGTCGACAATGACAACGCGATCGGCATCGCCATCGAGCGCGATGCCGATATCGGCGCGCACCTCGCTAACCTTGCGAATGAGGTCCTCCGGCGCCGTCGAGCCGCAATCCTTGTTGATGTTGAAGCCGTCCGGATCGACGCCAAGCTTGACCACCTCAGCGCCGAGCTCCCACAGGGCCTCCGGCGCCACCTTATAGGCGGCCCCATTGGCACAATCGATGACGACCCTGAGGCCGTCGAACCGAAGATTCTTGGGGAGCGTGCGCTTGGCGAATTCGATGTAGCGCTCCCGCGCGCTGTCGATGCGGGTCGCCCGGCCGATCCGGTCCGGCGGCGCGAGCAGCTCGGTGGTGTCGCCCAGCATCAGCTCCTCGACCTGCTCCTCCGTCTCGTCGGAGAGCTTGTAGCCGTCCGGGCCGAACAGCTTGATGCCGTTGTCGGCGAACGGGTTGTGCGAGGCGGAGATCATCACGCCGAGATCGGCGCGGAGCGACCGCGTCAGCATGGCAACCGCGGGTGTCGGCATCGGTCCGAGCAGGAAGACGTCCATGCCCACGGCGGTGAAGCCGGAGATGAGCGCGGATTCGATCATGTAGCCGGAGAGCCGCGTGTCCTTGCCAATCACCACGCGGTGGCGGTAAGACCCTTTGCTGAACAGCTTGCCCGCGGCCATGCCCACGCGGAGCGCCACCTCCGAGGTCATCGGCGAAGAATTGGCGCTGCCACGGATGCCATCCGTGCCAAAGAACTTGCGAGCCATGGCCCTAGTCCCCCTCGTCCCCCAAAGGCGCCGCCCGCTCTTTGGGATCGGTTCGGCCCTTCATGGGATTATGCTCCTGCTGTAACCTAGTCCCGTTCAAAATGTGTAAGCAAAAGTTACACCAATTCCGATTGGTGAATCAGAGCTTTACCCGGTTTCCTCAAGCCTGGCTGCCGGGCGCCCGCTTTAGGCGTCGGTCCCGGACACGCTCGCCCGCCAGACGGCAAGCGCCTGGCGCGTTCCAGCGACATCATGGACCCGGAGCATTTGCACCCCTTGTGCCGCCGCCACGATGGCCGCGGCCTGTGAGCCTAGCTCCCGGGCGCGCGGGCTCTCGCCCCCGCTAATTCCACGGATGAAGCGCTTGCGCGAGGCGCCGACCAGGAGCGGCACCCCGAGTCCATGCAACAGGCTAAGATTGGCGAGGAGCGCAAGGTTGTGCGCCATGGTCTTGCCGAAGCCGATGCCGGGATCGGCGGCGAGGCGCTGAAACTCGATGCCCGTGGCGCGCGCCGCGGCGATACGCTCCTCCAGATAATCGAAGACCTCAAGCACGACGTCGCCATAGACCGGATTGTCCTGCATGGTCTTGGGCTCACCCTTGGCATGCATGAGCACGACCGAGAGGCCGGTCTCGGCCGCTGCGTCAAGGCTGCCGGAATCAAAGGTCAGCGCCGAAACGTCGTTGAAGATCGTGGCGCCCTTGCTCGCCGCCGCACGCGCCACGGCGCTTTTGCGCGTATCGATCGAGATGGCGGCGCTGAACCCCGCAAGCCCTTCGAGGACGGGCAAGACACGGGAGAGCTCGTCGACGTCGCCGACGGCGTCGGAGCCCGGACGGGTCGATTCGCCGCCCACATCCACGATATCGGCGCCGGCCTGAACAAGCTCGGCGGCATGGACGATGGCCCCTTCCGTGGTGTCATAGAGGCCGCCGTCGGAGAAGCTGTCCGGGGTGACATTGACGATGCCCATGAGCAGCGGCCGGTCGAGACTGAGCCCGGCGAAAGGCGGCCGAGGGCGCGTCACGCGGCTGACCGCTTGGGCGAGATCGGCATCCTTCGATCGCGACAGCTCCGGCGCGGCGAGGAGCCGTCGCTCGGTCTTGCGTGGTCCCGCCTCGATCAGCTCGGCGGCGGTGAAGGCGATGGCGCTCCCGGCCAAGGAGAGCGCAAGGCCTTCGGCCGTGGCGGCCTCGGCCGTTGCTCCGTAGAGCAACCCGATCGGTCTGAGATAGAGTTTATGGGCCACGGCGTTGGCTTAGCACGATGCCGCGATCATCGCAGCGGTGCACTCAAAATGCGGATGGCCGGGACAAGCCCGGCCATGACGCGTTTGTTAGTTGAGACTATCCGCGAACCCTCAAGTCTGTGGCGCGGGCTCCAGGCCGCCCGTGTCCGGCTCCGGCGGGGCCTTCTTGCCGCGGCCAGCCGTGGGAACGGCAGACGCCGGCGCCGGTCGCGGCGAAACCTCGGCCACGAACTCGCGCACCGGCGGTTTGCCCTTGAGCAGGTCCTTGATTTCCTCGCCCGACATCGTCTCGTATTCGAGCAGTCCCCGCGCGATGGTGTGCAGGTCGCTGAGATGCTCGGACAAAATCCGGCGCGCCTCCTCGAAGCCCTCATCGACGATGCGGTGGATCTCCTCATCGACGATGGTCTGGGTCTCGTCGGAGAGATTCTGCGTCCGCGCGACGGAGTGACCGAGGAACACCTCTTCCTCGTTGTCGCCATAAGCGAGCGGTCCGAGCTTATCCGACATGCCGTATTGGGTGACCATGGCACGGGCGAGCAGCGTCGCCATCTTGATGTCGGAACTGGCTCCGGACGTGACCTTGTCGTAACCGAACACGAGCTCTTCGGCGACGCGTCCGCCCATGGCGACGGTGATGTCGGCCTTGAGCTTCGCGCGGGTGTAGGAGAGCATGTCGCGCTCAGGCAGCCGCATGACCATGCCGAGCGCACGGCCGCGCGGGATGATGGTCGCCTTGTGCACGGGGTCGGAGGCGTGCTGGTGCATCGCCACCAGCGCATGGCCGCCCTCGTGATAGGCGGTAAGCGTCTTCTCCTCCTCGTTCATCACCATGGAGCGTCGCTCGGCGCCCATCATGACCTTGTCCTTGGCGTCCTCGAACTCGACCTGCATGACAAGCCGCTTGGAGCGGCGCGCGGCGAGCAGTGCCGCCTCGTTCACGAGATTGGCGAGATCGGCGCCGGAGAAGCCCGGCGTCCCGCGCGCGATCGTGCGAAGCTCCACATCCGGACCGAGCGGGACCTTGCGCACATGCACCTTCAGGATCTTCTCGCGCCCGATAATGTCGGGTCGCGGCACCACCACCTGGCGGTCGAACCGGCCAGGCCTGAGCAGCGCCGGATCCAGCACATCGGGTCGGTTGGTCGCCGCGATCAGGATGATGCCTTCATTGGCCTCGAAGCCGTCCATCTCGACGAGCAGCTGGTTCAGGGTCTGCTCGCGCTCATCATTGCCGCCGCCAAGACCCGCGCCACGATGGCGGCCGACGGCGTCGATCTCGTCGATGAAGATGATGCAGGGCGCGTTCTTCTTCGCCTGTTCGAACATGTCGCGGACGCGGCTTGCGCCCACGCCCACGAACATCTCGACGAAGTCGGAGCCGGAGATGGTGAAGAACGGCACATTGGCTTCGCCGGCGATGGCGCGGGCAAGCAGCGTCTTGCCGGTGCCCGGAGGCCCGACCAAGAGCGCGCCGCGCGGGATACGCCCGCCGAGCTTCTGAAACTTCTGCGGATCGCGAAGGAACTCGACGATCTCCTCCAAATCCTCCTTGGCCTCATCGACGCCGGCCACGTCGTCAAAGGTGACGCGGCCATGGCGCTCGGTCAGCAGCTTGGCCTTCGACTTGCCGAAGCCCATGGCGCGGCCGCCGCCGGACTGCATCTGGCGCATGAAGAAGATCCACACGGCGATCAGCAGCAGCATCGGGAACCAGGACACGAGCACGCCGAGCAGCGACGGCACGTCGTCCTCGGACGGCTTGGCGCTGATCTTCACGCCCTTCTGGTGCAGCGTGTCGACCAGGCCCGGATCGTTCGGCGCATAGGTCTGGAAGTTGCGGCCGTCATTGAAGTGGCCGGTGATTTGGTTGCCGGCGATGGTCACGTCCTGCACGCTGCCGCCCTCGACCTCGGTCAAGAGCTGGGAGAAGCTGATCTCATTGCCGCGGACATGGACTCCCGGGCTTTGAAAGAGGTTGAACAGGGCGACCAGCAACAGGCCGACGAAGACCCAGATGGCGAAATTACGGAAATTCGAATTCATGACGATCCTGACTGCTGGAACCGCGGCGATGCCGAAAGGCTTCAGTCCCGCCCCCTTCCCTCAAACGCGCTCGAGGACAGTAAGCCTGGCTAACATAGGAACGTGCAACCTCTTTGCCAAGTAAACCTAGACCAAAGAGGTGCACGCTTTCTCAATGGCCTGCTCCAAGCTCGCAGGCTTGAGGACCAAGCCATGCGCCATTAACAAAGCTCGCGTTGAAGCCGCAAGGTTCGCCACGCGGCGCTTCGCCGCCTGACGCGGGGCCGATGCCGAGATGCGGCAGGATGAGCAGCTCCTCCCCCCGCCAGCAAGCTGGAAGGGTGGCGCCAGCGAAACGTGGCAGCGCGGACAACCAGGCCGAGGAGAGACGAAGGTCGCGCCAGCCCGCCTCGCCCAGCGCCCGCACGGTGACGGGGATGGGCTCCATGTCCCCGAGCTCGACCCTAAAACGGTTGTCCCAGAGCGCCCGTTCCCCAGGGGCGAGGAGCAGGGCCGGCAAGCCCGTTGCCCGCGCCTCCCTGAACACCCCAAGCTCAGCGCCAACTGGCTGCAGGCGGCAGCCTCCGAGCGTGTGGGTCTTGCCCGGGGCAGCAACCAATGCCGCCAGCAGAGCCTCGAGCTTGGCGAGCTGGATCGGCCCGGCCCGGCCTCCCACGGCGGCGACCACGCGCGCGAGCGCACGCAGCGCGATCTCCGCCGGAGCCGCAATGATCGCTTCCCGCGCCAGCAGGCAATAACCCGCTTCGCTCATGGTGCCATGGGCGCCAAGGAAGCCGGTCGTGGCCTCCTCGAGTGCCGTGCGCGCCCGTCTCAGGCGTTGCGCCGAGCGCGCAAGCGCTTCCGGCGTAAGCCCAAGTTTCGCCAGCGCATCCTGGCTTGCTCTCACCCTCGCACGCTCGAAGCGCGGATCTGCATTGCTCGGATCCTCGGCCCAGCCGATGCCCGCCTCGATCAGCGTGGCGGCGAGACGTGCCTTGGGCACATCGAGCAGAGGACGCAGCACGGCGATGCCGGCCCAAATGCTCTCCTCGGGGATGGCGGCAAGCCCGTCCAAGCCGCTGCCGCGCTTCAGCCGCATGAGGAAGGTCTCGGCCTGATCGTTAAGGTGGTGCGCCGTGACCAAAGCGGGAATGTCATAGGCATGGCAGTAGGCCGCCATGAGGTCGTAGCGGGCCGCGCGCGCGCGCGCTTGCAGGCCGCCCTTCTCCCCGTCTGCGTGCGGCCAGGCAAGCATCACGTGGGGCAGTCCGAGGCTTGCCGCCATACGGCCAACCATCGAGGCTTCCTCGCGTGAGCCCACACGAAGCCCATGGTCGACCGTTAGCACCGTCAGATCAGGCTTGGCATCACCTTCGGCCCGCCAACGCGCGATGAGGTGAAGCGCGGCAAGACTGTCCGGCCCACCCGACACGGCGAGCGCAAGGCGAGGGCAGCGAGCAAGCGGAGCAAAAGCGGCTCGCGCCTCACTCGAAGAGAGTGGCGCCGCCATCAGCAACGGGCCTTGCGCAGCTCGCTCCTAGCTTGGTCCTGCAAATCCTGGTCCGCGGACGGAAACCTGGTGCTGAACTCGCTCAAGGTCGAGCAGGCCGCATCTTTCTGGCCGAGCTCGGCGAGCGCCATGCCGAGCTTAACCAGACTGTCGGGAGCCTTCTCGCCGGATTTGTACTTTTTGTAGCCATTGAGGAAGGCGTCGGCCGCCTCCTTGAATTGCCCGCGCACAAAGTAGGACTCACCGAGCCAATATTGCGCCTTTCCGGCCAGCGGATCGTTGGGATAGTGCCTAGCCAGCTGGCGGAACGAGGTCTCTGCCGCGGCATAGTCCTTCCGCAAGAAATCGTCATAGCCTTGATTGTAGAGGATGATGGAATCGGCGCTGGCAGGAAGTGCCGCAAGGCTTTGCGGCTGGTCCGGCGCGGGCTGTCGCCCTGCATCCTGGGCGGCGGGCGGCAATGGCTCCCGGGCCCCGACATCGTTTTCTCGAGATGGCACCGCGGTCTGAGCTGCCATTGCCACGCTCGTAGCGGCCAAGGACGTGGGCTGCCCCGCGCCGGCGTCGGCCAAGAAACCGGCGGACGGATCCATCGGCGCCAGCCCCTGGCGGCCTGGCGGCGGCAGCGGCGCTTCCTCCTCCGGCGGCGACAAGGACTGCGGCGCGGACTGAGGCGCGCCAGCATCGCCGAGCCTCGCCTCGATCGCGCCGAGCTGTTGCGTCAACAGCTCGAGCTGGCTCGTCAACGCACCGATCTGCGTCTCGAGCGCATCCACGCGGGCGCCAAGGCCCGTGGCATTGCTCACCGCCTGACCCGCACCGCCGCCAGCGCTTTCCTGCGGCAGCACCGCATCGGGTTTCGACTTCACGAGCGATGTGAGCGCACCGACCATGACCTGAAGATCGCGGATCTGCTCCTCCAGTCGGCCGATTCGACCAGCAACCGGATCGCCGGCCGGCGCCGGCGGAGGCGCGTCCTGTTGGGCAAAGACCGGCGGCACACCCGCAACATACAGAAGCACGGCTCCCGCCACTGCGGCAGCCAAGCGCGATCGCCTGCGCCGTCTCAAAGCTGAAGGATCCACGGGTGAGGGCCTTGTCAGAACGATTAGCGACGAATGCCGGGCTTGGGACGCCAAGCCCTCAACATAGCGCATTTGGTGCCGCTTTTGAGGCCAAACTTTGGTGCACCGCGCGCGAAGCGTCGCACACCTGGCACGTGGCCCGGCCTGAACCCGGATCGTGTCGCCGGCCGGTCAGGCCAAGGCTGTCAGCGCTAGTTCCGCGCCATGGCCCCGCTGTTCAACACCGTTTGGGCGCGGCGGTTTTGCGACCAGCAGGAGATGTCGTCGCAGACCGCGATCGGTCGTTCCTTCCCGTAGGAAATGGTCCGCATCCGGGGAGCGCTAACGCCCTGGGCCGCCAGATACGACTTCACCGACGTGGCGCGGCGCGCACCCAAGGCTATGTTGTACTCCCGCGTGCCGCGCTCGTCCGCGTGGCCTTCGACGGTCACCGTGTATTGCGGATATTGATTGAGCCAAACGGCTTGCTTGCTCAGGATATTCTGCGCTTCGGCGGTCAAGGCCGAGCTATCGACCTCGAAACGAACGATATCGCCGACATTCGCGGCGAAATCCTGAGCCGTACCGGGCTCCGCTGAATTTATTGATCCGACCCCGTATTCCTTTGGCTGCGCATGACGCGCGCAAGCCGCAAGAACCAGAGCGATGGCCAAAACGCCCGCCAATGTGCAGGCGCGCCTAAACGCACCACTCAACCCCATGCTGGTTACTCCCGCTACCCGTCGTTTAGGTAAATCGTTAGGACTAATGCGTTAACGATTTCCTATGCCCACAAAATGTCGGCAGATTGGCTAGCGAGTGGAGCTAAGCGATACGACGTGCATCCCCAGAAATGAAGGGATGCCTGGGACGCCGCCGCAACTTGCTTCGGCGTCCCGGCATCCAAATCCAATCGTGCGGAAAGTACCCCCCCCGCCCAGGAAAAATCTCGTGTGCTCGACGTCAGTTAGACGCGAACAACCTGCTCGACCACGACGTCGGCTGAGCCGAGCTTCAAGGGCTCGTGTGTTACAGCCTTTTCGTGATGGAAGCAGCCGCCCAGCGCAACGGCGGCGGCCACGATCGTGGCGACGACGATAACGCTCCTCAAACCCTGCATGGTCTTCTCTCCTTTGGTTAACCGGCAAGTGCCGTTTTTGCATGTACCGGTGTGACGCTCTCAGATCAAGATCGGACTGCAGTCCCGCGACTGTTTTGTCGGTCATTGATGCCAAAATGCCACGCCGAATCTCAACCTCCAACCTTGGTCAGGCGACAAGGCGGACAAAGCCTGATCAAGTATGGTTAACATCAGGATAAGGGAGTCTTGAATCGGGACCCGGAGCCGCTCAGGGCCCGAATCCGGGGCAAGAGCGAGGCTAGTTGATCAGCGGCGACCAGGCCGGGTCGGAGCCGAACGAGGGCGTGGCGACCAGGCGCTCGTTATAGCCCGTGAGGTCGATGCTAAAGAGCTTTGGGCCCCCCGTTGCACCAGGAGATTCCCGGAAAAACATCAAGACCCTGCCGTTCGGCGCCCAAGTGGGTCCCTCATTGTGGAAGCCCTCGGTCAGGATGCGCTCGCCCGAGCCGTCGGGCTTCATGACGCCGATCAGAAACTGCCCGCTCGTCAACTTGGTGAAAGCCACGAGATCGCCGCGCGGCGACCAGACGGGGGTCGAGTAGCTGCCGTGGCCGGAGCTGATGCGGTGTTGATTCGATCCATCGGCGTTCATCGCGTAGATCTGCTGGGTGCCGTCCCGGTCGCTTTCGAACACGATTTGACGCCCGTCAGCCGAGTAGCAGGGGGCCGTGTCGATCGCCTTGGTATTGGTCAGCTGCGTGGTCCGCCGGCTGCGCAGGTCCATGGCGTAGATGTTGGTGTTGCCCCCCTGCTCGATGCTCATGATGATGCGTTGTCCGTCCGGCGAGAAGCGCGGCGCGAAGGTCATCCCCGGGAAGGTGCCGACGATCTCCTTCTGCCCGGTTTCAATGTTGAGGAGATAGACCTTGGGATTATCCCCCTCGAAGGACATGTAGGTGATCTCTTGCGCTGACGGACTGAACCTCGGGGTCAGCACCAAATCCTGGCCTGTCGTCAGCAACCGCACGTTGTGACCGTCCTGGTCCATGATGGCGAGGCGCTTGATGCGCTTGTTCTTGGGACCCGATTCGTCGACGAACACGATGCGCGTATCGAAATAGCCCTTCTCGCCGGTGAGCCGCTCATAGATGACGTCGGCGATGATGTGGCCGATGCGGCGGGCATCCTTGGGCCGGGTGAAGAACTGCTCCCCGGACAGCTGCTTGCCGGCGAAGACGTCCCATAGCCTGAACTCGGCCTTGAGCTTGCCGTCGCTGCTGCTTATGCGGCCGATAACAAGGGCTTGCGCATTGAGGGGGCGCCAATCCTCGAAGCGTGGCGATTGGCCGAGATCGATCGCCTTCTCGATGAAGGCGGCGTGATCGATGGGCAGAAACAGTCCCGACGATTTCAGGTCGTTCGACACAACGTCGGGAATTTCGCGCACCGCGTCGGCGTCGATCGAGCCGTCATTGGCGAAGTCGGTGATGGCGATCGGCAGCGGCTGGATGGTGCCCTGGGTGATATTGAGCTCAACCACTGCATGTGCGCCTTCAAAAGCGGCGCCGGCGCCGATCAGCGCGCAGGGGAGCAGGATGGCGAGCCGCCAAGCGCTTGTTGGCAGAGTCGATTTGCTCGATGAGCGGGTTGGATCTTGCATCGGTTTCGATTGGCTCTCGCGATAAAGCGGCCTAGCCGCTGCCATACATCTGTCTTGGGTCAAAAGTGAGGATGATGTCGCGCCACACCGAGTATTTCTGGCTCGGCAAGGTATAAGGCTGGCACTGGAAGACGGCGCGCACCGCGCTGTCGGCGGCGGCCTGGAAGAAGGGCGAGCCGCCGCTGTTCGCGACGCTTGGATAACCGATCAGGCTGCCATCCTCGTTCAGCTGGAGGCGGACCTTCACGATAATCGCGTCGGCGCCGAGCCCGCCCGGCGGTGGGCTCCAGCATTGCGCGATCTTGGCCCTGAGCGCATCAATCTCGTTGACCGACATGATCGTCTCCGTGCCGCTCCGTTGTCCATGCACCGGCTTCTTCGGGGTGTCTTGCGGTGCGTCCGCCGAATTCGGTTGCTTCGCCGCGTCGGGGATCTTGTTGAGGAGCGCTGCGATCCTGTCGGCGTTGAAGTCGTGCTTCTTTTCCGCCTGCGGCGCCGGTTTCGGCTTCGGCGGCGTCTCCTTGACCGGCTTGTCGGGCTTTGCCCCCGCCTTCTTCGGCTCCGGCTCCTTGGGTTTTTCCGCCTTGTCCGGCTTTGGCTCTGGCGCGGGCTTCGGCGGCTCCGGGGCTTTCGCTTGCGGCTCAGGCGGCGGGGGCGTCGCGGCCGGAATGTCTGGCGACTTAGGCGGCTCCTTCTCGCTCACCGCTTGCGGCTTCGGCTCTTCCGGCTTCGGTGCCAGCGGCGCGTCGTCCTTGGCGTCGACCATGCCCGCCTTGATCTTGGTGAAGTCCGATGGGGTAAGAATGTCGATGGGCACGTCCTGGATCATGGGCGCATCGAGGCCCTGCCCTGCCGGGAACAGCACCACGACCCAGAGCAGGATGGCGAGATGCAGCGCGATGGAGATGAAGGCGCTCTTCCGCACGACGTTCGCCCTATTGCGGTTTCTCTTCGAGGTCGGACACGAGCGCGATCCTGCGGAAGCCCGCCACGCTGATCGTTCCCATCACCCTCATGACGACGCCGTAATTCACCCGGCGGTCGCCGCGCACGAATATGCGCTCCTCGTATCCGTTCTTACTGATAGCGGTAAGTTTGGGCACGATTTCGTCGAGCTGCATCTCGGTGTCTTGCAGGAAGATCTTGCCGTCGGGATCGACGGTGATGGTGAGCGGCTCCTTGTCGCCTTCGAGCTGCTGCGCTTCCGATTTCGGCAGCTCGATCGGCACGCCGACAGTGAGCAGCGGCGCCGTCACCATGAAGATGATCAACAGCACGAGCATGACGTCGACCATCGGCGTCACGTTAATCTCGGCCATCGGCCGTGCCGAGCGCCGCCTTCGGCGCCCACCATTGCCTGAGCCTGCCTGCACCGAAGCGACCATGGACCGTTAGCTCCTCACATCGATCTGGCGCGACAGAATGGCCGTGAACTCGTCCGCGAAGCCTTCCAACCGCGCCCCTTGCCGGGCCGCTTCGCTATTGAATTTGTTATAGAAAATCACGGCCGGGATCGCCGCGAGCAGCCCAAGCGCAGTGGCGAACAGGGCCTCGGCGATGCCCGGCGCCACGACTGCGAGATTGGTGTTCTTGCTCACCGCGATGGCCTGAAAGCTCGTCATGATTCCCCAAACCGTGCCGAACAACCCGACAAAGGGCGCCGTCGAGCCGACCGTCGCCAAGAAGGTGAGGCGGCGTTCCAGCCGCTCGAGCTCGCGCGAGATGGTCACGTCCATGACCTTCTCCACCCTGAGCTGCGTCCCCGGCGTCGGTTTTGGATTGCGCTCGATGCTGCGCTTCCATTCGCGCATGGCGGCGACGAACAGGGCTCCCATAGAGGTGTTACGGCGCTGACTGAGGGCCTGGTAGAGCTCTTCGAGCGATTGCCCCGACCAGAACACTTGCTCGAAATTGTCCGTCTCTTTTCGCGTCCTGGCGAACAGGAAAAATTTCTCAAGGATGATCGCCCAGCTCCAAATCGAGGCCATGAGCAGCCCGACCATCACGATCTTGACGACGATGTGAGCGTGCTTGAACAGCTCGAAGATCGAGAGATCAACGGCAACATCGGGCGGGGTCATGACGGCCTCGTGGCGTGAGTTTCAGACGCGTCTCTCTCGGGCTATCGCCTGTTCGAGACGGCATCTGCCCCACGGATCTTCACCCGCAGGGACTTTGACGAACATCGCCGGAGAGAGCGCCGCCTCTTTGCGCTTCATCGACCTTACGCGAGCGAATGTGACTAAACTTGGGCTTGCTAACCCTAACGGCTCTGGTCGCGCTCGCGCCTAGGTCCTGAAGATCTGGGACGCTAACCGGCTTTCAGAGTTACCCTTGCGCGCGTTGGTTAACGAACCGTTCAAGCGCGCCGCGAATGAGGCTCCCGATCCGCTGCGGTTTGCCCGATGGCGAGACCAGCACGACGACGACCTCGGCGCGGGCAATCACGGCATCTCCGCGCCGCACCTCTTGGTCGAGCGTCAGCGACGCCCCGCCGATCTCGGCGCAGCGCGTGACCACTTCGAGCACCTCGTCGAGGCGGGAGGGCTTCAGATAATCGATGTCGATGCGCCGCACGACGAAGACCGCGGGCTCCCCGGCTTCGGGAGCGGCGAGGCTTTGGTGGTCGATGCCGAGCAGCCGGATGAAGTCCGACCGGCCGCGCTCGCAAAATTTCAGGTAATTGGCGTGATAGACGTGGCCGGCAAAATCGGTGTCCTCGAAATAGACGCGGATGGGGAAGACATGCGTCTCGCCCTCGATCCGCCCGGCGAGGTCGGGCCACCGGCTTGCCGGATTTGCAGGAGCGCTCATGCCTCTTCGCTCCCGTTGAACAGCGGGAACTGGGTTGGAGGCTGTGCCGGTGGAGCAAGGCCGAGATGGGCGAAGGCTCCAGCGGTAAGCACGCGGCCGCGCGGGGTGCGCGCGATAAGGCCCTGCTGCAATAGATAGGGCTCGATGATCTCCTCGATGGCGTCGCGCGGCTCCGACAGCGCCGCGGCGAGGGTCTCGACGCCGACCGGCCCGCCGCCATAGTTCACCGCGATGCAGCGCAGATAACGATGATCGAGCGCGTCTAGCCCGCGTTTATCCACTTCGAGCTGCGCCAGCGCGCCATCAGCGAGCTTGGCGTCGATAGGGGCGGCAACGCCCTCGACGGAAGCAAAATCGCGCACGCGGCGAAGCAGCCGCCCCGCCACCCGCGGCGTCCCGCGAGCACGCCGGGCGATCTCATGGGCACCCTCGGGCGTCAAAGCGAGTCCGAGCAGCCTTGCGCCGCGCCGCACGATCTCCTCGAGCTCGGCCACGTCGTAGAATTCGAGCCTGATCGGAATGCCGAATCGCTCGCGGAGCGGCGTGGTGAGGAGGCCGGTGCGCGTCGTGGCACCCACCAGCGTGAAGCGGGCGAGGTCGATGCGGACCGACCGCGCCGACGGCCCTTCCCCGATGATGAGATCGAGCTGGAAGTCCTCGAGTGCCGGATAGAGGATCTCCTCGACCGCCGGATTGAGCCGGTGAATCTCATCGATGAAGAGGACGTCGCGGTCTTCCAGATTGGTGAGCAGCGCCGCCAAATCCCCGGCCTTGGCGATCACCGGGCCGGAGGTGGCGCGAAAATTCACGCCAAGCTCTCGCGCCACGATCTGGGCGAGCGTGGTCTTGCCGAGACCGGGAGGGCCGGCGAACAGCACATGGTCGAGTGCCTCTCGGCGGCCGCGCGCGGCGTCGATGAACACTCTCAGATTGGCGCGAACCTTGGGCTGGCCGATGAACTCGCTCAAACTTTGCGGCCGGAGCGAGGTTTCGACCCGGTCCTCGTCGTGTCGCACCGGCGCCAGCATGCGCTCAGCCATTGGCAAGCTCCTTGAGCCCCAAGCGGATCAGCTCCTCCGTGCGGGCCTCCCGTCCGGCCTTGCCCACGGCAAACGAGATCGCCGCGGCAGCCTGGGCGTGGGCGTAGCCAAGATTGGTCAGCGCCGACACCGCGTCACGCGCCGAGGCACCTTCGGGCAACGCCGCGACTGGCACGAGCCCCGCGCCCGACCTGATCGCGGGCGCGAGCGACGGCATCTTGTCCTTGAGCTCTGAGACAATGCGGGCAGCGACCTTGGGGCCGACGCCCGGCGCACGCGCCACCTGGTTCTTATCGGCAAGCGCGACCGCATTGGCGAGATCTTGAGTGTCAAGCGTGCCGAGCACCGCAAGGGCCACCTTGGCGCCCACGCCCTGCACCGTCTGCAGCGCCCTGAACCAGGCGCGCTCATGCTCGGTGGCGAAGCCGTAAAGCCTGATGGCATCCTCGCGCATATGGGTGTCGATCGAGAGCGTCACGGTCTCACCGATCGGAGGCAGTCCCGCGATGGTGCGTGCCGCGACCGTCACCTCATAGCCGACGCCGCCGGCATCGACGATCACCGTCGACGGCCCAACCTCGTCAAGGCGCCCGGTGAGCCTGCCTATCATGGCGCCCCTCTCGCCTCGAGCAGGACCGCAGCCTCGAGGTTGCGCCAAGCGCGGGCATGGGCATGGGTGATGGCGATGGCGAGCGCGTCGGCCGCGTCGTCGCTGTCGGGCGCCGCTCGCGGCAGGAGGCGCGCGACCATGGCGCGGATCTGGTCCTTGCCGGCGTGGCCAGCACCCACCACCGTCTTCTTCACCGCGTTCGGCGCATATTCGGCGATGGGTAACGCGAGCAGCGCCGGCACGAGCAGCGCGATGCCCCGCGCCTGGCCGAGCTTCAGCGTGGCAGCGGCGTCGCGATTGACGAAACTTTGCTCGATGGCGGCTTCCGCAGGCGCGAGCCTCGCCAGCACCTCCTGCAAGCCGTCGAAGATCTGGCGCAAGCGCATGGCAAGGCATTCGCGCTCGTCGGAGACGACCGAGCCGCAGCCGACGAAGCCGAGCCGGGACCCGTCATAGTCGATCACGCCCCAGCCGGTGCGCCGGAGCCCCGGGTCGATGCCGACGATGCGAATTGAGCGCATGGTGTGTGCCAAGGAACAGTCCCCGCTCGCCCGGCGGGACGCGTAGGAGAGACCGAATCACTCGCCGGAGTGTGCCATGAAAGGGGGGTTCAGACTTGGGCCTCCCCAAAACTTTGCGGTGACAGTCGCGGGCGTCCGGGCTAATCCGGCAGGGGAAATTGCGTAAGGGAAACAGGCGATGGCCTCGATCCTCGATATCTGCGGCGGCGCGCGGAAGGAATTTGCCGCCGGAACAATTCTCCTGTCCGAGGGAGAAACCTCCGGACAGCTCTATATCCTGGCCGAGGGCACCGTCGAAGTGCTGAGAGGCGATACGCAGGTCGCAGTCGTCGGCGAGTCTGGCGCAGTTTTCGGCGAAATGTCTGTGCTTCTCAACCGGCCGCATACCGCGACCGTAAGGGCCACATCGCCGGTCGGCGTTTTTGTGTTCGAGGACGCCCAAAACTTTCTGAAGTCCCATCCCGAGATCGCGTTCTTCTTAGGGAAACTGCTCGCCGAGCGCCTTAACGCGGCGACGACCTATCTCGTCGACCTGAAGCGGCAGTTCGAGGGCCAAGGCAACCATTTCGGCATGGTCGGTGAGATCCTCGAAACGCTGATTCACCAGCAACACGAGGACTTCATGCCTGGCCCGGAAAATGAGGCCGATCCGCGACTTTGAGCCAATCCGGCAGGGCTTCCAGCCGCGGCACCGGCCGCGTCAGCGCTTGGTCGAGGCGGACGAACTGATTGCCCGCAGAGGAAAACCACAGCGCCTCGCCCCTGTCGGTATCGATGATGATGTGGGTCGGCAGAGCGCCCGGCTGGTTCCCGGCATTGAACACCCAAGTGGGCCCGATGCGATCGACCCACGAGCCGTCCGCGATGAAGGGCGACTGATGCACGTGACCGGATAGAACGAACTCCGGCCCGTACCGATCGATCCACTCTCTCAGCTCGACATCGCCAAAATACCGGGCACCGCCCCAACTGATCGGCGATTTGTCCGGCGGGGCGTGATGGATCCAGATCCACTGCTTCGTCCGTTTCGTGGAGGCTGCCGCGAGCTGCGCGGCGATGCCGGCGCGCACGATCGGCCCATCCCACCAAGGGCAGATGGTGAACAGCGTTTCGTCGAGGACGAAGGACTCTCCATCGGACAGGACCCCCTCGTTCTGCGACATCCCGAGCCATTTGGCGACCTTCTCGCCGGCCTCGTTGCGCGAATCGAGATCATGGTTGCCGGAACAGATCAGCAGCCGCGTTCGCGCGCGCAACCGGCTGAAATATTTCCGCACCACGACGCTCTGCGCGCGTCCGTCAACGATGGAACCGATGTCGAGATGATCGCCGGCCATGACGACAACGTCGAAATCGCCGGCAATCTCGAGCACCCAGTCGAACTGCGGCAGCGAATAATGGAGGTCGGCTACCAGGAGGAGGCGCATGGGACGAGCCTTAGAGATCCGGACGAAGCTATCGATGTCTCACGGGTATGGGAATTGCTCGCTGATCCCGCTCACACGATTGCCCTAGCAGCCCGACATTTGCCGGCGAGCTTAGTAGTCCAAGCAGATCGACGGCGGATTGGTCAAATACGAACCGCGTTGGCGAAGAGCGTGTCACCCCATTCATACAGGGGCCGCTTGAAATCGGACTCGGTGTGGATGCCCTGACCTTTGCGCTCGCTCCACCTCTTCCCGTAGGTCTCGTACGGAAAGTGGCGGATGTAGTAGTCGCAGGTCTCCTCCCAATGCTCGACCGACAGCGACTTGCCGTAATGCTGGCAATAGAGATCGGTCTTGACGTGGCTCATGCCGCCGGGCGTCCGTCCATGCCCCTCCGCAAAACCGATCTCCGGGCGGTTCCGCCAGAGCATGAGAATGTCCCGCTGCTCGGGACCATAGAACCGGCGGAAGTGCAGCAATTCGCGATCCTGCCGATAGGGCGCATGGTCGTCAGGGGTCATATAGGCGTCGAACAACTGAACGCGTACGGCATCGCAATCGTCAGCGCCCAAGCCGCCAACAAAGCCGCGCAAATCTTCGCTCACGCGTTCATCGGGATCGAAGCAAAACATCCAGTCATGCGGCAGCTCGGCGCGCGCCATCTCAAGCAACAGCCCGCGATGCCGGCCCTCGGCGAGCTTGCGCGCAGCAACGTCCTCCTCCCACGATCCATTTGCCACGATGAGCGCAACCTTCGGGTGCTCGCGTAGAATGTCCACCGTCCGGTCCGTGCTGGCATCGTCATAGGCGACGATCGCATCGACGTGGCTGGCGAGGTAATCGAGGGTGTCGGGCAGGATCAGCGCCTCGTTGCGCAGGCGCGTGATCGCGACCAGGAGGTGCTTGCGGCCGAGCAGAGCGTCATTGCCCTGAATGATCCGCTCGGAGTCGCGGAGCTGCCAATTGCTGGTGGCGGGAGTGGTCACGCCGGCCACTTTCGTCAGAACCCAAATCGGGCGAGCACGGCCGCGATCCAAATGAGCGCAACCAGCGCGATGGCGAAGAACACGCCCGCCAAGGCGAGGTCCTTCGTCACCCTTATGGCATCGTGCTTCTCAGGCTGATTGTGATTGCACAGCTGCTCGATGGCGGTGTTGAGGAATTCGGTCGCCAACAGAAGCAGCAGGCTTCCGACCAGTGCGACCCATATCCAGAGATTTGTCGCGATGAGAAAAGACAAGGGAAGGGTGAGGAGAGCGACCGCGACTTCCTGCTTGATCGCCGCCTCGGTGCTCAGGCCTTCGCGCAAGCCCCCAATCGTATGCCGGAACGTGGCCCTGGTGCGTGCGAGATCGCCACAGCCGGGCAGAGCCGCCTGCTCCCGCAGATGCTTGTGGCCGGCATTTTGCGACGGACGCGACGGTCTCATGCGGCTCCCTCAGGCGCTCAGGCGCTCCAGCACCTCGTCGGGGATATCGAAATTGGCGTAGACGTCTTGCACGTCGTCGGAATCCTCAAGCGCGTCGATCATGCGCAAGAGTTTCTGCCCGGCCTCCTCGTCGACCGGCACGCCGCTCCTCGGCCTCCACAGGATGCGTGCAGCCCGGGGCTCGCCGAAGCGCCCTTCGAGCGCCTTGGCGACCACATGCAACGCATCGGGGTCACAATAGAGGAGATGCCCCTCCTCGCTCGATTCGACGTCGTCGGCACCCGCCTCGAGCGCCGCCTCGAACATCGCATCGGGAGTAGCCTTGGCGCTATCGAACTCGATGGCGCCCCGCCGATCGAACATGAAGGACACGGAGCCCGTCTCGCCGAGATTGCCGCCATACTTCGTGAAGATCGAGCGCACTTCGCTCGCGGTGCGGTTGCGGTTGTCGGTGAGCGCTTCGACGATGACGCCGACGCCGCCGGCGCCGAAACCCTCGTAGCGCATGTCCTCGTAACTGGCGCCGCCCGCCTCCTGGCTCTTCTTGATCGCCCGCTCGATGTTGTCTTTCGGCATGTTCTGGGCACGGGCGGTCTGGATCGCGCCGCGGAGCCGCGCATTCATCGCGGGGTCCGGCATGCCCATTTTCGCCGCCGCGGTGATCTCTCGCCCCAGCTTGGAAAAAAGCTTGGAGCGCTTCTTGTCCTGGGCGCCCTTGCGGAACTGGATGTTCTTGAACTTGGAATGGCCAGCCATTGAACGTCCTATTGGTTACCGGCCTTGCGGGACGGTGCCGCTTATACGGGTGCGGGCCGGCAAAATCCATAGGCGCCGCTCCGCGCGAAGCGAGGCCTGCGTTGTTAGCGAAGCCTTAACCCTAATGGCCCAACAACAGAAGAAAGCCTAGGGCGATGGTTGGGCCACGGCTTGAGGGGTCACTTGGCCCGTGAAACCAAATGGGGGGCATCGATGCCACACAAGATCCAGGCTTCCATCGCGCCAGCGCCGGCCAATTCGGCGGACAGTGTGACGCTCTCAGAGCTCTGCAACGAGGCGGCCAAGCACGTCGCTCAAGCCCGTATCGCCCTCTTCAGCCAAAGCATCGATACCGATGGCGCCCTCGACCACCTCGATCAGGCCATCTTCTGCCTGCAGCGGCTGTCGGCCCAGGGCAGAGCCGCCGGCCTCGACCGCTCCAGCGCGAAACTCCGCTCGGCCTAAACACCGGCGCCTTCAGTCCGAGGAGGCTCCCGGCAGCCAGAACTCGGGTTCGGCGTGGGACAACCTGCCGCCGAGCCTGATCGGCCCGATGGCCTTGGCGAGCCCGGAGCCGTCGTCGGTCTCGATCCCGACGCCTGTGATCGTAGCGACCCCATGGGCAGGTCGAAAGCGGCTATTGGGAATCTTGGTGAGGAACCGCGACAGCGGCTCCTGCTTGTTCATGCCGAGCACCGAATCATAGTCGCCGCACATGCCGGCATCGCTGATATAGGCGGTGCCCCCATTGAGGATCTGCTCGTCGGCCGTCGGCACATGCGTGTGTGTGCCGATCACGGCGCTCGCCCGCCCATCGACGAAATAGCCCATGGCCTGTTTCTCGGACGTGGCCTCGGCATGAAAATCGATGAGGATCGCGTCGGCGCCGCGTCGCAAGCCGCAAGCCTCGAGCTCCGCATCGACGGCGCGGAACGGACAATCGAGATCGCCCATGAAGACGCGGCCCATGGCGTTGATCACGAGCACGTCGGCCCCGTTCGAGGCCTTGAACAGGCCGGCGCCCCGGCCGGGCGTGCCTTTGGGAAAATTGATCGGCCGCAACAGGCGGTCGTGGCGCTCGATGAAGACGAGCGCCTCGCGCTGATCCCAAACATGATTGCCGGTGGTCACCACGTCGGTCCCGGCGTCGAGCAACTCGAGCAGGATCTGCTCGGAGATGCCGAAGCCGCCGGCGGCGTTTTCGCCATTGACCACGACGAAATGAGCGCCGTAGCGCGTCCGCAAGCCCGGCAGGGCCTCGATGACCCCCGTCCGCCCCGATCGGCCGACCACGTCACCGAGAAACAAGATACGCATGCCTGCCGCCGATCGCGTCCTGAACTGGACTTAGCCTCTGGGCGCAAATGGCCCGATAGGGCGTCAATAGCCCAATCGCGACCTGCACCGCCAGGGCCGTCGGGCGATCCGTCTAGTTTTTCGCTGATGCCGTGCCACGCCGCTTCGCGACTGTGCAACCAAAAGCGCGATCACGCGGCAGGTGGCGGGATGCTTAGAGCGTAGCGAGGCCGCGATGGCCGTCGGAGCGTCGATCCCTGGTGGTCCCTACTAGTGTAGGTGGGCGCCGAGTGACGAGGACCAAGGTCCCCGTCAGGGTCAGCTCCCGTAGGATCTTATAGGGCCCGGGGAAAATTGCTCCTAACGCACCTCGCAGCCCGCCACGTGCGACTATAGAGAAAACGGCGGACGAAACTAGCGTCGTGTGGGGTTGCCGCCGCCTGCCCCGTTCGCGACCCGCTGATTGAGCATCTCAAGACGGTCTGCCGCGGCGCTGATGGTCTCGGCAAGATCAGCCCGCACCATCTTGGCCGTGTCGTCCGCGTCCGACCTGTCGCGGCGAAGCTCGACCAAATTCACCTTCAGCTCCTGGAGCTGGCGCCTCGCCTCCCACAGCTCGTCGGTGACCATCAAAGATGCCATCAGGATCAAGCGATCGTCGCCGACCTGCCCGAATTTGTGTTTCATGGACTCGACGTGGGAACCGAGATATTCAGAGAGCGCGATGAGATGGCTCTCCTCCCCTTCGCCGCATTCGAGGCGATAGGTGCGGCCGTTGAGCGTAACGCTGACCTGTCCCATGGCATGCTCCCCCTAAGCGATCTACTCCCCTAGAGTTTTGCTCCTTCGGCGGGCGCCATGTCCCGCAGCGTTCCCATCACGGCTTCCAAACGGCCGGAGACCTCGCTATTGGCGGCCTCAAGGCGCCCTGCGCGGCCGCGCTCGACGTCGAGTTCCGCGGCGAGCCGATTTCGCTCATCGGTTAGGGCGCGCAATTGCTCCTTGAGCCCCGCACCTGCATCCCGATCTTCGAAAAGCTCAACCAAGAAGCGTTCGAGAGTATCGACCGATGCCCCGAAACGCGCCAATGCCTGCTGCAGAGCGTCAGTTTGGGTCATCGTTATTTTCGGCCCCCCACGGCCCCGCCGCGTTCAGACGGCGTGGCGACCCTCTGTCCCTCGACTCGGCGACGTTGTGACAATGTGGTGACGGCGATGCCAATCGTCAACATGGCTATGCTTCCTCCCCTTTGGTCCGCCGATGGGCCGCCGCAGACATTGACAGCGTCGCGGCTTAAGTGATTTGAGACGGACGCCGTTAATGCCGCGTCAACGCAGCCAGCACCGCAAGCGGAGACAAGACGATGGTCGAAGCCATGCCTCATTGCCGGCTCTACCTCACGCTTCCGGCGAGGCCGTCAGCCGCGCTGGAAAGTTCGTTGGCGCAAGCCTTGGCCGAGGCTGACGTGGCCTGCGTCCTGCTCTGCAACGATATGGCTCCAATCGACAATTCATGGGCCTTTCGGTTACGCGAGCTCACGCTTGCGCGGGAGATCGCCTTCCTCATCGAGAACGATGCCCCGCGCGCCGAAACGATTGGTGCCGACGGTATCCACATCACGGCTGATGTCGCGCTGTACCGGAGCGCACGCGACAAACTTGGACAACTCGCAATCATCGGTGTTGGTTGCATCGAAAGTCGGCACGACGCCATGACCATGGCTGAGCTGGGTGCCGATTATGTCGCGTTCGGACACGCCGAGGCGAACGAG
>Ga0315293_10001005_pt1 | contig 27096 bp, 22 predicted proteins | sample YL17G13_20_MG_FD_203071 | JGI IMG/M metagenome (GOLD analysis project Ga0315293, IMG submission 203071) | Sediment microbial communities from Yellowstone Lake, YNP, Wyoming, USA - YL17G13_20 | ecosystem: Environmental > Aquatic > Freshwater > Lake > Sediment | place: USA: Wyoming | collected...
CCGGGCGCCGGGCGCGCCCCGGATGCCCGCGCGGTCGGCGTGGGCGGGCGGCCCTCCTGCCGGCGCCGGCCGCGGCCGCGGTCGCCCGGCCGACGCTGACGCTGATCAAGGCGAACCGGCGCCAGCGGCCGCGCCGCCCCCGCGCGTCGCCGCCGCGCTTCGCGTCGTCGCCGTGACGCCGCCCGCGTCGCCCGCCGGCCCCAGTCCCCGTCGGGACGAGAGAGAGGCTGCGAGAGAATTCCCTGCGGGCGAGCCGGCGCCATCGGAGGCGCCCCCGCCGTCGTGGGCCGACTTTGCCGCGCGCGCGCGCGCGGCTGCCGCGTCGGCGCGCCCGCCGGGCGCCGCGCCCGTCACGCCGGCGCGGCGACGCGATGAGGGAGGAGCGTCCCGGCCGCCCGCGCCGCCTGCAACGGTGCCTCCACCACCGCCGCCGCTCTCTGGCGACGCCGCGCTCGACGCGCTCCTCTCCGTCCCGCCCTATCCACCCCCCACTCCCCTCATCGGCCGCCGCCCCCTGGTCAACGCGGGCAACACCTGCTTCCTGGGCGCCACGCTGCAGGCCCTGCTGGCGCTGCCGCCCGCGGCGTCGCTCGCGGCAGCCGCCGCGGCGGCTGGCCCCGACTTTTTGCGCCGCGCGGGCGCGCCCACCCTGGCCGCCCTGGGCGAACTTGGCCAGGCGCTGGCGCTGGACGGGAGCACGGCGCCCGGCGGGCTGCTCCCCGGGCGCCCGCTCTCGGTCGACGCCCTCCTCCCGACTCTCGCCCGCCTCGGCGGCCGCGCCGCCCGCCCCACCCAGGAGGACGCGCAAGAGTACCTGGTGCAACTGCTGGACGCGCTGCACTGCGAGCTGGGGGCGCTGGCGGCGGCCAGGAGGGGGGGTGCGGGCGGCGCGGGCGACGCCGCCCACCCCCCTCCCCCGCCCTCTGACGACGACGGCGGCTGGGTCACCGCCGGCCGCTCCCGCCGCGACGCGGCCGTCACCCGGGGCTCGCCCGCGGTCGCGGGCGGCGCGACCCGCGTGTCGGCGGCCTTTGGCGGCGCGCTGCGGTCAGAGGTGCGCGCGCCGCGCGCGCCGCCGTCGGCCACCCTCCAACCCTTCACCGTGCTGTCGCTGGGCGTCGGCGGCGCGGGCGTGGTGGATGTCGAGTCCGCGCTGGACGCGTTTGCGGCGGCAGAGGCCGTCGAAGGCTACAGGCCGCGCGGCGCGGCCGCCCCCGCGCGCGCTGCGAAAACAGTCACCCTGGCCGACCCCCCCCCCGCCCTCGTCCTGCACCTGTGCCGCTTCGCGTACGGCGCGGGCACCGCGGGCAAGCTGCACGCGCGGGTGGCGGCGCCGGCGCGGCTGCGGCTGAAAGCGTCGTGGTTGGCGCGCGGCGGGGGAGGCGGGGCGCCCGGCGCCCCCCCTCCCCCCCGCCGGCGCCACCGGGACTACGCCCTGGCCGCCGCCGTCTTTCACCACGGCCGGTCGGCGGCGGCGGGGCACTACACGGCGGCGGTGGAGGCGGCGGAGGGTGGACGCGGCGCGTGGCTCGAGTTTGATGACGCCGCCGTGCGCGCCGTGCGCGGCGGGGATGTGGCGGCGGATGGAGGCGCGTACCTCTTGTTTTACAGGGCGGTGGATTGAGGGGCGGGGGCGTGCAAAAAGCGGGGGCGCGAGGAAAAGGCTCACCCGCTCCCCGCCGCTTCCGCTTCCGCGGGCGTCATGCACTTGCCGATTTGGAGCGCGTGAATGGTGGCCAGCTCGCCCTTGAGCGCGGCGTTGATCTGAGAGGGGGGAGCGGGAAGGAAGAGAGAGGTCGGGCGAAGAACGAGCGAGGTGGGACGGCGGCGCCCGCCAATCGCCCGCCCGCCCTCGCGCCGCCCGCCGCTCCACTCCCCACCCTGCCCCCTCCTCACCAGCCTGTGGCGCTTGAGCGGGGGCGCGCCCTCGAACGCGGGCGAGACGACGCGGGCGAGCGCAAACGCGGCGCCGCACCCGCCGGAGACGTCTTGCACGGACGCCGCGGTGGCGGGCAGGCGAGCGATGAGGGCGGCCTCGAGGGAGGCGGCCGTCGGCGGGGCGGCCATGGGTGGGGTTGTGGCGGCGGTCTCGCTCGCTCACGCGCGGCGCGCAAACGTGCGCCCCTTGTCCAGGGCCGCGGTGCCGCCCAGGCGCGCCAGTGCGGCCTCGAGCGTCGGCGCCGCGTCCGGCGTTTGGGGCGGCGGCGGCGAGGGCGGCGGCGACGCGTCGCGGAGGACGGCGGCGAGCGCGGCGGGGCCGCCGTCGACCGTGGCCGACACCGCCCCGAGGCGCTGCACCACCCGGGCGACGGTGCGGTCGTACAGGGTGACGACGTCGTCGCCGCCCAAAGGGGCGGCGGCCTCGGGGAGGACGCCGGCGGCGGCCGCGCTGGCGCCCGAGGCGCCGCCGCTGCCGCCCCTCCCACCAGCGTGCGGCGTGCTCGGCGCCGACGCGTGCCCCCACCCCGAGCCGGGCGCCCGCCCGGCGATCGACGGCCCCGCCGGCGCGCGCGCTGCGCGCTCGGCGTCGAGCGCGGCCGCCCAAAACTGCGCGCTCCCGCGCACGCACCGCGCCACGGTCGCCACGGCGTCGGCGTGGGCGCGGGCGAGGGCGGTGTGCACAGCGCTGTCGTCGCCGGCCGCGAACTCGAGGTCCCGGCCGCAGTCTACGAAAATCGCGGCGAGCGCGAGTTCCGCGCCGCCGAGCGACCCCGCGCCCGCGCGGCGCGACGCGCCCCGGCCGGCCAGCACGGCCTCTCGGTAGCGGTCGCCGACGCCGAGCGTGAACGCGAGCGCGGGCAGGAAGCGCGCCTTGGCGCGGAAGAGGGCGTCGTCGGCCGCCGCGAGCGCGGCGGCGCGCCGCTCGGCCACGGCGGCCGGCGTGGCCGCGCGCCAGCTCCCGCACTCGTGCAGGTCCAGGAGGACGGACGAGAGCGAGCCGTGCGCGATGTCGTCGACAGCTGCCGTTTGGTCGAGCAGGTACTCGAGGGCCGCGTCGCCGGGCGCGCCGGGCGCGGGCGACGCGCCGGTGGCGAGCGCGGCCGCCTCGGCCTGCACCCGGTCCTGCCAGGCGGTGTGGATGTCGCCAAACATGTTGGTCGAGGGCCCTGGGTTGGGGCGGGTTGGGGCGCGCGGGCGGCGGCGGCGCGGCGCCGCGGGAAGCTGTGACGGCGGGACAGAGGGGCGCGGCGCGCGGGGCTGCGGGGGCGAGAGTGTGGGCGCCGGGTCGCGCGCCGCGGGCGCCTAGGCGCGCGCTTTTTTCCTTGCCGGCCCCTCGACCCCCACTCCTTCCACCGCCTCTCGCCGCTCCTGCGCCGCCCGAACGATGGCGGCGGGCGCGGCGGAGACAGAAGAAAGCGCGGCCGCGGCGGTCAGCCCGCAACACTGGCCGAGCGCAGCCGCGTCGCGCGGCCCGCGCAGGCGGTCGCCGCGCGCCGCGCCAGAGGAGAGCACGATGCCACCACCGCTCCCGCGGCACGCCCCCGCCAACAATGCGCCGTGCGTGAGCCACGCGCGGCGCGGCGCGTCGCCCGCGAGCGCGGGCGCGTAGCGAAGCTCGAGCGCGATTCCTCTTTTCACCGCCGCGGCGAGCACTTTGGGCGCCAGTTTGAATGGGGGGCGAGTCGAGAGGTCGAACGCGATGATGTCCACGTCGAGAGAAGAAGCGGCGGCCGCCAACACCCGGTCCGAGAGCGGGCGCACGGCAACCAGGCCCCACCCCGCCGCCCGCAACGGGCCGCCGGGGCCGAGAGCCGCCGCCGCTTCCCCGGGGTCGCCGGTGGCGACCGTGAGACGCGTGAGCTGGGTCAAGCGCGTCGCCGCCGCCGCGCGCGGGCCGCCACCGGGCGCCAGCCGCTGCGGCAGCGGGCGGCCGCCGGCGCGGGCCGCCAGGGCGGCCTCCAGCGCGGCGTCGGGGACGAGCATCGAAGGAGAGGGGCTGTGGAAGGAGGCAGAAGAGGGTGGTCGGCAACCGGCGTCGACGCCGCAAGGCCGCCGCCGACCGCGCCTGCCTCCACCACCCTTCACACACACCGTCCTTCATCCCCACTCGGCTTCCCCGCCACCTCGCGCTCGACGGCGACCACGGAGAAGCCGAGGCGCACCGCCGCCGCGGCGCGCTCGGCGGCGGCGCCCGCGTCGGGGCCCAGGTCGGGCAGGGCAAGGTCGTAGAACATCAAGACGTGGGGAGAGGACGCCCGCAGCACCCCTGGCGGGCGGCGGAGTGCGTCGCCGGCGCCCGCGCTGCCAATCTCGCCACTACCACGGCCGCGCCGCCCGGCCGGGGAGCGCCCGCATCGCGCCAGGGCTGTGGTTTGCGCTCTCGGCGCCCGCCTCCCTCCCGCCTCCCGATTCCGATGGCCGCGGTCTCTGTCCCTGTCGAGGCCTTTGCCCCGCCCCCCCTCGCCGCCCGCGCCGCCGCCGCCGGCCTAACGAGCGCGGCCGCCCTGCTGGCGGTGGCCCCGTTTGAGCTGGGGGAGGCGCTCGACGCGGCGCCGTCCGCCGTCGAGGCGCTGCTGGCCGCGGCGGCCGCGGCGACGCTGCCCGGCGAGCCGGTGACGGTAGGTGGTGTGGTGGTGGGGAGCGAGCGATCGACGGGCGGCGGTGCGCGCCCCGACCTCAACCCTCTCTCCCCAGCTCCTCGCCCTCGCCTCCACCCCCGCCCCTCCCCACCTCCCCACCGGCCTCCCCCCCATCGACGCCGCTCTGGGCGGCGGCCTGCGGGCGGGCGTGGTGGCCGAGGTGGTGGGGTCGGCGGGCGCCGGCAAGACCCAGCTGTGCTTGTCCCTCGCCGCGGCCGCCCTCGCCGCGGCGCCCGGCGCGGGCGTCGTGTGGGTGGATGCCGAGGGGGCGTTCTCCGCGGCGCGCCTGGCCGAGGTGGCGGCCGCGGCGGCGGGCGGGCTCGGCGCGCGCGCCGCGCGCGCGGCGCTCGCCGACCGCGTCGCCGTCCTGCCCGCGCCCGCGTCGGCTGAGGCGTTGATCGCCACGCTGGTGGACATTGCCGCACGCGCCGGCGTGGGCGGGCGGCCGCTGGCGCTGGTCGTGGTCGACTCGGCCCCCGCGGTCGTCGACGCAGGTGGCGCGCTCCCCTTCCCCCTCCGCACCCTCGCCGCCGCCTCCCTCGCTACCGCCCTCAAAGCCGTCGCCGAAGCGTGTGCCTGCCCCGTCGTCGCGGTCAACCAGGTCTCCCCCGGCGGCGGCGGCCGCGGCGCGGCGGTCGCAGCGCTCGGCGCGCGCTGGGCGCACGCCGTCGGCACCCGGATCGTGCTGGAGGCCGGCGGCCGGGACAGCATGCGCTGGGCGCGGCTGGTCAAGGCGCCGGCGTCGCCTGACGCGGCCGCGCCGTTCGTGGTGCGCTCCGGCGGCGTCGCGCCGCCGCCGCCGCCACTCCCCGGCGCGCCCGCGCCTGAGCCGCCGCCGCGGCCGGCCTGGGTCGACTACGAGGGCGGGGTGTTGGACGCCCCGCTGTGGGCGGAGGGCGGGGCGTGGGAGGAGGGTGCGTGGGGCGGGGGCGGGCGGGGCAGCGAATGAGGAAGGAAAAAAAAGGGCAGGGCGCGCTCTCGTCCTTCCTTCGCCCCGCATGCAAGCACTGTCAAGACACACTACACAACACAAAGGCACAGCCGCGCGGGCGCGGCACACAGGTGGGGCCGCGCGCGGAACAAAAAACAAATACGCATCACAGCAGCCGCGTGTTGTACGACCCGCACCCGCCGCACTTGTGGTAGACAAAGTGAAATGGCGCGTCCCCGGTGCCGCCGCAGTCGTCGCAGGCCACGGCCTGCGTGCGCGCCGCGAGCTCCGCGGGCAGCGTCCCTTCATCGCGCGCCAGGAGCGCGTCCAGCATGCCAAAGTAGGCCCGCATGTCGCCCGCGGACCGCCTGCACACGGGGCAGGTGTACGAGTGGGTGGCCCACGCGCGGAAGCAGTGGGAGTGCATGTGGTGGCCGCAGGGGAGCGCGCGGTAGGGCGCCGCGGAGTCGAACAACCGGTCCCCGCACACGGGGCACGCGGCCGGCGGCCGGCACGCGTGCGTCGCGTGCTCCTCCAGGGACATGCACGAGTTGCAGCGCATGCAGTGCTGGGCGTCAACGCCGAGCCCCGCACCGAGCCGGCACAGGTTGCAAAAGGGGCAGTGGTAAACCTGCCGCCCGGGCGTGTCGTCCCACAGGCGGCATATGGCGCAATAGTAGCGCGCTTGGCGGGCGGAGCAGTGGGCGCAGTGCGCGCCGGCGGGGCCGGGGCGGGCGCACGCGCCGCAGACCATGGCCGACACCGCGCCAGACGTCAGCGCGTGGTCTGCCCCCTCGTCGTGGCAGTGGCGGCAGCCGACCACTTTGCCGCAGCAGGGGGCGACGACCCGCGTCGCGCGCCGGTAGTGCGGGCAAGGTGGGGGTGGGGGCGTCACGGGGGCGCCGGGCGCCTCGCCGCCGCCCGCGCCAGCGCCAGCCTCCGCGCACTCCTCCTCCTCCTCCTCCTTCACCTCCTCCGCGGCCCGCGCCCGCTGCTGGGCGACGACGAAGCGGGCGGCCATGATGTGCTGCGCGAGGTACGCGCGCCGCGCCGGCTCCAGGCTCGCGTCCGCCGCCGCCGTGCGCACGGCGGCCTCCAGCTGGGCCTGGTTCATGCGGAAGATGGCGTCCCAGCCGGGGCGGAAGCGGCGGGTGGTGGAGGAGGGGGCGGCGGAGCAGGCGCCAGCGCACCCCGCATCGTCGTCGTCGCCGCCGCCCAGGCCCAGGTACTCAACGACCGCGTCCAGAGCGTCGCCGGGGCGGGCGGGGCGGTCGGGGCCGGCGGGGCAGGGGTGGGAGGAGGCGGCGGCGGCGGCGGCGGCACCCGTGGTGGCCGCCCCCGCCGGCTCTTCGGCCCCCCCAACCACCACCGCGGGCCCGACCGCGGTCGCCAGCCACTCGTCAAACGCGGTGCCGCGCGCGGCGGCGCGCAGGGACTCCAGCATGGCCGCGCCCTCGGCGGGCGTTGTCGCGGCGGCGACCCAGGGGAGGGTGGCGGCCAGGACTTCGGCGCCCGTGCGGCCGACGATGGTGCCCACCAACGCCTCCTGCTCGTCCGCCGTAAAGTTTTCGGCAAAGAGGGGCCAGAGCTCGCGCTCTTCAGCGGTGACGTGCGTCTCCAGCGACGCGCGCAGCGCGGCGGTCGTCGTCGCGAGCTCCCGCGCGGCCGCCCGGGCGACGGTCAACGACGTCGCCCCTCTCAACCGGGCCAGCACGGACGCGGCGTGCCGAAACATCTCCTCCTCTTGGCGGTGGTCGAGCGCGTACGCATGCGACACGCGCCGCAGCGCCTCTTTCGCTTCCAGCGCCGGGAAGACGACCGTGTCCTCCGCGTCCGAGTGCGCTTTGTAGACGCCTTGGAGAAAGTGGAAGCGGCCCTCGAGGCGGCGGGCGGCGCGCGCGTCGGCGCGCGCGCCGGGCGTCGGCGCGCGCGGGGGGGTAGAGTCGGCGGGGGGCGCCACCGCCGCGGGCGGCGGTGGCGGCGTGAGGCGCCGACTTACCTCGCCGTCGCCCTCCTTCGCCGCGGCCGCCTCGGGGTCGGGCGCCCAGCCGGAACCGCCCGCCGCGTCGAGCGCCGCGGAAAATGCGGCCGCCTCGCCCTCCATCGCGCGCAGGTCGCGGCGCAACGCTTTGTGGAATTGAAATATGTGGTCGATCGGGTTGTCGCCGCCAGTGGTGGGAGGGGCGGCGGGCGGCGCCGCGGGGCGCGCCTTTTTGGCGGCGCGCGGCGGCGGGGGCGGCCGCGGCCGGGGAGCGGCGGCCTCGCCGCCCGCCACCGCTTCCTCGGCCCACGCGCGCAGCAGCCCCAGCTCGGCCGCCTGCGAGGGCGGCGCGGCGGGCGCGGCGTCGGCCAGCAGGGCGACGACCGCGGCGCCGCCCCGTGCGTTCGCGAGCCACGGCCACAGCCGCCGCAGCACGCGCGCCGGCATCGCGCGCAGCGTGCGCCACAGCAGGGCGCGCTGGGAGCCGGCGCAGAGGCGGGTGAGGAGGGGCGGGAGGACGGTGGCCTCTTCCGCCGCCATATGCGCCGAGAGGTGGTCGGCCGCGCGCCGCGCGGCGGCCGCGACCGCCTCCCCCAAATCCCCCGCGTCCCGCCCGCCGCGCCTAGCGGACGCGGTCGCGTCGGCCAGCAGCCGGCCGACGGTGGCCAGCGCGGCGGCCTCGCCGCCGGCGTGTTGGTGGTGGTCGCAGGGCGAGGGGTGGTCGGCGTCGCAGGCGTGCGCCGCCGCCCCAACCCCTCCATCCTCTCGCTGCAGGTCCCGCAGCACGGGCAGCAGCACGTCGTCCTCGGACGCCGCGTGAAAGGCGAGCAGGGAGCGCAGGAAGCGCAGGCGCGCGCGCAGCGGGTCAAGGGGGGTCGACGCGGCCGCGGCGGCGGCCGCGTCGTCCGCGAACGACGCCAGCGACGCGCCCAGGGCGGCGTGCAGTTGCGTGACGTGGCGCAGGGGGGGGGAGGGGGGGGGCAAGGGGCCGGGCGCCGCGCCGGCCTCGAGCCCGAGGGACGCGCACGCCGCGCACGCGCCGCACGCGTCGGCCAGGCGCGGGTGGGCCGCCCCGGCGCCGGCGCCCGCGTCCGCCGGGTCGCCCAGCCAGGCCGCGAGCGCGGGCGCGAGCGGGGCCGCGCCGCGCGCCGCGGCGGCGGCGGTCGCCGCGGCGGCGAGCGCGCCGCGCGCGGCGGGAGGGACGTGCGGGCGCAGCCAGGCGAGCACGCCGGCCACCGCGTCCAGCGGGATGGAGCACAGGAACTGGACGACGAGGTCGGCCTAAAGAGAGGGGAAAGGGGTTGGTGGGTGGGGGCGCGTGCGACCTGCTTCCCACCACCGCCCCACTTCTCTCTCCTCACACCTGCTCCTCGTGCGAGAACGCGTCCAGGAGCAACGGCAGCAGTTGCTCCTCCTCTTTGGCCAGGTGCTTGGCGAGGGTGGCCGCGACGCGCGTCGCTGCCGCGGCGAGCGCGCGCGTCGCCGTTGGGGGGGCGTCCGGGGCTGCGGCGGCTGCCGCGGCGGCCACCAACTCATCAAGCAGGTGGTCCTGAATGGATAGGGAGGGTGTCGGGCGGGGTCGCGCGGGGCGTGCGGGCGGCGCGCACGCGGCACACGCCCCCGGTCCCTCTTCCCTCCCACCTCGTCCTCGTGCTCCACGCTGTATGATTGCGTCACGTTGGCCACGCGCGCGTTGAGCGCGGGGTAGATGTGCTGTGGAGAGGGAGGGAGGCGTTGGGGCGGGGATGCCACCGACGGCGCGCCGCGCCGCGCGCCGCGGCCGCCGCCAACCCTCCTCCCCTCCCTACCTCATCCTCCACCGCGGAATGGTAGGCGTGCACGCGCGCCAGCGTGCGCGCGCGCCTGCCGACGTCGGCGAGCGCGGCGCCGGCGTCGCTCCCCGCCTCGGCAGCCGCCACCGACGCGGTCAGCGCGACCAGCTCGGCGCGCACGGCGTCGTGCATGTAGCGGTAGAAGAAGAGAGCAGGGGGTGAGGGAGGAGGGGGCGGCGACGCAGATGCCTTCTCCTTGAGCGGCGGCGACGCGGCCGCCGCGGGCGCCGCGGGCGCCGCCTGCATGGTGGGCGGGCGGGTGGGCGGCGGGGCGCCGGGCGCGAGAGTGTGGGGCGCGCAGAGAGAGGCGCGCCCACGCTCTGGCCGCACTCTGGCCACTCTGCGCGCCCCGGGCACCCCCGCAGCGCCCCCCTCGCGCGGCGAGTGCTCGTGGTTGCCCGACTAGGGGGGTCCAGGCGCGCGTCGCACGCCAACCGCCACCCGCCACCGCGCTCGACCGCCAGGCGCGCGCATCCGCCCCCAAAAATGGGCGTCCCGCCCCCCCCGTCCTCCGAAGGCTGCTCCGATGACGGTTCTGTGGGTCGGCGCGCGTCCCGACGGCCGGCGCGGTACGGCAGCAGCGAGTCCGAGGCCGGGGCGCGCGGCGCGGTGTGGGCGCCGCGCGCGCCGCATGCCGCGCCCGCCCGTGTGGCGACGGACGACGCCGAGGCGGCAGCGCTGCTGCTGGAGATCGCGCACCCGATCAAGCGCATGAAGATCGAGGCAAGGGAGGAGGGGAGGAGGGGAAGAGGGGGCGGCGGCGCGGGCGCGGCGCGCCACCTCGCGCGCGGCGCCGCGCCCTCTCCCTCCCGCCGACCCGCCCACTCCCCTCCTCCCCAGCCCGACGACGAGCCCGGCCCCGTATTCACCTGCGCCACGTGCGCGGGCCGCGTGTACCTCCGGGGGTCGACGCGGCCGGCGTTCTTCTGCGCGGCGTGCCCGTCGGCGTCGCGCGCGCAGGTGCGGCGCGCCACGGCGCGGCTCGGCAACGCCCCGGTGTCGGCCGCGGAAGCCTCTGCGTTGCTGGTGGCGGCCGAAGCGGCGGCGTGGGCGGCGGGGCGAACGGCGGCGGAGACCGCGACGGCGACCGCTTTGCGCGCCGAATCCGCCCCTGTCGCCGCCGCGACGCCTCCCACCGCCCCAGAACCTCCGCGCCGTGCCGCATCCGACCCCGTCTTCAACGCGGGCGACGACCCGTCCGCCTCGCTGGAAACCGGCGGCCGCTGCAAGTGCGGACGCCGCGTGAGCGCCGACCACCCGCCCTGCAAATCGGGCGTGGCGCTCCTGTGCGACGCGCTGGCGTCCCGCTATGGCGGGTTGGGGGGGGGCGGGGAAGGCGGGGCGAAAGCCGAGGCGGGCGCGGACGCGCCCCCTCCCTCTCTTCCGATTCTCAAGTTGGACCTGCTGGCCCCCGCCCTGGGCGTGCCGCGCCGCCGGCTGTACGACGTGGTCAACGTGCTGGAAGCGGTGGACATCGTGAGCCGGGCGGGGCGGCTCGCGTACGCGTGGCGCGGCGACGCCGGTCTCGCGCGCACCCTGGCCCGCCTCGCGGCCGATCAGGCGGCCGGGGCGCCGGTCGACGAGTCGGGGAGGCGCGGGGGTGGTGCCGCGGGGCGCGCGGCGCGCGCGGCGGCGGCAGGCGGCGACGGAGGCGGCGCCGGCGCGGGCCCCGCGCCGCAGTCGCTCTGGGGGCTCGCCACCAAATTCGTGCGCCTTCTCTTGGAGGCCGGGACGGCGCTTCCCCTGCCCGACGCGGCGGCGGCCATTGTGGGGGACGGGGGCGACGACCGCGACGGCGCGCCGTGGACCCCCGACGCCCTCCACCGCGCCCGCGTCACCGCTGAGCGCCGCCTCTACGACGTCGGCTCCGTCCTCGCGTCCGCGGGCGTGGTGCGGCGGCGGGGGCACGGCGGGCGGGCGCCCGAGTTTGAGTGGGCGCCGGCGTGGCGCGCGGCGGCGGCGGACGCGGTGGCGAGCGCGCGCGAGGGCGCCACGCCGCTGTCGCCGGCCGCGCGGTCGCTGTCGCCCGACCTGGCGCTGCGGCTGGGGCGGCTGGAGGCGCCGCGCGCGGCCGCGGCGGCCGCTGTCGGGTGACGAGGGGGAGAAGAAACAACGAAGGGGGCAGATACCACCGCCCGGGCGCCCGCGCCGCGAGGGGGTTGCAGGCCCGGCATGCAACGCCCGCGCGACGGCGGCAGTGGAGAGAGAAGACGCTCGCGCCGACTGCAGCCGCGGCCGCGCCTCGCACCACACACCGCCTCGACGCGCTCCCCGCCCGGCGCCCCAATGTGGTTCGCGGCCTAGTCGCCCCGACACCACCCATAGCCGCCGCTCACGCCGGCGAGCGGGCCGCCGCATTTAGCGCGCCGCGCCGCGTCGGCGTTCGGGCCGCCGCCATGGACGAGGTGGGTGACGACGCGCAATTTGTGGTGGCGCGTCCTGCCAGCGGGCGGGACAGGGCGGAGAGCGCGCATTGGGGCCCGCCGCCGGCCCGCCGACCCGCCCCCCGTTCTCCAGCAGCCCACACCCACACACAACGCCACCCTTGCCTCGATGCAAGCTGCCCTGGACGCCGAGCGCGCGCGAGCCGACGCTCTGGAGCGTGCTTTGGACGAGGCGCGCAGCCAAGCGCGCGGCGGCGCGCGCGCGGCGGCCGAGGCGCCGCGCGCGCAGGCCGCGCAGGCGGACGCCGACGGCGACACAGCGTTGGTGCCAAGGGCGGCGCTGGAGCTGCTGAAGCTCAAGGTGCGGGAGGAGGGAGCGCGGGTCGAGGGCGTGGAGAGGGTCGGGGCGGCGCGCCGACGCCGACCGTTCCTCCCCCTCCCCCAGGACGCCGCCATGGACGCCACGCTCGAAGGCATCACCATCGCCGACGCACGCGTCGAAGACTCGCCCCTCATCTACGTCAACCGGGCGTTTGCGCGCATCACGGGGTACTCCGTCGCCGAGACGATTGGCAAAAACTGCCGCTTCCTGCAGGGGCCGGGCACCGACCAGGCGACTGTGGCGCGGCTGCGGGCGGCGGTGCGGGCGGGGCGGCCGGCCGCGGTGCAGCTGGTAAGAAAAAAGGGGGGAGCGGGGACTCGACGGGTCTAGTCGGCGGGAGGCCGCGCGGGCCCCAAAAAAAAACGAAATTTGGATCCCGAACCCGCGTTATCAACCGCCACCCGTCTTGATCCTCGTTAGGTCAATTATCGCAAGGGTGGAGACCCTTTCGTCAATTATCTGTCGGTCACCCCCGTCCATGACGCTGCCGGCGTCCTCACCCACTACGTCGGCGTCCAATCCGATGTGACCGAGCTCGTCGCCCGCAAGCGCGCGGAAGTGGCGGCCCGGGCGGCGGCCGCGGCGGCCGTCGCGGCGACCGACGCCAAGTCGCAGTTTCTCGCGCGCATGTCGCACGAAATCCGCACCCCGCTCAACGGCATGATCGCGGTAGGGCAACTGCTGGCGGAGACGGCGCTGTCGCCGGCGCAATGGGATTTGGTCAACACGGTGCGGTGTTCGGGGGAAGCCCTGTTGACGCTCGTGACCGACATCCTCGACTTCTCGCGCGCTGAAGCCGACCGCGTCGCCCTCACCCCGTCCGAGTTTGCGGTTGGCGGCGCGGTGGAGGCCGCGGTCGACATCGCGGGCTCGCTCGCGGCGCGCAAGCGGTTGCGGGTCGCGTACGCCGTGTCGTCCTCGGTCCCCCCGATCCTCGTCGCCGACGCCGCGAGACTCCAGCAAGTGCTCCTCAACGTGCTCAACAACGCGGTCAAGTTCACAGAAGCCGGGTGCGTGCTGCTTGAAGTGTGGGCCGACGGCACGCCGCGCGCGGGGGGAAGGCGGCCGCCGCAGCCGCTGCCGGCGGCGGCGGCGGCGGCGACAGCGCTGCTCGGGGACGACGCCTGCACGACCACCACCACCACGACAACCCCTGCCTGGCCCGGCGCCGCGTCCTGGCCCGCGCCGGAGGCGTCTGCCGCGGCCCGCCCCCCGCTCCCCCCGCCCCCTCCAGGCGCGGTGCGCCTCCGCTTCTCCGTGCGCGACACCGGCATCGGCATCGCGCCCGCGGACGTGCCGCGCCTGTTTCAAAGCTTCATGCAGGTCGGGGCAGAGAGGGGAAGAGGGAGGGGGTGGGGGTCGGCGGGATGGAGCGGTCGACTCCCCGCCGACACCCCCTCTTCTCTTCTGTAGGTCGACGAATCCCCCACCCGCCGCCACGGCGGCTCCGGCCTCGGCCTGTGCATCTGCCAAAAGCTGTGCGAGGCGATGGGCGGCCGCATGGAGGCCGCGTCGCCCGGGCTCGGCGCTGGCTCCGAGTTTCGGTGGTCGGTCGTCGCCGCGCTCCCGCCCGCGCACGCGCCCCGGCGCGCGACTTTGCCGCCTGGAGGGGGGCCAGGGCATTTGTTGGCGGGCAAGAGCGTGCTGCTGGTGGAAGGGTGTGCGATGGTGCGCGCGGTCCTGACGCGCGCGCTGGCCGCGTGGGGCGGCGCGGTCTGCGCCGTCGCCTGCCAAGACGACGCCGCGCGCCGGCTCAAGAGGAGGCCAGGGGGCAAGCCGCTGCCCGAGGCGGCAGCCGTCGCCGGCGGCGGCGGCGGCGGCGGCGGCGGCGATGGCGGCGGCGGCGAACAGTGCCCCGGGCTCGCGCTGCGCCGCGAAGTCGTCGCCGCCGACGCCCTCACCCCACCCCCCACCCCCTCGGGCCCCTTTGACGTCGTCATCATGGACGTCGCCGCCACCCGGCTGCTGCACGCGCTGCTGGACGCGGACGAAAGGGAGGCGGGGCGCGTCGTGTTCGTCGGGTGGCCGGGCGGGCACGGCCTCGAGGCGCCGCCGCCCGGCCCCGGCTCCCCACCCGCGTCGCCGGTGGCGACGACGCTTCCCCCGCTCCCGCTGCCGCAGTCGCTCGGCGGCGACGGCGGGCGCGCGGTGGCCCCCCCCGAGGTCGTCGCGGCGTCGACCTCGGCCCGCCGCCCCGGCGGGCGCCGCCTCGCCTACGCCGTCATGACGCGCCCCGTGCGCCAGGCGCGGCTGTGGGTGGCGCTACAGGAGGTGCTGGGGTCGCCGGTGCCGACAGCGGGGGGGCCAGGGTCGCCGCCGGCCGACGCGCCGGCGCCGCCGCCGCCCTCCGCCTCCCGCCGCGGCTCCGGCTCCATCGACCTGGCCTCCGTCTCCCGCGTGTCCCGCGTCGCGTCCGGCGGCTCCCTCCACCGCGCCCCCTCGCGCGCAGACACCGACGGCGGCGCGTCGGACGGGCCCGCGCCGCCGCGCGCGCCCGGCATGCGCATTTTGCTGGCCGAGGACAACGCGATCAACATGAAGGTGGCTGTCGGGGTGCTGGCCCGCGTGGGCCACACCGACGTCACCCTGGCCGGCGACGGCGCGGCCGCACTCGAGGCCGTGGAAGCCGCGGGCGGCCCGGACGCGTTTGACGTCGTCCTCATGGACCTGCACATGCCGCGGCTGGGCGGGTTGGAAGCGGTCAAACGGTTGCGGGAGCGGTGGCCGGCGTCGCGCGTGCGCGTCGTCGCCGTGACGGCGGACGCGTACGAGGACACGCGCGCCGCGTGCCTGGCCGCCGGGTTTGACGGGTGGCTCGCCAAACCGTTCCGGGTCGAGGATTTGGCGGCGGTGCTCAAGGACACAGGGGGGGACGAGGGAGGCGAGGGGGGGGACGGCGACGAGTGATACCGGCCGACCCATCCCCGCGCTGCTCTCCCCGCGTCTGCCTCTCGCGCCGCGTGCGTTGGTGTGCGGCGCGCGCCGTGCGGGGTCGCTGGTTGGAAGCGGGCTAGCGGGAGGGCAGCGCGGTCGCGCGGCGCGCCGCGCGCCAGCGCCGCGCGTGCCGCGCGCCACCGCTGCGCGTGGACACCATGCCGTCGCGTCCGCTTGCTCACGGGTGGGCGGTTGCACACAGCGGCGTCCTGCAAGGTGGTGAGAGTCCCAAAAAAAAGACAACCGTGCCGGGGATTGAACCCGGGGCCTGCTGATTCCTCTTTTTTTTTCGAGCTAGAAGTCAACCGCTCTGTCCAGCTGAGCTACACGGTTGTGTCCGCCGCAGTCTGCCGATCGTCAACGAGGAGGCGGCGTGCCCGAAACGAGCGGGGGGGCTACTTGAGTTCGGGCGAGTGTCGGCTTTTCTTCGCCCAGCTCGCGCGAAACAAAAGCAAACCCCCGGCTTCGTGGGCGGGCGCTTTGGATGTAACGATGGTATTTTTTAGGGTAATTTGAACGGCAGCGGCTGTGAGGCAGCGAGACCGCGCCGCGCGCGCTCCCACTCCTCACACACCCGCGGCGACGCGACCGCCTGCCGCCGCCCCCGTCGATGCGCGGCTTTGAGAGAGGGTGCGCGAGAGAGAGCAGAGGGACGCGGTGGGGCGCATCGGGCGCTGACGCGGCCCCGACTCCGCACCCGCCCATCCCCAGCGGCGTCCTCTTCGGCGACGCCGACGCCGGCGCCCAGCCGCGCGCCACCACGAGTGCCCCCGCCCCACCCCGGCGCGCGCCCGGCGTCCGCCTCGGCCCGACCACGCGAGGCTACCGCCTCCTGCAGCGCGCGGGGTGGAGCGACGGGGAAGCGCTCGGTGCGGGCGGTGGAGGCTTGACCGAACCGCTGGCGCCCGTGGCGGCGGTGGGCCGGGCGGGGCTTGGGGCGCGAGGGAAGGACGCCGCGCGCCGCGCGCGGCCGCCGCGCCGTCCTGCGCCGCCCGACTCGGACTCGGACGAGCCGGAGCCAGTCGCCATGAGCGCGCGGGCGGCGGCGGAGGCGGACGCCGCGCGGGCCAAGGCCGTCGGCCGCGCGCTCGCGCGAGAGTTTTGCGAGGGCGGCGCCACCACCCCCGGCGCCGCCCTCAACCCGCTCCTCGCGCCGCGCCGCCGCGGGCGCGGCGCCAATCCGCTGCTGTGAGGAGAGAGAGAGGAGGGAGAGAGAACGGGGTCTCATTCTTGTGTTTTGGTGTTCACTGGACCGTGCAGTGTCCCTCCGCCCTCCCTTCCTCACGCCTTCGCCCCCGGCCCCATCCCCATGCCCGCGGCCGCGGCGGCCAGCATGGCGTCCCGCATGCGCGCCGCGGACGGGCCGGCCGCGCCGACCGCGTCGACGAGGGCGACGGCGCGCGCCCAGGGGGACCCCGAGACAGGAGGGGTGGGGGTGAGGGTGGCGCGGGGAGCTGGTTGCTCCTGCGGCGGCGGCGCGGGGAGGTCGGCGGGAGGCGGCGCCGGCGCGGCGACCGCGCGCGGCGACGCGACCGCGCTGCCGCCGCCGCCTTCCTTGCCGGACGACGCCGGCCGCGGCGACCGGGGCGCGACCGCGGCGACGGGCGCGGCGGGCGGCGCGGCCGCCGCGGTAGCCGCGAGCGCGACCGGGCCGGGGGTGTAGGCGCTCCCGTCCGCCGCCGGCACGGGGTTGTCGGGCGGCGGGCGGCCGGGCAACGGCACCTCCCAGTGGTGGGCCGCCTCGCAGAGCGTGAAGGAGGGAGGCGGGGCAGGGCGCGGCGACACCACGGGCGACGCCGGGCCCGCGGACGAATCGCCGGGCGCCGCGTCCACGTCCAGCACGCGGTCCCACGCGTTGCGCAGGGGGTCCAGGGAGGCGGCAGCGAAATGGGAGGTCAACCCTGGGTACGCCCCCATCCAGCACGAAAACCGCAGCCCCGCGCACCCCGCCACCGCGGGCGCGGTCGCGCAGTAGAGCCCAAACTCAGCGTCCACGCAGTCGCGCGCCTGAAACTGTTGGGCCGCGACGGCGACGAGGCAGCCGCGCGCACGCGTGAAGAGCGCGGCGCCGTCGACGGGGCCGAGGAAGAGTTGGCAGTTGACGCAGTCGACGACGTCGGCGTGGGACGAATGGTCCAGGATGTGCACGGAGCAGTCGGCCAGGTTTTTTAGGAGGACGGGGGCGCTGGAGAGGGGTGGGCGGCGCGAGGGGTCGGGGACGCGCGCGCGGCAGGAGAGGGGTGGGGGTCGACGCGGGGGGGGCATTTCTCCACCCGGGGTCGGATGTGTGATCCCACTGGCCGCCGCGACGGCGCCGGCGGGGTCTGGCGCGGACGCGGCGGCCCGGCGCGGCGCCACGCGCGGCATGCGCGGCGCGCGGCGGCCGCCGCCGCCTGCGCCTCGCGTCCGCCTCCCGCCCACGCGTCGTGCTCGATACGGTCTCCGCCTCAGCCCCACGCCACCCTCCGCCCCTCCTCACCCGTTGACGCTGCCCGGCTCGCGCGTGATGGTCTGCCCTGTGAGGCCCTCTATGACGACCGGGGGCGGATCGTCGTCCACGGAGGCCGCCATGGCGGGGGGAGGGCAGCGGCGACCGCGGCGGGCCGCGCGCGCTGTGCCGTGGGGAGGAGAGGCGGCGGCGGGAGACGCTGCGGCTGCCGCCGGCTCTTTCGCGGCACAGGCAAGTGACAGAGCAACAGGCCACATGCCGCATCATGCCTCCTCACGCCGCTGGGGCCGCGGGGCGCGGCCCCGGCGCGCGCGCGCCGGGCGCCGCTCCGCCGTCGCCCGCCGCCTCTCTTTTGCGCGCCAGCTCCCGCCACTTGGCGCCGTGGCGGGCGTAGATGGCCAGAATGGCGAGGGAAGGCGGCAGAGGAGGGGCGTCGGCCTGGGAGAGAAAGGCAGGAGGCGGGTCGGCGGGCGGGAAGCGTGGGCCGGCGAGCGCCCCTCCAGCAATCCAGCATCGCGCCCACCTGCATCACAGCGCGGGGACGCGCCCCGGCGCCGCTCGCCGGCGCGTGGGGTGCGCTCCCGATTCCCGCCATTCTGCGCCACCAGCTCGGGCGGCGGGCGGGCGCGCGGCCAGCCCGGGGCGTCCGGGAGATCGAGATCGGTGGCTCGAGGGTGGGTGGGGATCGGGCGGGGCCGGCGGGCGGTCGAGGCTGTGTCTGAACGAGCGCGCCGTCGACCGTCGGCGCTCGGCGCCCGCCCCCGCTCCCGAGAGCCTCCAAAAGACCCCCGACGCCCGGGCGCCCGGGCGCAGGGCGCGTGCACGCCGCCCTGGGCGCGCCCAGCGACCGCGGCGGGGATCCCAAGGAGGTTCAGGTCCGACCCGCCTCCCCACTCCTCGAACCTGTCGCTTGTCGGGCGTCCCGGCTTACACGGTGCGCGCCGGCGCTCCCTCACCCCCCAGGGCGCCCGCGATCGTCGCCCCGGACAGCGCCGCGGCGGCGGCGGTGTGTAGCGGCCGGGCGGCATGTCCGACCACCCCTAGCCGCCTCCTCGACGCCCCCGCCCCTCCCCTTCAGCCGCGCGCCCCCCCACCCGACTCCCGCCATGACCTCCAACGAGCCCAAGCAGCTGCAGCTGTCCGCCGGGTCGGGCGGCAGCGAGACGGCGGCGGACTTTGCCGACGTCTCGCGCCCGCGCCGCGAGCGGCGCCCGCCCGTGCGCGAGCCGCCCGCGGCGGCGCCGCGCGTCGCGCGCCCGCGCGGCGCCGGGCGGCCGCGGGCCGACGGTGGTGGTGAAAAGGCGTTCACGCCGGTGCGCATTTGTCGGGGGTCGGCGCAGGGCATGGGGAGGCAATGCGCTCGCCAACGCCTTCGCGCACGGAAACTGCGTGTGTCTGACGCCTTTACGGGGCGGATGGTGGTCAATCCCCGCGCGCACGGCCCGCTGGCGGCGACGCGGCCGTCGGGGCGCTCCAAGCGCCCAAACGCGAAGGCGTCGTCTAGGCCGTGTTCTGAGGCCCCGCATCCACCCCACGCCCTCCCCCCATCCCCAGGCCGAGATGCGCCGCATGAAGAAGCGGGCTACCAACCGCGAGTCGGCGCGGCGCATGCGCGCGCTGCGGAAAGGGGAGTGGGCGTCGCTGCTGGCCGAGGTGGACGCGCTGCGGACAGAAAACGCATCCTTGACCGCCCGCCTGGCCGCGGCCGAGTGCGGGCTGGCGGGGGAGGGGGGGGGGGTGCTGTCGCCGGCGACGCCCGCGCTCGAGCCGCGCGGCGGCGTCGCCGCCGCCATGCCCGACGTCCCGTTCGACTGCGGCGAGGACGACGCCGCCGACCTGCTCGCCTGGACCGCGGAGCCGCAGCAGGCGGCGTGAAGAGACACCAAGAAGAAGAAAGAGGCGGCGGCGCCGCACGACACGCATCCCCTCCCCCACCGAATATCGACCACTGACGGCGCGCGGGGCTCGCGGTCATCATGCCCGCCTTCCAACGCAATCGCGCGCGCGCCCAGCGCCGCCCGCTTCCACGCGGGCGGCCAAACAGCCCCCCCCACAAAACACGCCCACACAACAAAAACCCCACCCCTCCTCCCTCTCGTCGACCCCACCCCTACCCAACCGTCATCTCCGTCGCGCGCCATCTTCGACGGCCGCTCCCCCCCAAAAAAAAATTATCCTACCCCTCCCCCCTCCCCTTCGACCCCTATAGGCGCCGCCGCCGCCCCGCTAACCGCGGGGTGGTGACGGCGCCCGGCCGTTGACCCCTCTTGTGCGTGGTGTGCGGCGGGCAGGGGCGCCGTTTCGGCGCCCCGCCGCCGCACGGGCGCGAGCGCGGGCTGCGAGCCGCCGCGGCGTTTCGCCGCGGCCCGGCCGCCCCGCGCCGCGCTCCAACCACGGCTGCCGGCCGACCCGGCGCGCGCGCGCTCTCCTTGCGCGCGCGCGCCCCGCGGGCTCCACCCGCGGCGGCCGCGCGCCCGCTCTCTGCAAGCGGATGCACCTTGCTTCGTCCCTCTCTCGCGCGTCTCTCACGCGCCGCCTCTCCCGGCGCGGGCGGCGGCGCCTCGTGCGCACGCTTTGGCCGACGCGGACGGAAAAAAAGTGGAAAAGAGATCGTTTTTTCCTACCTTTTCTTCTCTCCGCCACACTCCTGCCCCCCCCGCGGCCTTTCGCGCCGTCCCTTCCCCCCAAGCGGTCGCCCGTTGCGCATCAGAGCCCGATCGTGCGTTTGGGGCGGGCCAGGGGCGGCCCGGGGGCGGCAAAAGGAGCTGCGGAGCCTCAACTCTGTCCACCAACATCCGGCCCCTCCCCGCGTGCCCGAGCCGCGCCGCGCCTCCCAACCCCGCCCGCGCGTCCAATCAACCCGTCTTCACCCTGCAGAGAGCGACATCCTTGAAACTGCGCGGAGCCCGGCATCGACGATTGCCTCCCCCCCGTCCGCCCCCGCCCGGCCGCGATGTCTTTTTCCACCGGCACCACGTCGATGAGTGACGCTCCACTCAAGTTTGAAGGTGCGGCACAGGGTGTTGGAGGGGCGGGAGAGGGGGGGAGGGCGCGGCCTGCCGCGGCGCGCCGCCACGCCCGCACCGCGGACTCGGACGACCCCCGCCGCGCCGCCTGGCGCGCGTCCAAGGCCAAATGCGCGCCTTGCGAGGGCGGCGGCGGCAACAACCGCCCGCGCGTCGGCCTGCGGGGCGGCCAGCGCCCGACGCGCGCTCCCCTCCAACCTCCCTGCAGCCGCCGACCAACCCCCCTGCACGCCCACGTCCGGCACCCCCGTCCCTGCAACCCCGGCCGCGCGCGCCGCCACGGCGGGCGACCGCCTGTCGGCGGCCGAGCTGCGCCGCGTCAAAAAGCGCGCGACCAACCGCGAGTCGGCGCGCCGCATGCGCGCCCTGCGCCGGTCTCAGTGGGACGAGCTGGTGGCGGAAGCGGGGGGGCTGAAAGCGGAGAATGGGCGGCTGCGGGCCGCGCTCGCGGCCGCGCTCGCCGACGCGGCGGCCGCGCACACGCCCCCTCCGCCCCCTCCACTCCCCATGGCGCTCGACCTGGACGACGACGGTAGCGACGCCCTGTGGCTCGTCGGCAAGGGCGGCGGCCGCGCCGCGTCGGCGGGCGCGTCGTCCGGCGCGGCGAGCGACGCCGCGTTTGCGGTCCGTGGCGACGATGACGCCCTGTTTGGCGACGGGGGCGCCCTGTTTGACGTCGACGTCGTCTGCTGAGGGAATGAGAGAGGGAAGACCGGTGGGGGCGCGGCGGGCGGGCGGACGCCCGCCCGCCGGCGCCGCGCCGCCCAAACACGCACACGACCCCCCTAGCCCTTCCGTCCCGCACTCGAGCGCGCGCAGCGCGTAATACCCGGGGCATTGAGCGAGCGCGCCGCGCGCTTTGCGCGGCGCCGCGCCCGACCCCCTTTCCCTCCCTCCCGACTCCCCGCCGCCGCGACCCCGCCTTCCACGCGCGGAGACCAGCGCGACCCCCCTCTGTTACGCGCGTCCATCGGTGACCGCGCAAGAATCGGTTCGGGGTGGTGTGCCGCGGCGTCGAGGGCGCGGGCGCCGCCCTTCTCTCGCACTCCTCCCCCTCCCCGGGAGGCGGTCGCCCCTCCCCCCCTCTCGCCGCCCGCCATGGACGACGCGCACGAGCTGACCGCGGAGGAGGTGAGGAGAGAGAGCGTGCGGAGGGGCGCGATGCGGCGCCGCGCCGCGCGGTCTCGCTCTGGCGCCCGCCCGCCGCCCCAACCATGGTCCCATCCACCCCTGCATCGCGGCGAGGCGCGGCGAGGCGTGCCCGCGCCTGTTCCGCACTTGTCCCCGCACGCGCGCCGATCGCCGCCCCGACCGCCGCTCCCTCCCTCCCCGCTCATCCCGTAGGTGCTCAAACGTTTTGGCACCGACCCCGTGGCCGGCTTGACCGAGGCCGCCGCGGCGGCCTCGCGCCTCCGCCACGGACCGAACGAGCTCCCCCCGGATGCGGCCGACCCCCTCTGGCGCCGCGTCGCGCGCCAGTTTGACGACCTGCTCGTCAAGATTCTCGTCGGCGCCGCCCTCGTCGACCTGGCGCTGTCGTGGGCCAACGGGGAGACGGGGCCGGCCGCGTTGGTCGAACCGGGCGTCATCGCGGCCGTCCTCGCCGCCAACGCGGCCGTCGGCGTGCTCACCGAGGCCAACGCGGAGCGCGCCCTGGCCGAGCTGCGCGCGTACGACGCCGACGGGGCGGCGGTGTGGAGGGGGGGGGCGCTCGCCACGGTGCCGGCCGCCGCGCTCGTCCCGGGGGACCTCGTCGCGGTCGCCGTCGGCGCCCGCGTCCCCGCCGACGTGCGTCTGGTCGCCGTCGACGGCGGCGGGGTGCGGGTTGACCAGTCAGTGCTGACCGGCGAGTCGGACTCGGTGCCCAAAACGGTCGACGCGTTGCCGTGCGCGCCCGGCGCGCCCGCCCTTGTCGCGCAGGACAAGGCCAACACGCTCTTCTCCGGCACCGTCGTCACCTCCGGCCGCGGCCGCGCCGTCGTGGTCGCCACGGGAGGCCGCACGGCCATGGGCGCGGTGCGGGCGGCCGTCGCGGCCGCGCGGCCCGACGCGCCGACGCCGCTCAAACAAAAGCTGGACGAGTTTGGAGACGTCCTCTCCCGCATCATTGCTGGCGTGTGCGTGGCCGTGTGGGTGGTCAACATTCCCCGGTTTGGGGACGCGCGGCATGGAGGAAGGGTGCAAGGTGGGAGGAGAAAGAAGAGGGTTCGGGGGGGGCGGGCGGCTCCCCGCGCGCGCGCCAACACCACGGCGCCGGTCCCACACCCCCACAACAATGCTGAACAACCCCGCGCATCCTCCATTCCTATGTTCAGGCGCCGTCTATTATTTCAAGATCGCGGTCGCACTCGCCGTCGCGGCCATTCCCGAAGGCTTGCCCGCCGTGGTGACCACCTGCCTCGCGCTCGGCACGCGCAAGATGGCGGCGCGCAACGCGATCGTGCGGTCGCTGCCGGCGGTGGAGACGCTGGGGTGCACCACCGTGATCGCGTCGGACAAAACGGGGACCCTGACGACCAACCAGATGACCGCCGTGCGCGTCCTCCTCGCGCCCGAAGGGCCTGGCGGGCCGGCGGTCGAGCTGGTGGTCAGCGGCACGTCGTTCGACCCGCGAGGCACCGTCGCGCGCGCCGCGCCCGGCGCCGCCGCGCTCCCGTCCCCCCCGTCCCGCCTGCCCGCCCTCGCCTTTGCCGCCGCCTGCGCGTCCCTGTGCAACGACGCCGAGCTGGAGGTCGGCCCCGGCGGCGCCGTCGGGCGCGTGGGCGAGGCGACCGAGGCCGCGCTGCGCACGCTCGCCGAAAAGGTCGGCCTGCCCCCGCCCGGCGGGCCCCTGCCGCCGCCGCCGCCGCTGGAGGGGGGCGGCAAGCGTCGGCTGACCCCGGTCAACGACGCGTGGCGCGCGGCCGCGCCGCGCGCGGGGGGGGTGGAGTTTGACCGCTCGCGCAAAATGATGAGCGTCCTCACCCGCCCCGCCTCGGCTTCCCCCGCCTCGTCCGGCGGCACGCTCTGGGTCAAGGGCGCGCCCGAGGCCGTGCTGGCGCGGTGCACGCACGCGGTGGGGGGGGGGGGGGAGGGGCGGCGGACGGTGTTGAGCGGCGCGGCGCAGTCGGAACTCTTGGCCGCCGCGGCCTCCTCTGCCCGCGCCTCCGCCCTGCGCTGGCTCGCTCTCGCCTCCCGCGACGTGCCGCCTGGCCGCGGCGAGGCGCCGCTGACGGCGAGCGACGAAGACAACCTGACCCTCCTCGCCCTCGTCGGCCTGCGTGACCCGCCGCGCCCCGAGGCCGCCGCCGCCGTCGCCGCCTGCCGCGCGGCCGGCGTGCGCGTGCTCATGGTCACCGGCGACTCGCCCGACACCGCGGCCGCGGTGGCGCGCGATGTCGGGATTCTGGGGGCCGGGCCGCCGCCCGCGGGCGCCGTCGCGCTCGGCGCGGATTTCGCCGCGCTCGACCCCGCCGCCGCCGCCGCCGCGGCCGCCACCCTCGCCGTCCTCGCCCGGGTCGAGCCCGCCCACAAAGCGACCCTCGTCGCAGCCCTGCGGGCGCGCGGCGGCGTCGTCGCGGTGACGGGCGACGGTGTCAACGACGCCCCGGCGCTGCGCGCGGCCGACGTCGGCGTCGCGATGGGCTCCGGCACCGCCGTCGCGCGCGCCGCGGCCGACGTCGTGCTTGCGGACGACAACTTTGCGACGGTGGTCGAGGCGGTGCGCGAGGGGCGGTCCATCTACGCCAACACGAAACAGTTCATTCGGTGAGAGGGGAAACGGAGAGGAGGGGCGCGCGCGCGCGGCGCGTGCAGCGCGAGCCAAAGACTCGTTCCACGCGCACCAACCCCCTCAAACACCTCCCACCCTTACCAGCTACATGATCTCGTCCAACGTCGGGGAGGTCATCGCCATCTTTGCGGCGGCGGCCCTGGGCCTCCCCGAAATCCTCTCCCCGCCGCAACTCCTCTGGGTCAACCTCGTGACCGACGGTCTGCCCGCCACCGCGCTCTCGTTCAATCCCGCCGACCCGCGATCGATGGCGGCGCCGCCGCGCGGGAGGGGTGACGCGGTCGTGTCTGGTTGGTTGCTCGCCCGTTATGCGGCCGTGGGCGCCTACGTCGGTGGCTCCACCGTGGCCGGCTTTGTGTGGTGGTTTGTTGGGGCGGACGCGGGGCCGCGGCTCTCGTGGCGGGCGGTGACGCGCGCGGGCGCGTGCGGCGCGCCCGACTCGGCCGCGTGCGCGTCGCTCGCCGCCGCCGCGCCGCGCTCGGTCGCGGTCACCGTCCTCGTCACCGTCGAGATGTTCAACGCGCTCAACGCGCTCTCGGAGGACGCGTCCCTGCTCACGCTCACGCCGGCGGCTAACCCGTGGCTCCTCGCGGCGATCGCCACCTCCCTCGCGCTCCACGCCGCCATCCTCTACGTCCCCGCCCTCGCCGCCCTGTTTGGCACGGCGCCGCTGGGCGCGCAAGAGTGGGCGGCCGTGCTGTGCCTGTCGGTGCCGGTGATCTTGCTCGACGAGGGGCTGAAAGCTGTGTCCCGGCGCCGGGCCGCCGGCCGCCCCCTGCTGCCGCCTGCGGCCGCGCGGATCGTCGCCGCCCTGGCCGCCCGCCTGCCCCGGTCCTGGCGCTGCGCCGCGGGCGGCGCGGGGCTGCCGCTCGCGGGCGGCGAAGGGGTCGAGCTGCTGCCGGGGCGGGGCGGCGGGGCGGCGGCCAAGCGGTGGGCGGATTGAGGGGTAGAGGGAAATACGGCTGTCGGGCACACTTTAAGACAGAGAGGCACGGCGCGCTTCCGCTCTCTCGCCCTCGCCGCCGCCTCTCCTCCCGCCCACAATTCAAAACGGAAAATCAGGCGCTGTTGCTGCGCACCAGGCGCATCGGCGCCGGCGGCGCGGGCGCGGGCGCGGGCGCGGGCGCGGGCGCGGGCGCGGGCGCGGGCGCGGGCGCGGGCGCGGGCGCGCGCGGCCGCGGCGCGGGCTGCGCCGGACCGCCCCTACCACCCTCTCCAGCCCTCCCTCGCGCCACGGCCGCTCGATTCATGTCCACCAGCATCGCCAGGTGCGCCTTTTGCAGGGCGGCGGTCGACCGCAGCGCGGCAACCTCGCCCTCGAGCCGCGCGCACTCGGACGCCGCCCCCGTCCACCGCTCCCGGGCGGCCTCCGCGTCCGCGCGGCGTGCGGCGAGCGTGGCGCGCGCGGACGCGGTGGCGGAGCGCAGGGCCGCGTTGCGCGCTGCTGCCTCGGCCGCGCGCACTTCCAGCGCGGGCAGCGCGTCCCGCTCGCGCTGGTAGCGTTTGGGAGGGGGCGGTGGGTCGTCGCTGCTTGAGGGCTGGGGGTTCATCGCTCGGGGCGCGGGGTCCGCGCCGCCGCGTCGGCGAGTGTGGGGCGGCGGCGCGGCAGCGCGCCCCCACTCTGCTCCGACCCGCCCACTCTCCCTCCTCTCCCCGATCGCCATGGCCCCCAAGGCGCCCAAGCGCGTCCTAATCACGGGCGCGGCGGGTGGGTGTCGTGGGATGAGGCCGATGGGCCGCGCGCGCGGCCGCCCGCGCCCGCCGCCCTCCCAACCGACAGTCGCGGTCGATGCGGCGCGATCGAGGAATGACGGTGCGAGCCCGCCCTGGATCCCTCACGCCCCCACACCCCTCCCTTTCAGGCCAAATCGGGTACGCGCTCTGCCCCCTCGTCGCGCGCGGCGCGATGCTCGGCCCCGACCAGCCCGTCATCCTGCACCTGCTGGATATCGCGCCCGCCGCGACCGCGCTGGAAGGCGTGCGCATGGAGCTGGTCGACGCCGCGTTTCCGCTGCTGGCCGGCGTGGTGGCCACCACAGACCCCGCCGTCGCTGCCAAAGGCGTCGACGTCGCGGTCATGGTGGGCGGCTTCCCGCGCAAGGCGGGCATGGAGCGCAAGGACGTCATGGGGAAGAACGTCGCGATCTACGCGGCGCAGGCCGCCGCCCTCGAAGCGCACGCGTCCCCCGGCGTCAAGGTCGTCGTCGTCGCCAACCCCGCCAACACAAACGCGCTCATGCTCGCGACGCACGCGCCGAAAGTGCCCAAGAAGAACATCACGGCGCTCACCCGCCTCGACCACAACCGCGCCCTCGGCCAGCTCGCCGCCAAGGCGGGCGTGCCGGTCGCCGCGGTGAAGAACGCCATCATCTGGGGCAACCACTCGTCGACCCAGGTGCCGGACGCGAGTTCGGCGACGATCGCGGGGACCCCCGCACCCGCCGCGCTCGCCGACGATGCCTGGCTCGCCGGCGATTTCGTCGCCACCGTGCAGCAGCGCGGCGCGGCCATCATCGCGGCGCGCGGCGCGTCGTCCGCGCTGTCGGCGGCGAGCGCGGCGGCCGACCACGTGCGCGACTGGCTGTGCGGAACGGCCGCGGGGGAGTGGACCTCGATGGCCGTCCCGTCGGACGGGTCGTACGGCGCGCCGGAAGGCGTCGTCTTCTCGTTCCCCGTGACGTGCGAGGGCGGGGAATGGAAGATCGTGCAGGGTTTGCCCGTCGGCGCCGACCTCGCCGCCAAGCTGAAAGCGACGGGGGACGAGCTTGTCGAGGAGCGCGCGCTCGCGCTGCAGTGCTTGGGCGAGTAGAGAGGGAGAGGACGGG
>Ga0315293_10001006_pt1 | contig 27088 bp, 27 predicted proteins | sample YL17G13_20_MG_FD_203071 | JGI IMG/M metagenome (GOLD analysis project Ga0315293, IMG submission 203071) | Sediment microbial communities from Yellowstone Lake, YNP, Wyoming, USA - YL17G13_20 | ecosystem: Environmental > Aquatic > Freshwater > Lake > Sediment | place: USA: Wyoming | collected...
ACCTTCGGGTAAATCGCCATTCTCGGAATAGTAACGTGGCAACCCTGTCCATCCGGGTGTCGGAACTCCTTGAATGCAGTAAGCAGTAGAAACCATTCCAGCCAGTGCATATCCATTGCGAAGTCCGACTTCATCAGTCTTGGACCAGATAGCAACGATATCCAGAGGCTCCATCGAAAAATCGCCAGCCTTTTCAATGGCATCAGCCAGAAATCCCAGATTGCTGCGTCCCCATCTTTCTCTTTCTTGAGTGTTCTCTATTGCGCGATACGTCTGATTAAATCTTGAAATTTCATCAGCATGACTATCCATCACAGAGATCACAGGATGATACACACCCTCTCTTGCTATGGCACGTTCAATCTGTTCTTTTGTAAGAGTTGGTTGCTCCATAAAATCACGCTTGAATAATTGAGAACCAAGTCTTTATAAAGCTTCCTATTGCAACTACTTCTGAGTGATTATATCCACTGCTTTCTTCTTGCGTAGAATCCGACGATTGCGACTGAAACTATCATGAGAACGAGCACTATTTCGATGCCAGGGATGCCTGCGACCGACACGCTGTTTGTGTAATATAATGTTGCCAGAAGTATTGGCAGCAGCAGCGCCGCAATCACGACAGTGAGCGTCTTCATTATAGCATTCGTGCTGTTTGAGAGCGCTGAGCGGTAGATGTCGATGGCGCCTGTCAGAATCTCCCTGTATGTGGAGGCCATGTCTATCAGCTGGATGGTCTCTGTATATAAATCGCGGAATTTCTCGCGCGTTTTTTTGTCTATCTGCGGTATGTAGCCTTTCTCTATCGCGACCAGGACTTCCCTGTTCGCTGTAAGCGATTTGTGGAAGAACAGTAGCGTCTTTCTGGTCTCAAAAATCTTCTGCACGGTCTCCTTGTCAGGCGTCGCAAATATCTCGTCCTCCAAGTTCTCTATATCCTCGTCCAGCTTGTTTATGATTTTGAAATACCGCGACGTTATCTGTGCAATTATCTTGTAAGCAAATGAAGGCGCGTCTTCTATCGCGGTGGAGTGCTCTATCATTTCTTCAAGATACCTGGTGTGGTGCAGATGCACCGTAACGACGCAGTCCTTCACTATGAATATTCCGATGGGCGATGTGAGAATTTCTGTCTCTTCCTTCTGCTTCTTCGTTTCCTTGTGAATGTGCGGTGCGCGGTAGACTATCATCGAGTATTCAGCCGTCTGCTCCAATCTTGGTCTCTCCTCCTCGTCCAGGCACATGTTCAACTCGTCGACGGGTATCTTTGTCAGCTTGGAGAGCTCTTCCACTTCGCCTGCAGTCGGCTGGGTCGCATCTATCCAGAAGCAGATTTTGGCCCTGCCCGCCATGTCCCGTGCGGTCTCTTCCAAGACCACTTCCTTCAGTTTTCCGTTCACGCTCTTGAACGATTTTAACATGTTATCGTTTCCTTATTTTTATATCGTTCTTCTCAGAACGATGACAATTTCAAAAACCTCTGGTTTTTGAATTCCCAAATGAGCTTCGCTCATTTTAGGATCTAAAAAGACTTCTTTATCTCAAAATACTTATGAAGTCTTTTTCAGATACAAGAACATTCTCCAATATAATATTTATAGTTTCCATCTGTCTGCTGAAAACATGGCAAAACTTAGAATTAATCAATAAAATTAAATGGAATAAAAGAAAAAAATAATAAATAGCCGTCATTTAATAGTCTTCGTCGTCCCAACCTTCGTCATCATCGTCGTCCATGTCATCGTCATACTGAATTTTCATACAAAATACCTCTCTGTTGCACCGAAATGTTTTCGAACTGATGTGACAGTGCGAATTGGTACCGATTGCGTTATAAGATGTGCAACAAATATTTAAGGTTTTCGTTTTCACAAAAACAAACGGCAGTTTATAAATCAGATTTCAACTGTATTTCACCACGTCTAAGTGGGCATAGTTTTCTTATATGTTCAGACATATATGTCATAAGAAATCTTTTCGGATATAGTTAAAGCCGGGTAACAAAATATATAAACCGCGGGGAGGAAGTAGTTTGGTCTAAGTGGGTTAATAGGCAGGTTTAAGATACATCGTGGCTTTGATGTGGGGAAATGTAGTATAACTACATTAAGTCGAGTGTCATGAGTTTGAAGTCCAATCCGTTGCAAAGCAACGGCAAGCGAGTTCAAACTCAAAGGGAAATGATTATACGTAAAGAGAAACCGTAGGTGTCCTCTTACGTTTTGGGGTGTGGAAATGAAGAGAATAAAACACTGTAAAAAATGCAAAGAAGGCAGACTGATAGAACTGAGGTCAAAAGAACTCCTGTTCTGCGGTTTTTGCGGTTACGAACTCAGAAAGAAATAAGAATATACAACCAGAGAAACGGTCAGGTTTTCGTTTCTTGCTCTGAATTAGGGGCGATGGCGTGAACATCAAGTCATACACAGAACATGGTTTTTGATTTTGGTTCTTGATTAATTAGCTTTGGGTGGATTGGCCACCTTCTTCCTTTTTCTTGTTTTTATTTCGTATAAATAGTTTTGCAATTCCGGCAGTTTCTAAAACTTTATAAACAACCGATGCATATTATTATCAGTGATTTTTAGTCACTATCGGGACATAACAAGGGGTGTCGGTGGTCCGATGGAACAACTAAGAGTGCTGTCTCTAACGAGCTGTCCTCCAAACAAATGCGGGATAGCGACGTATGCGAAAGAGTTCTACGAAAGCCTACGCCCTCACGGCGTGCAGACTTATTTCGCTACGCATACCCACGATTTCTTTGGCAACCCAATTGATTACAATGGTACAAAAAATATTTTTCCTGTCTTCGACCCAAAAAAGCCAGCTTCAATGAAAGATGTTTTCGACACCGTGCTGGAACTAAGCCCTGATGTGGTGCATATTCAGCATGAATACGGCCTCTGGCCAAGCAAGCCCCTGCTGACAATGCTGGATAAGCTGTCCGGCAGATTCCCTATATCAATAACCTATCACTCTGCCTATAGCAAACCGAGGGAAGAAGAGATAAATTTCACCCACGAGGCGTCACAAATCGTCGATGCCTCTACATTTCACTGCACCTATCAGAAGCGAGCAGCCCTGCCGGCACTGGGCAAATCAAAAGCATTCGTGATACCGCACGGCGCAAGGGCTGATATCAGATATGACACAGAAGAATGCAAAAAAAACTTTGGCTACGAAGGTAACTTGATTGTTGGTCATGCATCATGGATAGCTCCAAACAAGGGATTGCACGAATCCGTGCGCGTGTTCTCTGCTGCCCGCGACCGAATCAGGAATGGCAAAGAAGTGAAGCTCGTGATAGCAGGTGGGTACAGGGACCCGAACCACAAGGCTTATTTTGATGAACTGATGCAGCTTATTGATGAATCCCCTGCAAAGAATGATATCATATTTCTGGGCATCGAGCCAGTTGAGGGAGATGATATCTACAGGACGATTAGCAGTTTTGATGCCATATTGGGGTTATACATGCACGAGAGCCAGTCTGGCTTTGATGCAAGAGGATACGCATGCGGCAAGCCTGGCGTATGCACAGACATCGAAGGCTGGGGCGCGCAGGCGCGTGAGAGCGGCGCAAGAATTGCAGTGAAGCCCAAAGGATATGAGGAAAGGCATGGAGCACACTGGGCCATCACAGATGAGGAGGCCGCGGCCAACGCATTAGTAACGCTGATGCGCGATGAAGAGATGCGAAGGGAGATGGCACAAAACGCGAGACAATACCGAGACAATGTAATCGGTTGGCCTGTTGTCGGAAGAGAGATATACGACATGTTCGAGACGATTGCTAATAGAAACTGATACTTCTGTATAATTTCAAACCTGTCATCAGATTTTTATCTCTTGCAGCTTCTCAGGAATTCAAGAAACAGCGGCGCGGGTTCCTCTAAGCGCGATTTGAATTCTGGGTGCGCCTGCGTTGCCACGAAATATCTGTGTTTGGGAAGTTCAATAAATTCCATGAGCCTTGTGCCGTCAAACCGGTTGTGAAATCCTGAAAATAGCAAGCCCTTTTCGCTGAGCAAGTCTACGTATTTCGGGTTTACTTCAAAGCGGTGCCTGTGTCTTTCTAGTATTGCATTATCACCGGCATTCACAGAGCCCAGCCTCACCGTGTCTGTCATGTTTTTTATTTTTTTCATGTCCTTTTCAAGGCGTCCGCTCTCTTTGTATATTTTCAGAACGCGCGAATCCCTCAGTATCGCGACATATGCACCCAGACGCATGGTACCGCCATATTTCGCCTTCTCTAAAAGCGCTTTCTGTATAGGAAGAATATCAATCACGGGCTCCTTTGTCAGCGGCTCGACCTCTGTCGTGTTCGCATCAAGGCCGCACACATTTCTTGCGTATTCTATGACAGCCAGCTGCATTCCGTAGCACAAGCCCAGGAACGGGATGTTTCTCTCGCGGCTGAACCTTATCGCCGCAATCTTGCCCTCCACCCCGCTGGAGCCAAAGCCGCCCGGGACGATTATTCCGTCAAAATCCTCCAGTTTAGAAAGCGTGCTCGGGTCCTTTTCAAAAATCTTAGCGTCAACCCATGATATCTTTATGCCCATGTCCAGAGCCGCGCCCGCGTGCTCGAGCGCCTGGTTTATCGATATGTACGAATCCGCAAGAGAGAAGTCCCCGATGTCAACGTACTTTCCCACCATAGCGATGTTCACGAACGACGACGGTTTTTCTATCCTGCTCACGAGCGTGTCCCATTTCGCCCAGTTAGGATAAGTTATCGGTGAAAGCCCGAATCTTTTCAGTATTTTCTCGCCGAGATGCTCGTTCTCAAAATTCATCGGAACGCGATAGATTGTCCTGATGTCGGGAGCTGAAATTATATTCCCGGCGTCAATGTTCGCATACGTCTCGATTTTTTTCTTCCTCACGTCATCAAGCGGGACAGGCGCGCGGCACAGGACAAAATCCGGGAAGATTCCGGATTCATTGAGCGTTCGGATTGCCTGCTGAGTCGGCTTGGTCTTCATCTCGCCGACATTTGACGGTATAGGCAGGTATGAAACAAGAACGTACGCAACGTTTTCCCTGCCCAGCTCAATCTCCAAGCTCTTCATCGCGAACAGAAACGGCATGTTTTCATAGTCGCCGATTGTTCCACCTACCTCAACTAACACAAAATCGTAATCATTTCCGTCAGCTTTTTTTCCGGCAGATTTTATCCGGCGCTTTATCTCGTCAGGAACATGTGGAATGAACTGCACGGTCTGGCCTAAAAATTTGCCGCGCCTCTCTTCATGCACAATCTTCCAGTATATCTGGCCTGTTGTGATATTGTTCTTCTTTGGTATGTCCATACCAAGAAAACGCTCGTAGTTGCCCAGGTCCTGGTCAATCTCGCCGCCATCGTCCGTGACCCAGACCTCGCCGTGCTCCGTAGGCCGAAGCGTGCCTGCATCAAAATTTATGTAGGGGTCGATTTTCACGGCAGTAACATCATAACCATATTCTTTCAGGATCTTGCCGATAGAAGCAGTTGCGATACCCTTGCCCACGCCACTAATAACTCCGCCAACAACAACAATCACGCGCATGGTATCAAAATCTATTTAATGTGAAAATATAAAAGTCTGTGTTTTCAAGAAACTTTATTCATACAAATATTCGATTTCAAACATTTTCGCAACATCACTGTCAAGAGCCTGAACATCTTTCGGAAGGAGCTCGCATAAATCGTATTTACCCTAAAGAAATCCGAAGAAATGATTTTTTATGTTTATCTCAAGCGTCTAGGCCCAGGCGAAGGACATTCCCGTAGGAGTGCCAGCTTGAACTCCACTACCGGAGGAAGCTCCTGAGTTGCCCCGCTTATGATACATGGTGAAACGAAGTTTCACCTGTATCGGTGGAATATTTGATTCCACCAGATAACTGCGCTGAAAAACTTCATCGCAGCAATTTTTATGATAACCGCCCAACCAATTTCTGCGGTAATCTTTATGATAACAAGCAAACGTAACGCAGATTTCTGTTTGCGAGCAATTATCTGATAAAAGAACTGACCTGGAAACGCATTTAAGGCTTATTTTCTGACCCAAAAAAGGCAGGAATTATTTAAAATACAGCCGAGGAGAAATAAAATAACGAGGTGGCAATTTATTATAACGAGCCGGCAATTCATATGATATCTGGCGAGCAATTGGAGATGATAGTCATACCAAAGAATACAAAAAATAAGATGAAATCAAAAAGGAAAGTCGAAAAGATAAAAGCTGTAAAAAAGGCAAACCCTGTGGCAAAGACAAAAAAAACGCAGGAAACAGGAAGTATCACGATCACCTCTGCCCTTCCCTACGTCAACGGAGTGAAGCACCTCGGCAACCTGGTTGGTTCAATGCTTCCGGCTGATATCTATCACAGATTTCTTGATATGCTCGAGATACCGAATATTTACATCTGCGGCACAGACGAGCACGGCACGCAGACAGAGCTCGCCGCCTCGAGTGAGGGATTGACTACTCAGGAATATTCAAACAAGTACAGCCAGCTACAGAAAGATATATACGAGCGCTGGGATTTTGATTTCACGTTCTTCGGCAGGACGTCATCGAAGACAAACCACGAAATGACCCGTCATCTCTTTCTCGCAATGGACAAAAACGGCTTTGTGACTGAAGGCGTGATGACGCTTCCCTACTGCAAGCACTGCAAAAAATTCCTTCCTGACAGGTTCATCGTCGGGACCTGCCCGAAGTGTGGATACACGTCAGCGCGGGGCGACCAGTGCGAGAACTGCGGAAAGCTGCTGGATCCTATCGAGCTGGAGAATCCCCGCTGCAACATCTGTGACCACAGTGAGATTATATTTAAAAAAGAAAAGCACCTGTTCCTCAATCTTTCAAAACTGCAGGATGAATTAAAAAAATGGATAAACAAGAACAAGCACTGGCAGCCAAACGTGAAAAACTTCGCAGCCGGCTGGATAAAGGAAGGCCTCAAGCCCCGTTGTATTACACGCAATCTTGAGTGGGGCATTCCTGTGCCAAAAAAAGGTTATGAAAAGCTTGTTTTTTACGTGTGGTTCGACGCGCCAATCGCATATATTTCGATGACCAAGGACGCGCAGCCACATGGTAAAGTGAAGAACTGGGAGAAATGGTGGCTTGAAAAAAACAGGCCGAAGATATATCACTTCCTGGGAAAAGACAACATCCCGTTCCACACAGTCTTCTGGCCAGCAATGCTACTCGCTGCCAGAAATAAAAAATCTGACATCGCTTTGCCATACTATGTCGTTGGTTATGAATACCTGAACTGGGAAGGGCAGAAATTCTCCACATCCCGCAACATCGGGCTATTCAGCGATGAAGCGCTGCGCCTGTTTCCGACGGACTACTGGCGTTATTATCTCGCATCAGTATTGCCTGAAAAGAAGGACAGCAACTTCGAATGGGACGACTTTCAGAACCGCATAAACAACGAGCTCATCGCGAATTACGGAAACTTATTTTATCGCGTGACATCGTTCATAGAAAATAATTTTGGCTATATTCCGCGTCCGAACAAGGCAGCTGCCCAGGAAAAAGAGCTCCTGAAAAAAATTTCAGCATCTGTCGATGAGGTAAAAAGGCTTGTCGAGGAGGTGCGATTGAAGGACGCGCTCAAAGAGATACTCCTGCTCTCCGACGAGGTGAACAGGTATTTCCAGAACAAGGAGCCGTGGTTCACCATAAAGAACAAGACCACGCGCAGCGATGCAGCCACCACCGTATACTACGCAGTGAACGCGCTGCGCACCATCACTACACTGCTACAGCCGTACATACCGAAAACGGCCGAACATGGACTGGAATGCCTGCGGGCCGATAAAAAGAAATTGAAATGGAACAACATAAAGGATTTCATAATCAAGCCCGGCCAGGGCATTTCTTCTGAAATCCTGTTCAAAAAAATCGAGGACGAAGAAATCGCAAGGATGAGGAAGATTAAAGAAACGAGTGCTGAAGAGGTTATAAAAAAGTAAGTAAGATGAATTGAACGACTTTGGACAATTTCTGCTTCTATTCCAGTTAACTAGCAGTAAAGGAAATCTGCTTTTATTCGACTCTCATAAAAAATCATTCCAGTTTCAGTATCATCGCCTTCTCGTCGCAGTTCGGGTATTTCGGGCACTTCATGCATTCTATCCAGAGCTTTGGGTGAATCTTCTCGCGCTTGACCCGCTTGAAATGAAACCTCTTGAAAAATTTCGGTACATAGGTGAATGTGAAGACCTCTTTCATTCCCAGCTTCCTGGCCTTGCTCAGGCATGCCCTGACCAGCTTTGTTCCGATGCCTTTCCCCGTATACTCATCGAGAACCGCAAGCGAGCGTACCTCGCCCAGGGCGTGATAATACGCCTGCAGCGAGCAGCAGCCGACAATTTTTCCATCGTGTTCAGCAACAAAAAACGAATTCATGTGCTCGTGTATCTCTGCTATCGAGCGCGGCAGCATCTTGTCCTCGCTTGCGTACCTGTTTATGAGTTTGTGTATCTCATCCGCGTCAGAAAACTTCGCCTTTCTTACAATCAATTTCTTCGTGCTGCGACGGGTGCCAGCATTCTGCATAAAATCATCTCATTTGTTATTTCTCGCCACCCGTTTTTATATTTATTCGTAAGTTATGCAGGTTCCGCAGCCAGCGTCGGTGTAGAGCTCAGGCAGAAGGTCCCTTGGTTTGCAAACCGCAATAGAAACATCACGCCCGTATTCACGAGATGCGCGAAGGATTTCTCTTACTGACCCGACCTTGACACCCATGCCACCATCAGCCACGCCGCTGGCATCCAGCTCCTCCAGCTCACGCAGATTCGTTCTGGAAATCAGATCAGTGCGAGCACGATCCCGGTAAATCCCTCCAATCTCAGCCACAAAGATGACCTTTCCCGGAAGCATTTGTGGATAAAGAGCCACCACACCATGGTCAGCATTGATGTTGAGCATCCGCCTGGTGAGCCTTCCATCTCGATTGACTTCATACCCTATTGTCATGAGCACAGGCATCTTCCAGTCTCTACCCCCTCCTATAATGGCCTGATATATGGGGTCGCTGTTGACAGAAACGATCTTGCCAACGCAGCCCAAATCGCCATCATCACAATGCATTCTCGTTGCTCCGAATATTCTTCCAGGAGCAAAATTCTCTACCCCAGCGCCTTTGTTCTCCAGTTCATTGACAAGCATCTGGTTTGCTTTTTTGTATCCTTCCAGAACCATCTGCAACTCATTTTTTGGGGTGGCACGCAAACCATGAATCTTTTTTGGACTTATCCCCGCGTCTGTATATTCATCATCGATCTGCGGACCAGCGCCGTGCAAAACAACGGGGGTGTTTTTCAGGTGATAGAGGCAGGTAAGTGCTGTTGTGATGTAGTCCAGCGAATCCCTTATCGATTCGCCACCAAGCTTGATAATTGCGAAGTGACCGGGGCCGTATGCGTGAAATCGATAGCGGTAATTTTTTATCTCTTTCTCGGTCATCCCTATCGATAACATATAATCCATTGCATCGTCATACGAATTTATCCTGCCATTTTTCAAACCTAAGATTGCCAACACCCAAGTATATTTTAGCGCAAGATTTATAAATGTTTGTGGGATATTCAACTCGGTAAAATGAAAATCGCTTTGGTACAGCCAAATCTGGACGATAAACATCCAACACAAAGGCAAGCCTACGAATCCAGGAACAGGCCTCCTGAAACCGGTCTTGCTGTTCTAAGCAGCTGGGTAAATGCATACTCGGCCCGCCAGCACGATATCACTGTTCTAAACCCAGAGAGAAGCATCGAAGAGCTTTCCGAACAGGCAGCAGGTTATGACATCCTGGGAATTAGCGACTGGTTTTCTAACCATGATAACTGCACTGCTCTTGCCAGAAACACAAAAACCAGAAATCGCGCTATAAAAAATATTTTTGGTGGTGTGAACGCTTCGATGATATGTCGCGAGATGCTGAGAAACCACCCATACGTCGATTACGTCGTATCCAGGGATGGCGAGAACGCACTGCTGGCAATTGCCGACGGAAAGCCACCAGAAGAGGTTCCTAACCTGTGGCGCAGAACACCCAATGGAATAGAATTTACTCATCATGATTATACTGAACTGAAAAGGATGCCGTTATGGGACTTCTCGAACTTTCAGGATGCAGAACAAAGAATGCGAGAATATACAGAGACTCAAAAGTCAGGTCTGGACCCGTGGCTTGTGCCGCCGCTCACAATCTTCAGCCTGAGAGGCTGCATGAAATCTGCCAAAGAAGGCTTGTGCAGTTACTGCGTTTCTGCTGAAGAAAAGGTAAGGGCTTTGCCTCCTGAGAAATTATGGGAACAAGTATCGCACTTGAACCAGCTGTACGGCGCTGAGATTTTTTACATGTCCGATGATATATTTACAATATCTCCAAGAAGAATAAGACAAATCGCTGATGCGAAACCGGACGGCGTGAAAGCAAGAATCAGGGCATACGGATATCTCCCTTACATGGCCCGGCTGAATTCGTCGGAATTAGAAGCAATGGCATCGGACCTGCAGAGGATTGGCGTGTTCAATCTCTTCTTTGGTTCTGAAAACTATGACCCGCAGATATCCGTAGGGATGAACAAGGAATATGTTAGCATGGAAGAAACTGACCGCATCATCAGGACAATTTACCATGCAGGCGGCATAAGAACAACGATTGCATATATATTAGGTCTGCCTGGAGAATCGAAGGAAAGTTTGGAGATGAACCTCCGGTCCTTGAAAACACTTCTCGACGCCGACGACTGCATTGAACGGCTCTATATTTCTGTAGGCATGCCACTCAAGGGAACAGCGTGGTGCAGAGAGCTCGAATCCAACCAGGTAGTTGTGTCTCAATACAGAAAGCTCGGAAAGGAGCTTGCTGCAGACGATTCTCCTGAATACGATTTGCTGTGCAGGCTGTCGATTGAACACATGACGTCTGTATCAACCCGCGACGTCGATGACTATCTGAATAGAATGACAGAAGCTGCGAAGCATAAAATGCCAGATTACAGGATAGGTGGGTTTCTTTTGGACGTTGGTGAATAGCAAATCAATATTTCTAGACTTCTACCCTTCTGAACAACCTCGCGCCTATATAGGTGAAAACGATTGAAAAGCCTGCGAGCACGATGAAATCCACCATCATGGAAAAATGCGATATTCCGATGAGCGCGCCGCGCATGCCATCCACTCCGTAAGTCATCGGGTTCATATAAGATATTGCCTGCATCCATGTTGGAGCGCTGCTAAGCGGGAACAACGCGCCCGAAAGGAAAAACATCGGCAGCACTAGGAAATTAATTATCAGCTGAAATCCCTGTGGGTCTCTCATTGAAGATGCGATAGCCAAGCCAAGCGAAACGAAGGCAACTGATATCAAAAACATGAATATGAGCGCGAGGCCAAACCCCGTCAGTCCTAATATCTTCACGTTCAGCACCAGGATTGCTATGGCAAGCATTATCAGCCCGTTTATAATAGCAGTCGTCGCGCCGCCAAGCACCTTTCCGGTCATGATTGACAGCCGGTTGACAGGCGCCACTAATATTTCTTTCAGGAAACCGAACTGCCTGTCCCAGATGACAGAAATGCCGGAAAACACCGAGGAGAAAAGCAGGGTCATTGCCAGTATTCCTGGTGTGAGAAAGTCGATATAGTTAACACCGCCAGGACCGCCGCCCTGGAAAGCCGAGCTGAAACCAATGCCAACAAAAGCCAGCCAGAAGAAAGGCATGGCCAGGCTGCCGATTATCCTGCTCCTCGCTCTGATGAAACGCTTCATCTCGCGCAGCCACAACGTATATACAACACTCATGATGACACCTGAAACATTATCTTCTGAATCCCCTCATTGCAACATTTCTCCATCTGTCCGCTTCATCGGCTTCTTCCTCGCGTATCTTCCTTCCTGTGTAATGTATGAAGACATCCTCAAGCGTCGGCTTGTGCGTCTCCACTGAATCTATCTTGACCCTGATTTTTTCTGAAAGTGATATTAATTTTGGGATTATTTTTTCAGCTCTGTCGACATTGAAGCACAAACTACTATTGACGTGCCTCAGCTTCTTCACCCATCCCTGTTTTTGGAGATGCGGGAAAAGTTTATCTACATCCTCCTTGCTGAGCCGGATGCATATCGAGTCCCCACCCACCTTGTTTATAAGATTTCTCGGCGAGTCGAGCGCAACTATTTTTCCCTTGTCTATGAAAGCGACCCGATGGCACAGACGACTGGCCTCCTCGATGTAATGTGTCGTAAGTATGATGGTGATATTTTCTTCCTTGCTCATCCTCTCGATGTAATCCCAGATGCGCCTTCTTGTTTGCGGATCCAGTCCGAGCGTGGGCTCATCAAGAAAGAGTACCTTGGGATGATGCATCAGTCCGCGGGCGATTTCCAAACGCCGTTTCATTCCGCCCGAATAGGTCTTTACAAGATTTCTTGCCTTATCACTGAGCTCTACAAGTTCCAGCACCTCCTCTATCCTTTTTTTTCTATCCTCGCTGCTTATGCCATACAACCTGCCGTGAAAATCCAGGTTTTCTCTTCCTGTCAGTTCATCATCCAGGCTGGGGTCCTGAAATACTATCCCTATGCATTTTCTCACAGCATCCTGCCTTTTTACAATATCAAAACCGCAGAGTTTTGCAGAACCTGACGTCGGTCTCAGAATCGTCGACAGCATCGATATCGTGGTTGTCTTCCCCGCGCCGTTCGGCCCGAGTAATCCAAAGAGCTCGCCCTCCTTTATGGCGAGGTCCAGTGAATCCACAGCAGTGAATTTGCCGAAACTCTTTGTGAGTTTTTTCGTTTCAATTGCGAATTTATTTGCCATGATACCGCCTTTTTCTATTTTATCATAACGAGCAAACATCACACAATTTTCTGTTTGCGAGCAATGCTACTCATATCTCAATGCTTCTACTGGCTGCAACTTCGATGCTTTCTTTGCCGGAAAATATCCAGCCATCACGCCAACAACAAATCCAAAAACCAAGCCAAGGACTATTATTTCCAAAGACATGTAAGGAAGGAAAAATCCTCCTGCCCCACCTAATCTTCCGAGGAAAAATCCGAAACCGAACGACATGAACATGCCGACGAACAAGCCGATTATCCCACCGACTATGCCGAATATGCCTGCCTCTATCAGAAACAGTGTCAGAACTGTACTGTCAGCGGCTCCTATGGCCTTCATCACGCCTATTTCGCGCGTCCGTTCCATAACGGATACGTACATGATGTTCATTATCCCTATCCCGCCTATTATCAGGGATATCAAACCCAGCAGTATCAGGAAGGATGTGACACTGGAGAGTACGCCATTTATCTGGTCTGCGAAGAATTTTGGTGTGAACACCGTGAACGTTTCGGTATCCTTTGTCTGCTTGTGAAGTTTTAGAAGTGCGTTCTCGATTTGGGTTCCCGCGACCTCAACATCTTCGCCTTTTCTGACCTTTGCAGATATAGACGAATACTCGTTGCTTGCAAACCGCCCGGGAAATATGTCGCGCGCGGACTTTATCGGCATGTAGATGCCGCTGTCAACGCTGGCAAGGAACCCTCCCTGCTTCTTCATTATTCCGACAACTTTGAAATCCACGCCATTTATCGTGATGGTCTTCTTCAGGCTCAGCTCCCTTGAAAAAATATCATGAGCGACTGAATATCCTATCACAACGCTGTTTTTCTCGTCAGAAGTGAACCATCTGCCAACATCCAGCTCAGTGGTCCCGGGATTTATCTGCTGCCAGGAGACAGGGTCCTCCACTCCAGTGACGGTAAGGCTGCCTGTCTCGTCGATGTATTCCACCTTGGCATTTGTTCCTATGACGCCGGTTGCTTTTTGAATGGAATCTATTCTGATGATTTCCTTCAGGTCTGTGATCGTGAGCGTTATGACCTGGCCGGCAGACGTCTCTGGTCCCATGCTGAAGGATATTTTTTGTGGCAGGACAGTGATCACATCACCCTGGAACTTGTTGAACTGGCCGACGATGTTTGCCTGGAGCCCTATTCCCAGAGAAAGCGTTGCAACTACCGCGGCCACGCCTATAACTATGCCTAGTAATGTCAGGAAACTTCGCAGCTTCCTGTGCAACAGATTATAAATTGCCATTGACAAAAGATCTCTCATCGAAATCACTCATTCCCTGAAATTAGTTATGAAAATAAAAAAAATAAAAATCAACCTCTGGCTTAAAGTTTGTAATTGAAACAAAAAACAAATCATCGCTTCTCCTTTTTCTTGCGTGTGCGCCTGAATTGTAGGTACACGAGCACTACTATCACAATCGCGACCACTAGAAGGATTGCTGGAAGGCTGGACGGTGCCTGCACCGCGCTTTTTGGCGAAACCAGAATATTCACTGCATGCGTCTCATGATAGCTCTGGCCATAGGGGTCTTTGTATGTCATTTCAACGTTCATCGGGTAGGCTCCTGGTACGGTGTTTGACGCGATTGAGAACTGGATTTTTTCTGTATCGTAGTCGTTGGATTTCAGTGTTCCCACGTATATGACCGATGGTGTTATCTGCTGGAGCGGGTCTGACGGCAGCATGCCTACTGTCAAAAACTGTGCATCCTGCGTTCCTGCGTTCGCTATCTTTATCTCTGCAGAACCTGTCGTGCCCGATGCTACAACATCCTGTGTGTCCAGTGAGACTACAAAACTGTAGCTTCCTATAACTCGTAGGCCGACTGTAGACTCAATGTGCTGCGGCGTACCGGTCTGGTCGGTGTAATCAAAAGTGATACTTATTGGGTATACCCCTGATTGCGCATCCGGGCTCACTATCACGTCTGATGTCAGAACATAATCGCTGTTCTTGCCTATAGACTGTATGAATTTCCTGTTGTCAGAACCTAGCGGAAGTATTTTGCCCGTAGAATCTGACCATGACATCAGTATGCTGTCTATCTTTGTGTCGCCGACGTTGGACAGCACGAAGCTCAAAGTACCATTGTCGCCCTGTATCAACGAATCTGGGCTCACTGATTTTATTTCCAGTGCGCTCGGCGCCTGGACCGTTATCAGTGCTGATGTTGTGTAGTCATCGCATATTGTGCTGCTCTGGCAAGCCTCTATCGAGAACGTGACCGGATAGAATCCTGAAGATGTGGTCTGGGGAACCCTGAACTTGATCAGCGTGGAAGTCGTCTTTGAAGGTCCCAAACTGCCAAGATTTGACAGGTATGTTGGAGTGACCTGGACTATGTTCGGGTCGACGTTCAGCCCCTTAATCCGCACAGTATCTACAGATATCAAACCTGTGTTGGTTATTGTTACCTGCACATAGACTTCATTTCCAGGAGACACCACCTGTGGCACTGCAGTCGACTGTATCTGCAGTGATGTCGCTGCATGCGTGACTGGAATAGCGGCCGCGACCAGAAATACTGCTAACAAAATCGCTGCTGCTTTTGCATTAGCTCTCATTTTTTTCACCTCCTTTAAGTTTTTTGCTTTAATCAAAAACTGAATGACACGTATAGCAACCATCATTGGTTGGCTAATTCGATAAAATCGCACCTCTTGCGTACGCGTTCCTCTTTGACGATTTTCCCATCTTTAATATGAACTATCCTCTGGGCGCACGAAGCAATGCTCATGTCGTGAGTGATTATCACAAGCGTAAGTCCTTCTCTTTTATTTAAATCAAGCAGCATTTTCATTATTCCCCTGCCTGTTCTCGAATCCAGGTTTCCCGTCGGTTCGTCCGCAAGAATTATTTTTGGCCGGTTTGCCATCGCCCTCGCTATTGCGACCCTCTGCCTCTCACCGCCAGATAGCTGTGTCGGAAGGTGATTCATTCTATTTTTTAATCCCACAGAGCTGAGAATCTTTCTGGACCTGCTCTCTTGCTCGCGTCCAGGAACACCTGCAAAGCTCATTGGCAGCATAATGTTCCGCTGCGTTGTCAGGCTCGGGATGAGGTAGAAGAACTGGAATATGAAACCTATTTTTTCGCGCCTTATTTTTGCCAGCTCGCTGTCGCTCAAATCAGAAACATCGTAATCGTCTATCAGCACATTTCCTTTCGACGGCCTATCGAGACAGCCTATTATGTGCAGCAGGGTGGATTTTCCTGAACCAGAAGGACCCATGATACTGACAACTTCGCCGTCCTTTATTCTCAAGTTTATTCCTTTCAGCACATCCAATCTAACATGATCCATTTTGTATGTTTTATCGACATTCTTGAGCTCCAGCATAACATTACCTCTTCAGCAACCCATCCATTTCCTTCTCTGCCTTCTCCAGGATGCTCTTGATTTTCCTTTTCGGGACATTTCTCTGGGAGCAGAGGATAAACTTGCGGCCGATTCTCACCATTGAGACCATCAAATCGTGGTCAACCTTCATTTTTGTGTTCATAATTTCGGTCTTGGACTCTTCGCCGAGAAAATTCGACACTATGCTCAATGCCCTTCTCATGTCCAGCCTGATTTTTTTTCTCTCGGTTTCTATTTTTTTGAGTGCCGTTATTCCGGTCTTTGTTATAGCGTATACTTTTTTGTTGGCATGCACCTCGGCGGAGACCAGCTTCTTTTTCTGAAGCGATGCAAGCAGCGGATATATCGAACCAGGAGAAGGCTTCCAGCCGTATGATTCAAGCTCCTTCATGATGTCATAGCCGTGTCTCGGCTCTTTCTCGAGCATTTTTAGAATGCAGAGTTTCAGGAAGCCATGCATGGACTGATGCTGCGGAAACATATTAGAACACCGATATATCGATATCGATATATATATTTAAAGTTATCGGAACCGATATGTTGCTGCCCACGTATAGTGGGATGTCTGACCTGATGGAGATGAAAAATAAAAAGAGAAATCAAACATCAAGAATTTCTTGCCCTGATGCCGGCTGCGTTTGACCGTTTAGTGCGCTCAGGTCATGTTGTAATGCTGAAGAAGACGAATCGATGTCTCCGCTGTCCAATGCTGGCTGAGTCTCGGTCTCATTTCCGACAGCGGGTTGCTGTGATTTTTGTGGCTGCATTGCTGCATAGGCTGCTATGATAACGATGACCAATATTATTCCTACAACTGCGTATTTGTTCATTCGTTACCACCTCCGCAAGGACAGCTGCCCTTGCACTGCACCTCGACGCCAGCGCATCTGGCCATGCACGCATTGCTATATTGCTTGCCATCACTGCCGCATACTGGCATGAACTCCATAGTGCAATAACAAGGCTGCTTTTGGTATTTCGACCATTGTGTTCTGTTTATCTCATTTCTGATGTCTATTAGATCACTGCGCAGGTCCCTTATGTCACGTTCCAATTCATCTGACAGTGTACTGAGCTGTGGGACATCGTCTATCGTCAGGTTTTCGCAGTTCGTGCCGAACCAGTAGGCGTTTCTAATCCTATTCTGGATTCTATCGGCTATATTCACCAAACCTGTCAGGTCATATCTGGCAGCTTTTTCCCTGACCTCTTCCATTCGCTCCAGTACAATTGCGGAATACATCGCGGTGTTATTCATTCTTGCGCAGAAATTGTTCCACCACTGTTTGTATTTGTCTTTGTTTATTGCCAGTATCTCCCGGGATTTCTTAACACTCCTGTTGCTTGTCGTGTCATTCACTGCTATGCCTGCCTGCAGAGGAACCACGAACCTGCTCGCGATGCCCGATATGTTCATGGCCCCGGATTCATTTGCTGCCGGTGTGCTGCACGTGTAAGAGAAATTGCCATCCGAAGATGTCTGCTTTATGCCTGAATTGCACACCACAACCCGAGGGGGCGCGACGGCGGATATTCTGTAATCATAGACAACACCCGTGCCGTTTCTGGTCAACCGGCCATACAGGGTGAAGTTGTCTCCCAGATAAATCACCCGCTTGTCAGTCTTTAGCTCTATCTTCAGGCCTGGTTTTTCTGGTGAAACCACCATTTCCTCAGGCTGGTCGTCGACTGAAAACTCATTGGAATACGTATGCGACCACTGTAGCCGAGCCGACCTGCAACTCAGGTTGAAGTCCTCCCTGCTCGTTATTTTGCCTATGTTTATGATTGTCCTGCACTTCGAAGGAATGCTCGTTGCGTTGTTTGGTATGTAGTAGAAACTCACACGAAAATTTCCATCCATCAACAAACGTCCCGATACCTTGAATGTCGTCTCATCGCCTGACCTTATTATCCTGAACCACTGGCGTGCCGGCATTATGTAATATGCGTTCCAGAGGTCTCCTGAAAAGATGCTCGGGCAGCTGAACCATTTTTCGACCCTGCCCACCTCTTGCCATGTGCTGTTGGTCACCTGTTTTTCAACAGACAGTGTGTTTCTGCCAAAAATTCCGCAGCCGCTGTAATACACGTTCTGGTCGAGGTTGTTCTTAATTGTTACCATAATGGTCTCGTTGGTGTCATAGACTGTCTTGTCTGTAGTCACCGTTACCTCTGCTGCTCTTGCAACTGTCATCAAAAGCAAAAAACTCAAAACAACCGTCAAAAAAATCTTTTTCATAAGATATATTGCACGGCCTCCTATATAAAAATTTCAGATTTAAATTCTAAGAAATATCTGCAAATTTAGAAGAAATAAGCGTATATTCCCAGAGACCCGTGTATCAATGCGATTGTTATCGTCGTGTATGCGAGATAAAAGTGGTACTTGAACGGCTTTTTTATAATCCCTCGCCTGGATAAAATCGCGTATGACGCGGTTGTCAGCAAGAACGCCAAGACCAGCAAACCTGTCCACACTGTTATCGGTTTGCCAAACACTATCGGAATGAATGCCATCGAATCACTCAACAACAATTACTGTTGCCTTCATATTAAGATGATTCCCGCAGTGATAATTGAATGTCCCTGTTTCCTCGAATGCAAAAATGAATGTCTGCCCCTTGCCGAGTTGCCCTGAATCAAATTTTCCGTCATCGCTGGTCACGGTATGCTGCGTGTCATCCAAATTTGTCCATGTTAGCGTCGTGCCTTTTAGTATTGTTATCTCTGAAGGAACAAATGCAAAGTTCTCTATCTTCAGGGACGTCGACGTGGATAGTGGTGGCGTGGTGTTGCTCTGCCCTACGCAACCTGCTATCACAACTGCTGCCAGCAATGGCAGCGCCAAAAGCAGTTTTCTCATAAAAAACTTTGGTCAATTCGCTTTTAAAGCCTTTTGTGGGAGTGTTGTGGGCTAGAATCTGAATTTTCTTCTATTTTACTCTTTTTTTGTACACGCGCCTGTATTTCTTGCGGCGCTTGCTCTCGAAATACTCTGTTCTTTCGTCGTACATGAAAATATTTTCACGCGTTAGAATAAAAAGATTCTATTATTACTTCCACATCTGCTGGGTCTTTTATGTCAAAATCTCTGTTTTCTTGCGCGCAATGTCCCACTGCATACAACGGAGCAAAGAGTTTTCTGCGTTCTCTCTCGTCTCTGATATTATCGACATCCATCGCACCCAAATAGAACTGTAGAGCCAGCCGCCTGGCATTTCCTTCATAGTCTATTTTATTCAGCCTCCAGAAATCATAACCACGCCCGTTTGTTAAAATGTCTTTTATTCTAGAAGAAGTGTCAAGCGCAAGGGCCCTAACCCATTCCTATAACCTGGTATACTCTGTCCTGCTACTTGCCGTTCTCATATCCATGACGCCAAGATGTATATGCGCACCAAGTCTGCTGTTTCTATCTAGGTGGCCAAATTCAGTTTTACCCCACATCAGATTTGCATCGTACTCTCCTCTGTCTATGAAACCTAGGCCATTCGTAACATTTTCTTCTATTGCTAGTTGTGTTGGTGTCTGCATAGTAAACCGTATAAATTACTTTGCAAAACTTTAAGAATTAGCAACTATTGCTGAGACTACTTAGCTATTAACTATTTGTATTCTCTCCAGACGTGGTTGCATTTCACGCAGCGGAAGAACTGTGTTGGCGGCTCGTCGGCTGAGCGTGTTTGTTGCAACCACCAGTATGCCTTGTTGTGCTCGCACTTCGGGCACATCTTATCAGTGACCGGCAGAGGAATGGTGTCCTTTTCAATCAGTATGACCTCTCTCTTTGCCTTTGGTTTATCGATTATCTTGAGTTCCTTTACTATCTTCTTGGCAGAGTATCCGCACTTCCTGCACTTCAGATATGCACTGTTCCCTTTCTTCACAGGAACCATTATCGCTTTGCATTTTTTACAAAATTCCATTTCCGCCACACAGCCAAAAGACTTTGATTCCTTCTTTGTCAACACCCTTATTTATACCCATGTGAAAACATCGGTGGGAGTTATCACCACTAAAAAATCACTTTCCCACGCCGGGGGAAGGTTTAAAAAGTTTTCATACTTTGAATACTTATCTTTAAAAGTTTTGCGTGGGAATTAAAGTGGGTAAAATGGGATGAAATGTGGGTGTGCAAAAATGACATCGGCATAATTGTATCGATGTCTTTTCAGAACAGAAAGAACCGATGTGCATTGATTCGCAACGCCGTGCGATAGTGAGGTGTTTTGAAAATGAGTTGCGCCCAATTCAAAACGGAAATCCGTGAGGTGTTTTGAAAATGAGGAACTTCAACATAGTGAAACTTGATTCGAAAGGTCGTTTATTGGTGCCGTTTCATATAAGAGAGTATCTGGACCTCAAAGATGGAGCCGAATTTATTATTCTGAACAATGAAAAACGGGAATTGAAAATACTCCCGTTGATAAAAGGCGAAACAGCAGAGATAAGGATTTTGATGGACGACTCGCCTGGTTCGCTTGCAAAAATCGTGGACAGGCTATCCAGCGAGGGAGTGGACATATTGATGAGCCAGAGCAAAACAATCGAGCGCGGCGAACTCGCGGAGTATCATGCGATAGCAGATGTGTCAAAGGTCAAGGACCTGAAGCGCATAACAAACGATATTTCGCACCTGAAGAACGTGAAGAAGGTAGAGCTCATCGAGAAATAGATGCAAGAATATACAGACGCATACTTTTTAAATATCTTTCGTTTGTTAATAAATGGGGTTGTGAAAAATGAGTATTATAAACGGCTTGCGTGGTAAAGAATGCCCAGAGAATGGAAATGGCTTGCGGCGTGCGCTGGACACATTTCCTCAGGCGCAGGGGTATCTTAAGATATATTTGCCTGATGGGCATCTCTACAGAGCAAACGGAGAGCCCATTGGCGCGGGAGAAGAGATCTGGAGAAATACCGGACTTCCATATGGAAACCTGGGTTGTGGTGAGCGCGGCTATGTTTTGCACATCCCACAATCTCAACTGGAGGAAGCTGGCTATCCCGTCGATTCTGATTTGAAGGAAGTTTTGATGGCCATAATGAGACCGCAGCAAATACCAGAGGCTGTTAGAATAGAGGGGTTCGGTGTATCAGGAAAGGACTGGATAATAGAAAAGCTTCAGATGCCATTGGACACAATCAGAAATGGGTCAAGAACTGAGGAAGAGTTGGATGCTGTATTTCGCGCCCAGTTGAGGGAATATGATATTTCTAGCAGAGGGAGTTTGCGATATAGACCGTCACATCTAGCAATGCAATTTCCTGCGCAGTATAACATCCTTGAGTATAATCAGGTAAGAGAGCTCGCAAACTATCTGAACGGGAGAGACGTTCTACAACAAAGGTCAAGAGGATTTGAAATAGCCAGTGAATTCGAGTATATGACCGAAAGAATAATGGAAAGCCTTGGAATGAGAAGAATTACACAGGATGAAAAAAACAGGAGAAGGCCAAGAAACAATGATTATGCACTTACTGTAACAGACGGGAAAACTGAGACATTTGCAGCGGCCAGATTGACAGATGGCATAGTAGACATATCCGAAACTGGAAACAGTCTGAAGAGAAATGGACTTATTGCAATATATCCTTCAATACTCAGGTCTACTCCGTACGCAATATACAAAGATTCGACAATGGAGGTGTTTCCCGAATTCATGGACAGGCTTCTTGATAGATTATCTCAAGGCGTTGAAATTGTTAACAGAGAGCATCCAGAATTGTTTGAAGATAAACTAGACCCTAGTGTGTACGGAAGAGCCGTTCCAGCTGAGTAGACTCTATAGATACTATATTTTTTCTATATCCCAACTGCGTATAGCACCAGCCTCGGATACCCTAATATCGGCACAGCCACATTGACCTTTCCTAGAATCTGCTCCTTTCTTACGACGCCGGGATCCGGCACCGCATTGTTGTCACCTTTTATCAGGAACCCGCCGTCTTTCTCGGCAACAATCCTGTGCACGATTGTATACTGAACGTCACTCCTGCCGTATATCACCACATCGCCGACCTTGTAGTTAGATTTAGACACGACAAGAAGGTCTCCCCGTGACAGGCCGTTCGCCATCGGGAATGATTCGAAATCGGTCTTGTTTATGCCGATGGGTTGATAATATGTCGCGCGGCCATCCCACCAGTTGTCGAATGAATGGTCATGATACATGGACCAGGAAACCACAGAAACAATTGGCATGGGCGTGCCCAGTGCAAATGACATGCCCTGGTAAAAAAGCCAGGCAGCGAAGACCGCCAATATTATCTCGGCAACATCAACGAATATATTATCTTTCTTCTTATCTTTCTTTTTTTCCTTGTTTTTTTTCTTGAACATCAAGCTCTTCCCCTTGATTCGCCTGAAAAGCCGGATGCAATCAGGTGTGCCACCCGCAACGGTTCTGGAACATCCGATCGCACGCAGGTCATTTTCAGTATTCTTTCGCATTCTTCCTTGCCAATGCCATATTTCTGATAGTATATTTTGTTAAATTTATATAGTTGACCTGCTTTTTCTACCGTCTCTTTTCGCTCTGAATGGTCTTCAAATATCTTCAGCGCGGAGAGAAACTTCTCCATTGCCGGCTTTTTTCTCTGCACCACAATCACAGGCAATCCTGTCTCATTGTACAGTTCCTGAATATCTATTAAATTGAACCCGCCGAATGTTATGCCATCAAGCATTATTATGCTTAATTGGTCAAGATGCCGTGACTTTTTTATTGCTTCAGAAATTCTGCCCGTGACATCCATTCCATCCTTCTCTATCTTCGTGGAGAGCATGCCATCCAAGAATTTGCCTCCGCGGAAAACCACGCCCACCACCAATACCTCTTTACTGGATTTCTCAAAGCAGCAATCATCCCAAGCGATGATGCGAACCTCTTCTTTTATCATCTGTATACCTCTAAATTCTTTTTAAATCAGTTCTGATTTTGTAAGATTTTTCAGCATCCCTAATGATTTTCGTATCAACCTCCACGATAAACATTTTCTCAAGGTTATGATTTAACTTTTTGACAACCCCTTTGAAGGGGACGACAACCTGTGACCTGCCTATCAACCTATCCTTTTTATTTCCATAAAAAACGCCGGAAGCATTGCAATAAACGACTATGACTTCATTTTCAAATGCCCTTGCTGAACAAATAGAATCAACGAATTTAATTTCAGCATTTTTATCATATCTTATTCCTCTGCCGGCGTCACCAGCACACCAATAGCTGGGACAATAAATTATTTTCGCTCCGCCTTTGATTATTTTTCTTATTGTTTCTGGAAAAACAATATCCCAGCATATTATTAAACCGGTTTTTCCATATTTTGTATTAAAAGCGACCGCCCTGTTCCCGGGGGAAATATAAGTCCGCTCTGGCAGCCATAGGTTTACTTTTTTGTATCTAACCTTTATCTTCCCAAAAGAATCTATGTAATAAGAAGTATTGAACCATTTGTTCTTTTCAACCTCTATGAACGAACCCGGAATAATGTCAATTCTATATTTTTGCGCCAATTTCTGAAAAAACTTTTTATAAAACCCTTTTCTATCAACAAATTCCTTTCGCCGCATTAAAGGACCAGTAACACAATCCTCAGGAAAAATAATGACGTTTGCCTCTGATTTTTTAGCCCTCTGGATAAACTTTTCCATTCTTTTCAGATTAATCTCTGGCTCAAACTGCTCTATTCTAAATTGAACGACAGCTATTTTGAATCGCATATTAAAGATTTCAGAAAAGAGCTTAAATATATGATAACGAACACCGAAGGTGTGAGCAATCGGACTGTATAATATGGATAGTGAGCAATTGAACAATAAAATATCATAATGAGCATCGAAGAAGCGAACTATATCAGTAATGAAATATGACAACGAGCAAACACAATACAAATTTCTGTTTGCGAGCAATTTATATCATAACGAACCGCGACCCAATCCGTTTGCTTCACAAACGGCAAGCGATTCGCGGTGAGCTAAATGAAAACTGGATTGCTCAGAGAATCAGTCCTTCAGGCCGCGCTCGACTTTCTTCCTGAATTCCTCAGCATCCTTCTGGATGCGCTCAGCAGCATCTATCAGCGACTTCTTCGCGTCCTTGCTCTTTATCACCAGTATCGGCTGAGAGAGATAGGGGTGCTGCTTCGCATAAGCAGCGTAATCCAGTCCGGACTTCTGTTTCCAGATGTTCTCATTCAGAAGATTGACGAATGTCAGGTCATCTACTTTTATTTTGACCCTTTCGTTGTTCTCGAGCACTTCTATATTCATAAAAACACCGTATCATAAAATATCATTGAAATCGTCTGCATTGATCATGAGTTTTGAAAACTTATCTTCAGCTAATCTTGGACACGCAGTATTTATAAAACAATCGACTTTCAGGCCAAGCAGTTTTTCGTCGCTTATTTCATCCATTATTACAATGAAAGCCTTTTTATCCCTTTTCTCGAGGGATTTTTTCATTCTTTCCGCTCTGGCAAAATCTGACTGCCCCGGCTTTGACGAGACCAGTATCGCAAAAGAATTGCAATCCTTGGCCTTCTCGATTCTTGCGATTCGTCTTTTTTCTGTCAGCGAAGCCTCCTTCTGCAGGGACCTCAGCTCGCTTCTCTCTAAATCATAAAAATATATTTTTTTGTTGAATTTTGACAATCCCAGCGGATGAAAGTCGCCGGTCCCGAAAAAGAGAAAGCAGTCCGCATGTTTTATCCTGTCGGCGTTTTTTGTCCAGCAGCCCAGAACCTGGCCGCCGACAATCGGCTTCTTGCCGACAGACCTCAGAATAGCCGAGAAAGTATGTATATAATCCATGTACTGCACCGTTGTCAGCACCCCGACCATGTCTTCTGTTATTTTTTTGAACTCGCTTCTGATTTTATTTTCATCCAATTTAATATCAATTTTCCATTCATGATGAATAACAGGGATCTTTGACGGGATATGCCTGTAGAATTTGCTGTGGCCAACGTGCACAATCAGGTCGCATCTTGCCCTGGCCGCTTCATCTATCCTCAAGTCGCACGCACCGTAGCACGAGTCACCCGAAAGCACGACTTCTGTTCCATTGCTCTCTATCGCATCCACTATGTCAGCCGCCTTGGTTTTCAGTCCATCAGGCAGCTGAAGAAGAATCCTTCTGGGGGTTTTTTCTTTTATCCCTGCTACCAAGTCATCTATCTGTTTCATAAGGCATTCCTTGATGCAAACTTTAAAAAAGTTATAAATTTCGGCGATCAGCATAAGGTTTTGAAAATAAAAACAAAGGCAGAAAGAGTGAAACAGATTTATTTTTTGTGAATCTCGACCATCTTTCTTATCTCGTTGCCCTTTTTCTCTGCCATTTCTACTATTTTCTCAATCTCGTCCACAGCGAAGCCCTCTGAGCCGCCTTTCTGCATCGAGCACAGCTTGCCTTCAAGCGTGCCGACAGTCAGCCGCGCATCCATGGCCCTCATCTCTATCAGGCTTGGGTCAGCCAGAATGGTGTTGTTTACCTTTGCGAACGTCGTTGAGACAGGCATGCCGTTCATGGGAAGGTGACCTGACTTCGTCTCGAAATCCAGTTTGTAGTCCTCTCCCTCTTTCGTCAGCTTTGGCATCTTCGCGTTGAGCAAAGCTGATATCGCAGCTATGCCGCACGCATCTATCAGGTTTCCGTCGTCGTCAAGCACGTCTATATCGATGAAAATCATCCACACCTTTTTGCCGGACTCTATGCACAATTTCTCAAAGTCAATACATTTTGACTCGCGAATCGCACGGTCGACCACGCGCGCCAGCTCGATGGCCTGCTCGCCAGGAGGACCCGGCTCAAATTCAGGCGAAGCCAGTGGAAGAAGCTCGGCAGCAACAGACATCGCTCCCTCGTCAGGCGTGTCCGGATATGGCGTGCCTAAATCCATTTTCACGCCGGCAACGACAACCGTGTCGCCTAATGTAACGCGGCAGGAGCCCTCTGCTGACTGTATCAATCCTGGCTCTATTGTTATCTTCCTGTATTCATCAAACTTTCTGTGGTCAATTCTTCTGCCCTTTGCAACCATCTGTTTTATCAGATTCGGATCAACTTCAATCATTCAAACACCTCTTTATTATAACTGCGGCACAAATTTGACGCAGCAATTTATATCATAACCGCGTAGTGAATTTCTGCGGTAATTTTTCCTTACTCGGATGCATCCAAAACCTCGTATTTTTTCCTGAGGGCTCTTTTCTGCTCTTCATACACCTTTTCGCAGCCCTTGATGGCGAGGTTTATTGTTTTTTTGAACTCGTCCTTTGTTGTTATACCGTCCATCTGCAGCAATGTCACTGACTTTTTTCTTGGATAGTAAGCAACCGGAAGATCAACCTCGCCTTCTGTGTCCTCCTTGCCCGCGATGTCCAGCACAACGTGGCCCTGCACCCTGCCAGCCGAGCTGCTTGCAATCAGGTCGCGCATAGGAATCCCTGCATCAGCCAATGCGAGCGCTGCAGCATTTATCGCCGCGCACCTTGTGGACGCATCCGCCTGCAGTATTTCGATATGCACATCTATCGCGGTCTTGGGAAATTCTTCCAGGAAAACAACCGGCGTTAATGCCTGCCTCACAACCATGGATATTTCCTGGCTCCTTCTGTTCGGGCCAGGCCTGCTCCTCGTTGTCGTGGAAAATGCAGCCATGCTGTATCGCGTGCGCAATACCGCTTTTTCAGCCTCTTCCATGTGGCGAGGATGAACAGTTCTTGGTCCGTATACGCCTGCAATCGCCATGGAGTTACCCATCCTGAAATAAGCAGAGCCGTCGGCTTTCTTTATTACACCGACCTTTGCTTCCATAGG